>Ga0193751_1001052_pt1 | contig 18505 bp, 19 predicted proteins | sample L1c2metaG_FD_143050 | JGI IMG/M metagenome (GOLD analysis project Ga0193751, IMG submission 143050) | Soil microbial communities from a riparian zone of the East river system, Colorado, United States - L1c2 | ecosystem: Environmental > Terrestrial > Soil > Riparian zone | place: USA: East River... | reverse complement strand
CCGGCCGCGGCAAGTCAACTGACCTTCACAACCGGCGCACAGAGCACGATCGCCGGGACGGTGTCAGGCACCATCACGGTCCAACAGCAGGATGCGTATGGCAATGCCGTAACCGCCACCGCAGACCTCTCTCTGACGCTAAGCAGCAACAGTGGCGGTACTCCTCAATTCTTCGAGTCGGACGGCGTAACCCCGCTTCCCAGCCCGGCAAAAATCCTCGCTGGGACGAGCATGCTGAGCTTCACGTACGCGGACACCCTGGCAGGCGCACCGACCGTGACGGCGCATGCGACGAGCGTTAGCCTGGCGGACGCGAGTCAGGTCGAGACGGTGACGCCCGCTTCGCTTGACCACGTGACAGTGAGTCCCGCCAACGCGACGACAGCCGCCGGCATCAGCCAAACGTATGCCGCCGAGGGATTCGACCAGTACAACAACAGCGTCGGCGACGTGACTTCCGCCACGGCGTTTACCATCGCACCGGACGGAAACTGTACCGGCAGTAGCTGCAAGGCGACGAAAGCCGACAGTGGCACTTCCCATCACACCGTGACCGGCACGGACGGTGCTAAAACAGCCAGCGCGACTCTTACGGTGAATCCGGCTCCGCTGGATCACCTGGTGCTGAGCCCGGCTACGGCGACGATCACGGCTGCCGGCAGCCAGGCGTACACGGCCGAGGGCTTCGATCAATACGGCAACGATCTCGGTGACAAGACGGTGGCTACGACGTTCACCCTCGACGATGCGAGCGGCAGCTGCACGGCGGCCAGCTGTAGCGAGACAAAAGCAGGTGCCCACACCGTAACCGGAACCGATGGCGGCAAGTCGGGCGTCGCGAGCCTTACCGTCGATCCGGCCGCCGCGACAACGTTATCGGTGACCGGGCCGGCGACCGTCACGGCGGGCAGCGCCTTCACGCTCACCGTGACAGCAAAAGATGCGTACGGCAACACGGCGACAGACTATGCAGGCACGGTCGCCTTCACGAGCACCGATTCCGCGGCGACGCTACCGAGCAACGACACCTTTGTATCGGGTGACAGTGGGACGCACGACTTCAATCCGGTGACGCTAGGCACGACAGGCCCCCAGACCGTGACCGCGACAGACACGGTTACCGGAACCATCACCGGCTCCGTGACCATTACGGTCAGCTGATGCGCGCGATCCCCTGGAACGGACCGTAGAGTTTTCGAAAGACACTCGCCGTGATGCGGTCTTTCACGACGAGCGCCCCAGCCGCGACCATGCAGGCGTTCATGACCCGACGCCAGGCTTCCTCTTCGTACGCCGTCGACATGATGCGGGTGATGGCGTCGGCCTCCGCCTCGGGAGAGAGGCGCTCGTCCTCGACGACGGCCGAGCTTGCCGGCTCGGGTCGGGTCGACGGCTGGAAGGTGCTCGCATCGGCGATCAGTTGGGCCGTGCGCATGGCGTCGTAGAACGCCGACTCTGAGCCGGGAAAGATCTCGCTCTTGGCCACCCTGGTCGCCGCGTCCAGCGCCTTGAAATAATCGGGAGACTCCTTGATCTCGAGATCCGGATTCGCCCCGATGCCGGGAGCCGCTTTCGTTACGCGCTCCCACTCCTCGGGCGCCAACCGGCGGATGCGGTCCAGGAACGCCTCGACCTGGGCGGTGTTGGGACCGAACCTGTCGCCGGCCACGTAACTTACAATACGCGCGATTCCATGACCGTGCGAGCTTCCTCATGCCCGTAGTCCAATGGGTCGTCAAGGTCGGCTACACGGTCGAAGCACGGGACGGCGAGCTCGGCGTCGTGCGCGAGATTTTCGATGGTCCGCCCCAGTCGGCGCAGGCAATCTTTGTCTCGCGCGAGCCTTACATGCGGGTGGTCAGCCGCGGCCAACCGGACCTGTTCATTCCCTTCGAGGAGATCGTCGACGTCAGCGAGGTCAAGCAGCGGGTGTACCTCAAGCGTTCGCTCAACGACATCAACACGCTGGGCTGGACGCGCGACCCACGGCAACCAGGGGCGGCCGCGGCGGCGTATTTCCCCACCCGGCGCTCGGCCCCCGAGGTCAAGCCCGACGCCAACGGCGCCGTCCCGCCGCGCGCCCTGGTCGAGAGCGGCGCCTGGTCGCCCGGCGAGGCGGCCCCCAGGTCGGAACCGGGCAAGGGATTTCGGATCGGCGATCGGTTCAAGCCGGGCGACCCCATCCCGGTCGAGGGCCAGTACACGTGCACCGTTTGTGGTTTTCGCAAGCACTCCCGCCAGTTTCGGGAGGAAAATCCCGATGGTCGCTTTCCGCCCCCGCACAACCCGGCTCAATCGGCGGTCTGTATTCAGAAACCTCTTTGTTAGACTTAGCCGCGTACCGTGCTGAGCGATTATTTTCCCTTGCTCATTTTCCTTATCGCGGTCTTTGTTTTCGGCCTCATCGCCCTCTTTCTCCCGCCCTGGCTCGCCGGTAGCCGGCGCTCCGCGGCCAAGGACTTGCCCTACGAGTCGGGCATCGTGCCCCGCTCGGGCGCGCGGCGGAAATTCGCGGTCAGCTTCTATCTGACCGCCATGCTCTTCATCATCTTCGACGTCGAAGCGATCTTCATCTATCCCTGGGCGGTGATCCTCAAGCGCCTGGCCTGGTTTGGGGTTGCCGAGATGGCGGTTTTCGCCGCCATCCTGCTGGTCGCCCTCATTTACGTTTGGCGCAAGGGAGCGCTCGAGTGGGGGAACTGAAGCTCCGCCCGGTTCCGATGCTCACCGGCCGCGCGGCCGGACCAACGCCGCTGAACGCGCTCGGCGACAACCTGCTCACCACTACGCTCGACAAAGTGATCAACTGGGGTCGGTCGAGTGCGATCTGGCCCGCGCTCTTCGGGCTGGCCTGCTGCGCCATCGAGATGATGGGAACGGTCGGCCCCCGGCACGACCTGTCGCGATTTGGGTCGGAGCTTTTCCGCGCCTCACCGCGTCAGGCGGACCTGATGATCGTCTCCGGGCGAGTCTCGATCAAGATGGCGCCCGTGCTTCGCCAGATCTACGACCAGATGCCCGAACCCAAGTGGGTGATCGCGATGGGCGCCTGCGCCTCGTCAGCCGGCATGTTCAACAATTACGCGATCGTCCAGAGCGTGGACAAGATCGTTCCGGTCGACATCTATATCCCCGGCTGCCCGCCGCGCCCCGAGGCCCTGATCGATGCCGTCGTCAAGCTCCAGCGCAAGATCCGCGGTGAGCCGCTGGTCAAGCGGTCTGCCTGACGGCTGGCCGTTCTCGTCGGGAGGGAAGACCGTAAGGTGAGCGCGAGCGCCAATGATCTGCTGGTCGAGCGGCTGGGCAACCGCTTCAAGCAAGCACTGAAGGAAAGCTCCGACTTCCGCGGTGATTTGAGCATCGTCCTCGAGCCGAGCTCGGTCGTGGACGTGGCTCGCTATCTCAAGGAGGAAGAAGGCTTCGACTACTTCCTCTATGCGACCGCTGTCGACTGGCCGGCGCGCGATCCGCGCTTCACCGTCGTCTGGGAAGTGCGGTCGCTGGCGAACAAGACAAGGGTCCGGATCAAGACCACCGCGGCCATGCCGGAACCGCACGCGCCCAGCTTGACCGCTGTGTGGCCCGCCGCCGACTGGCACGAGCGCGAAACCTGGGACCTGCTCGGCATCACCTTCGACGGACACCCCGACCCGCGCCGGATCTTGATGCCGCAGACCTGGGAAGGCCATCCCCTGCGGAAGGATTACGTCTCCTTCGGCGAGCCGGTTATCTTCAGCGACCAGAAGCTCGAAGGGTTGGAGCCCGACGCGATCCGTGGCTGAAACCAGGGTCAAGCAGGAGCCGTTCGGCCCCGGCCCCACCCAGGAGCCGTTCGGGCCGGAGCATGAACCGCCCACGGAATGGATGGAGCTCAACATGGGCCCCCAGCATCCGAGCACGCATGGCGTGCTGCGCGTTCGCCTCAAGCTGGACGGCGAGGTGGTTCGGGATGCGGATGCCGACATTGGCTACCTGCACACCGGCTTCGAAAAATCGTTCGAGGACAAGACCTACACGCAGGGCATCACCTTCAGCGACCGCATGGACTATCTGGCGCCACCGATCAACAACGTCGGCTTCGTCATGTCGGTCGAAAAGCTGATCGAGGTCGACGTGCCGCCGCGGGCGCAGGCGATCCGGGTGATGATGATGGAGCTGGCTCGGATCGCCAGCCATGAGCTGTGGCTGGGCACCGCCGGCCTTGACCTCGGCGTCTACTCCGGGTTTTTCTATGCCTGGCGCGATCGCGAGCTGGTGCTCGACCTGAACGAGATGTATTCGGGCGTCCGGATGATGACGTCCTTCACCCGGGTTGGGGGCGTCGCCTGGGACCTGCCCGACGGTTGGCTCGAGCAGTTGCAGCGATTCATCGATGTGATGCCGGCTCGGATCGATGACTTCGAGTCGATGCTGACCGAGAATCCGATCTGGCGCCAGCGGCTCGAGGGCGTCGGCGTGCTGTCACGCGAGGACGCCATCGAGGTCGGCGTCACGGGTCCGATGTTGCGGGCCTCGGGCGTCGACTATGACGTCCGGAAGGCTTTTCCTTATTGCGGCTATGAGCAGTATGCGTTTGACGTTCCGCTTGGCTCGAACGGCGACTGCTACGACCGCTATCGCGTCCGCGTCCAGGAGATGCGCGAGAGCTTGAAGATCCTGCAGCAGGTGGTCGGCTCCCTGCCGTCGGGCCCGTGGCTGCCGAATAATCGCAAGGTCGCCTTGCCGCCCCGGAGCGAACTGAGCAAGAGTATGGAGTCGGTCATCCACCACTTCCGGCTGGTGAGCGAGGGCTTCAAAGGTCCGGCGGGGGATGTCTACGCCTTCGTCGAGAGCCCCCGCGGGGAGCTCGGTTTCTACCTCGTCTCCGATGCCACCAACAAGCCGTATCGGATGAAGGTCCGGCCGCCCTCCTTTTGCAATCTCCAGCCGTTGAAGAAGCTGGTGCAGGGTGTTCTGCTGGCGGATGTCATCGCCATCATGGGGAGCATGGACTTCATCCTGGGGGACGTGGATCGCTGATGCCGCTGGCGAAGCCGACCGTGGAGCACATCAAGGGTCTGGCGGCGCGCTACCCGTCGAAGCAGTCCGCCATCATCCCCGCACTCTGGGCGGTCCAGCACGAGCAGGGCTACGTCACCAAGGATGCGATGGGCGAGATCGCGCAGCATCTTGCGCTGCCACCCTCGCTGATCGAGGCGACGGCGTCCTTTTACTCCATGTTCCTGACCCGGCCCGAGGGCCGGCACGACGTCGTCATCTGCGTCAACGCCCCCTGCATGCTGCGCGGCGCCGACGAGATGGCCGCCTACCTGGAGCGCGCGCTTGGCGTTCGCGACGGGCAGACCACGACGGACGGTGCCATCACCTGGCACTCGACGATCGAGTGCCTCGGCGCCTGCGGCGGCGCCCCGATGATGCAGGTTGATCACCAGTTCGAGGAGAACCTCGACCCGGAGCGGATCGACGCCATCGTCGAGCGTCTGCGGACCACCCGGGCACCCCACGGCGGCCCGCCAAAGAAGGCCGAGGCCGTTGCGCCGGTCAAAGGCGAGAAGGTTCGATCTGGCGCCGAAGGCGCCCGGCCGCGTGCCAAAAGGACGCAGACCTGATGGGCATCAAGCCCGTGCTGACCAAGGATTTCGCGACCGAGAACCTCGACCAACTCAAGGTCTACGAACAGGCGGGCGGCTATGCGGGGTTCAAGAAAGCGCTCGAGATGCAGCCCGACGAGCTGGTCGAGATGGTCAAGAAGAGCGGCCTCCGCGGTCGCGGCGGCGCTGGGTTCCCAACTGGCAACAAATGGAGCTTTCTGCCCAAGGGTGTCTACCCACGCTATCTCGTGTGCAACGCCGACGAGAGCGAGCCGGGCTGCTTCAAGGATCGCTACCTGATCGAGAAGAGCCCGCACCAGGTGCTCGAAGGCATCCTGATCGCCAGCTACGCGATCGGCTGCAACCTGGCCTTCATCTACATCCGCGGCGAATACCTGCCCCAGCACGACGCGCTGGAGCGGGCGATCGACGAAGCGCGCGAGGGCGGCTACCTCGGCAAGAACGTACTGGGCAAGGGGTACGACATCGACGTCATCCTGCATCGCGGCGCGGGTGCCTACATCTGCGGCGAGGAGACCGCCCTGCTGACGTCGCTCGAGGGATATCGTGGTGAGCCCCGGCTGAAGCCACCCTTCCCGGCGATCAAGGGGCTCTACGGCAAGCCGACCATCATGAACAATGTCGAGACCGTCTGCAATCTGCCCCACATTGTCAATAACGGCGCCGACTGGTTTGCGGCGATGGGGACAGCGACCGGAAAGGGGACCAGGGTGTGGTGCATGAGCGGCCACGTCAACCGGCCGGGTAACTACGAGCTGGAGAACGGCACGCCGATCCGCGAGCTGGTCGAGGAGCACGGCGGCGGCGTCTGGAAGAACCGCAAGCTCAAGGCCTTCCAGCCGGGCGGCGCCTCGATGATGGTGCTGCTGCCGGAGCATCTCGACGTGGCCCTGGACTTCGACGCGATCCAAAAGGCCGGTTCGCTGGCCGGCGCCGGCGCCATGGTCGTGATGGACGAGACCACCTGCATGGTCGACGCCGCTCGCCGCTACGTGAAGTTCTTCCAGCACGAGAGCTGCGGCAAATGCACCCCGTGCCGAGAGGGCACCTTCTGGATGGCCAACCTCTTCGACCGCTTCGAGGCTGGCGATGCCAAGCCTGGCGATGTCGACCTGCTGCTCGACATCGGGTACAGCATCGACGGCCGCTCCTTCTGTCCCCTCGGCGATGCCTCGACCTGGTTTCCGCGGAGCGTGATCAAGTATTTCCGCAACGAGTTCGAGGAGCACATTTCCGAAAAGGGCTGTCCCTTCAAAAAGACGGTGCAGGAGGCGGTGGCGTAATGGCCGCGGTGCAGACCGACCAGGTCACCGTCAGCGTCAACGGCCAATCGGTCACGGTACCCAAGGGCACCCTCATCCTCGACGCCGCCAAGAAGCTCGGCATCGACATCCCGATCTTCTGCTCGCACCCGAAGATGGCGCCGGTCGCGGTCTGCCGGATGTGCCTGGTCGAGGTGGAGAAGATGCCCAAGCTGCAGCCGGCCTGCGCCGTCTACGTCGCGGACGGCATGGCGATCAAGACCACCACCGAGCAAGTCGGGAAATACCAGAAAGGCGTGCTCGAGTTGCTGCTGATCAACCACCCCCTCGATTGCCCCATTTGCGACAAGGGCGGCGAATGCCCCCTCCAGGACCAGACCTACCAGTACGGCCCGGGCGCCAGCCGATTCGACTTCAAGAAGGCGCATTTCGACAAGGCGGTGCCGCTCTCCGACAAGATCGTGCTCGACCGCGAGCGCTGCATCCTCTGCTGGCGCTGCACCCGCTTCAGCGAGGAGATTTCGGGTGAGCGCGAGCTGGCGCTCATTCAGCGAGGCGTCCACACGATCATTGGCACCTTCAACGACGAGCCCGCGCAGTCGAACTACCAGGGGAACTGGACGGAGATCTGCCCGGTCGGCGCCTTGACCTCACGTCAGTACCGCTTTGTCAGCCGGCCATGGGACCTGGATCGCACGGCGACCGTCTGTCCCGGGTGCAGCATGGGCTGCAACATCCAGCTGGACGCCCGCAGCAACCGGATCGGGCGCTTCCAGTCGCGCGAGAACCTCGCCGTCGACGACAGCTGGCTCTGCGATTTCGGCCGCTTCAGCTTCCCCAACTTCCAGCGCCTGGGGCAGGACCGGCCCCAGATCCGGCGCAACGGCAGGCTCGAGCAGGTGTCAATTGACGAGGCGATCGCGTTCGCGGCCGATGGCCTCAAGCAGGCCAGTCGGCAGGTCGCGGGCTGGTCGTCGCCGTCCGCCACCAACGAAGAGCTGTTCCTCTTCCGGCGGCTGTTCCGCGAGGTGCTGGAGTCGCCTAACCTCGATCACCGGAGCGCGGTTCTGGTTGACGCCGAGCCCGACGACATCAGCCTGCCGATCGCCGATATCGAGCGCTGCGATCACGTCGTCGTCCTCGGCGGCCAGGACGTGATCGATGCCGCACCCGTCCTGCACCTCCGCCTGTTCAAGAGCCAACGCAAAGGCATTCAGGTTACAAAGGTCGGCGCCGGCGAGGCAAAGCGCGCGCTCGATGCCGTCCCGGCCGAGGCGCTGGCAGTGGGCATCCTCGCCACCGAAGGCAACAAAAAGGCGGCGAAGGACCTCCAGGGGTCGCTGCAAAAGAAGGTCAAGGGCAGCGTCCGCCGGCTGATCGTAACGACCGGGCCCAATGGGCGAGGCGCCAAGGATCTCGGCATCCTGCCGCACCTGGGCCCCGGCTATGTGCCGCTCAACGGGCAAGCGGGGAAGGGAAGGGTCGAGTGGCCGGGCGCCGGCATCAAGGCGCTCTACCTCCACGAGTCCAGCCCGATCCAGCGTTTTATTCCAACCGATGCCGAATCGATGTGGCTCTCGGCGCTGCCGCTGATCGTCTTCCACCGCTTCAAGGCATCCCCGCTCGACGAGGTCGCCCACGTCATCATCCCCGGGCACGCCTTTACGGAGAAGGACGGCACGGTGACCAACATGGAGGGGCGGGTGCAGCGGATTCGCAAAGGCATCGACGCCGCGTGGGTTTGGGAAGACTGGCGTGTCTTTCAGGAGATCGCCAACCGGCTCGGCGCATCGTGGGCCTACGAGGGCGTGGACGAGATCAGCGCCGAGCTGGTCCGCGCGCTGCCGCCGTACGGCGCCGCGCTCAACGAGGGTGGGCGGGTGCTCTGGAGTGAGCGGTCGTGACCCTCGAAGTGGTGGTCGTCACGCTGATCAAGGCCGTGATCGTGATCGGCGCCCTGCTGACCGGCTTTGCCTACCTGACCCTCTTCGAGCGCAAGGTGCAGGCGCGCATGCAGCAGCGGCCGGGTCCGAACCGCGTCGGCCCCTTCGGGCTGTTGCAGCCGGCGGCCGATGGGCTCAAGCTCTTCTTCAAGTCCAGCAGCGCGCCCTCGGGCCGCGACCGGTTTCTGTATCTGCTGGCCCCGATGATCTCGGTCTGCGCGGCACTGAGCAGCTTCGCCATCATCCCCGTCAGCGGCCCAGGGCCGGTAAACCTCTTCGGTCACTCGATCGGCTGGTACGTGATGAACGTCAACGTCGGGATCCTCTGGTACCTGGCCGTCACCTCGGTCGGTGTCTACGGGATTTTCCTGGCCGGCTACTCCTCGAACAGCAAGTACTCGATGCTCGGCGCGCTGCGGTCATCGGCGCAGATGATCAGCTACGAGATGGCGCTGGGGCTGTCGCTGGTACCGGTGTTCATCCTGGCCGGCTCCCTCCGGCTGGTCGACATCGTCAACGCCCAGCACACCTGGTGGTTCATCATCCCCCTGCTGCCGGCGTTCTTCCTTTACTTGATCGCCGGCATCGCCGAGACCAACCGGGCGCCCTTCGACCTGGCCGAGGCGGAGACCGAGTTGGTCGCTGGCTATCACACCGAGTACTCCGGCATGCGCTTCGCCCTCTTCTTCATGGCGGAGTACATCAACATGATCATCGTCAGCTCGGTCGCGACCATCGTCTTCCTGGGCGGATGGTGGGGACCACTGGGCATCCTGCCGGGCCCGTGGTGGTTCGTGCTCAAGGTCGTCGCGCTGCTCTACGTCTATGTGTGGCTGCGCGCCACCTTACCCCGCATGCGCTATGACCGGCTGATGGCGCTCAGCTGGAAATCGCTCTTTCCCCTGACGCTGGCGATGATGATGGTCACGGCCGTCGTCGTGGTGGCCGCCAGGGGGACGCTCTGATGGCGCTTCGCGATATCTTCCTGGGCCCCATCTACATCGCCCGCGCGCTGGCCACGACCTTCAAGCACAACACCAAGCCGATCGTCACGATCGAGTACCCCGAGATGCAGAAAGCGGTACCGCCGCGGGAGCGTGGCCGTCACATCCTGCACCGCTACGCCAACGGTCTCGAGAAGTGCGTCGGCTGCGAGTTGTGCGCGATCGCCTGTCCGGTTGGCTGCATCGTGGTGGAGGCGGCCGAGAACACCCCTGACCATCGCGTCTCGCCGGGCGAGCGCTATGCGAAGCGCTACGAAATCAACTTGCTGCGCTGCATCTACTGCGGCATGTGCGAGGAAGCCTGCCCGTACGACGCCATCACGATGGGGCCGCGCTACGACCTCGGCGCGCCGTCCGCCCAAGCGGTGCCGCGGAAGTGGTAATCGGGTTCGCCATCGTGGCGGCCTGGGAACTGGTGACGGCGTTCGGCGTGGTAGCGTTCCGCAAGCCGATCTACAATGCCCTCTCGCTGGTGGCCAACATGCTCGGCCTGGCCGTCATCTTCCTGCTGTTGAACGCGCAGTTCCTGTTTGCCGCGCAGGTGATCGTCTACGCCGGCGCGGTGATGGTGCTCTTCGTCTTCATCATCGCCCTCATGAATCCCGAGGCGGACATCAGTTTTCGCCCGGCGGGCACGGAGTGGATCTACGGCGTCGTCTTCGGGGTCATCTTTGCCGCGCTGCTCGGCGCCCTGCTCTTCAATCACGGACTGACCGGCCGTCCGGGCGCCTTCGCCCCGGCCGTGATCGATGCTGCGGGCAACGTCCAGACGGTCGGGACCGCGCTCTACACCACCTTCCTGTTCCCGGTCGAAGTCACGTCCGTCCTGTTGTTGATCGCGGCCGTCGGGGCGGTCTACCTGGCGATGCGGAGGATCCGCTGATGCCGGTTCCCGCCTACGCGTTCCTCATGCTCAGCGGCGCGCTCTTCACCATGGGCGCGATCGGCTTCATGGTCCGCCGCAATCCGTTGGTCGTCTTCATGTGCGTCGAGCTGATGCTGAACGCCGTCAACCTCGCCTTCGCGGCCATGAGCCGCTTTTTGAATTCGCTGGATGGCGTGGTCTTTGCCTTCCTCGTGATCACGGTGGCGGCGGCCGAAGTGGTAGTTGGGATCGCCATCATCGTCCAGGTCTACCGGGCGGGCCGGCAGATGGATGTCGACGAGCTCGACCTGATGAAGGAGTAGCGGGTGGATATCCTCGCGCCACTGGTCCTGCTGGCGCCGCTCGTCGGGTTCCTGATCAACGCGCTGGTCGGGCGGTCGCTGCCCCGCCGGATGGTCGGCTGGATCGGCGCTGGCAGCATCGGGCTGGCCTTCGTCTTTGCCCTGCTCATCCTCGGGCAACAACTCGGTGGCCAGCGACTCGATCAAACCTATTTCACCTGGTGGTCGAGTGGTGACTTCAACGTCCCCTTCAACCTTTATGTCGACCGGCTCTCGACACTGATGATCCTGGTGATCACCGGGGTCGGCTTCCTGATCCACGTCTACTCGATCGGCTATATGGCCGAGGATCCGGGGTACTCCCGCTTCTTCGCCTACATGAACCTGTTCGTCTTTTCCATGTTGCTGCTGGTGCTGTCCGGCAACCTGGTCTGGCTGATCATCGGCTGGGCCGCCGTCGGCCTCAGCTCGTACCTGTTGATCGGTTTCTGGTTCGAGCGGACCTCGGCGGTGCTGGCGGCCCGAAAGGCCTTCGTGATGAACACCATCGGCGACGTCGGCATGGTGTTCGCCGCCTTCCTGATCTTCCTCAACCTCCGTGTCCTCGACTACCAGAGCCTGTTCGACCGCGTACATCAGCTGCCGAAGGGCGGCACCATCATCACCGCCATCTGCCTGCTGCCTCCTGTTGGCGCCGTGGCCAAGTCCGCGCAGCTGCCGCTGCACACCTGGCTGCCCGACGCCATGGAGGGCCCGACGCCGGTCTCGGCCCTGATCCACGCCGCCACCATGGTGACCGCGGGGGTCTACCTGGTCGCGCGCATGCACCTGCTCTACGACTGGGCGCCGGCCGCCGCCGCCACGGTCGCGGTCATCGGCGGCGTCACCGCCTTCTACGCCGCGACGATCGGCACCGCCCAGGTCGACATCAAACGGATTCTCGCCTACTCGACGATGAGTCAGATCGGCTACATGTTCCTGGCGGTGGGGATTGGCGCCTACACCGCCGGCATGTTCCATTTCATGACGCACGCCTTTTTCAAGGCGCTGCTCTTCCTGGCCGCGGGCAACGTGATCCATGCCTTCCACGACGACCAGGACATCCGCAACATGGGCAACCTTCGCGCCGGACTGCCGATCACGTTCTGGACGTTCTTGATCGGCACCCTGTCGATTACCGGCTTCCCCATCGTGACTGCCGGCTTCTGGAGCAAGGACGAGATCATCCGCGCGGCGCTGAGCGCGAGCGGCGGTGAATTCTTCCTCGGCATCCTGGCGCTCATCACCGCCGGTCTCACCGCCTTCTATATGTTCCGGCTGTTCTTTATCGCCTTCGGCTGGGAGTGGTTGAGCCGCGACGAGCGTCACCTGCACGAGGCGGGCATGCTGCAAACGCTGCCGATCATCATCCTGGCCGCGGGTGCCGTCATCGGTGGCTACATTCCCGTGGCGAGCTTCCTCTCGCCCGTGTTCGGCCACGCCACCGACGTCGGCACGCTCGCCTTCTGGGGTCTGGCCGCGTTGACGGTTGCCGCAGCGGCGGTGGGGTTCTTCCTGGCCTACCTGCTCTACGCGCGCCGGCCCGAGCTGGCGGTCGCCTGGCGGACTCGGTTGCGCCCGATCCATACGCTGGTGGAGCACAAGTACTACGTCGACGAGCTCTACGACCTCGTGATCGTGCGTCCGGCGCTCGCCGTTGCCCGCTTCCTCGACGATGTGGTGGAAACCCGCGTGATCGACGGCGCGGTCAACGCCGTTGCGGCCTTTGTCGTCCTGGAGGCGCGAGAGTTCCGGCTGATCGAGACCGGCCGGGTGCGCAGCTATGCCCTGGTCACGCTGGGGGGTGCCGTCGGCATCGTCCTGATCGTCGCCTGGTACCTCGGGTATCTGCCGTGGAAGGTGGGCGCATGAGCTGGTACACGCTGCCCGGCCAGGTGCCCTGGTTGACGTTGGTGCTGGTGATCCCGCTGGCGGGCGCCCTGCTCGTTGCCCTAACGCCGTCGATCGCGGGGCGGGTCATCAAGCAGCTCGGCGTCCTCACGTCGGTGATCACGCTGGCCCTGGTGCTGGCCATCGTCGGCGGATTCCAGCACGGCGTCGGCTCGTTGCATCTGCAGTTCGAGGAAGCCCGCCAGTGGATTCCCGCCCTCGGCATCAGCTATCACGTCGGCATCGACGGGCTGAGCCTGTTCCTGCTGGGGCTGAACGCGCTCCTCTTCCTGCTGGCGATCGTCGTGACCGACCCGCTGACGCCGCGCCTCAAGCAATTCGTGCTGCTGCTGCTGATCCTCGAGGCCGCCACCGCCGGCATCCTGCTGGCGCTCGACCTCATCCTCTTCTACGTCTTCTGGGAGGCGATGCTGGTTCCGCTCTACTTCCTGATCGGCGTCTGGGGCGAGGGCCGGCGCGTCTACGCCGCCTTCAAATTCCTGATCTATACGGTCATTGGCAGCTTCGCGATGCTGATCGCCATCCTTGCGGTCGCGGCGATCAACTTCTCGCAAACCCAACAGCTCAGCTTCGACTGGACGGTCCTGGTCCAGCATCCAGCCGTGGGTATCTGGCACCTGCCCGCAGGGCTGGGGACGATCGGCATCCAGCAGCTGCTCTTCCTCGGTTTCGGCCTGGCCTTCGCCATCAAGATGCCGATCTTCCCGCTGCACACCTGGCTCCCGGCCGCCTATACATCGGCGCCGATCCCGGTCGTCATCGTCTTCAGCGGCCTGGTCTCGAAACTGGGCGCCTATGGTTTCCTTCGCTTCAACCTCGCTCTCTTTCCCGATGCGGCGCACAGCCTGGGACCGGCATTGGCGCTGCTGGCCACCATCGGCATCCTCTACGGCGCCTTCATGGCGCTGGTGCAGACCGACCTCAAACGCTTGGTGGCCTACGCCTCGATGAGTCATCTCGGGTTCATCGGCCTGGGGATCTTCGCCGGCAACCTCCTCGGCATCGAGGGGGCGCTGGTGCAGATGGTCAACCATGGCGTGATCATCGCCGCCCTTTTCCTGGTGGTCGGGATGATCGAGCGGCGTGCGGGGACCCGCGACCGCACGCAATTGCGCGGACTGGGGGCGAGCGCCCCGCTCTTCGCGGCACTCTTCCTGGTGGTCTCCCTCGCCGCGCTCGGCCTCCCCGGCCTGAACGGCTTCGTCGGCGAATTCTTGATCATGCTGGGGGCCTGGACGGCCTTCGTTCCGCTGGCCGTAGCGGCCGGTGTGGGCGTGGTGCTGGCGGCCTGGTACGTGCTTCGCTTCTACCAGGGAAGCTTCCAGGAGGCGCCGCCGCAGCCCCCGGCGTTCACCGAAATGCGGGCGGGTGACGTCGGCATCCTGGCGCCGCTGCTGGCGTTGATGCTGGTGATCGGGATCAGTCCCGCCTTCTTCCCCGCGGCGGTGGAGGCGACCGTCAGGGCCCTGCCGGTGATCACGCGATGACCATCAACGTCAACGGCGTTGGCATCGATTACGGGGTGATCCTGCCGGAGCTGATCGTGGTCGGCACCGCCATCGTGGTCCTCTTCCTCGAGCTCGTGGTGCCCGCCGACCGGCGCCGCTGGCTGGCGGCGGTCACGGTGGTCGGGCTGCTCGGCGCGCTGATCGCCAGCCTCGCCCTCTGGGGTCAGAACCGCGCCGCCTTCGGCGGGACGGTGGTTGGTGACAGCCTGGCCGCCTTCTTCAATGTGCTCTTACTCGCGATCAGCATCCTGACCGTGCTGATCTCGCCGCGCTTCCTTCAGGCGGTCGAACTCGACTTCGGTGAGTACTACGTCCTGCTCCTGGGCGCGACCGCGGGCATGATGTTGCTGGCCGCGGCCACCAGCTTGATGACGATCTTCCTCGGCATCGAGCTCCTGTCGATCTCCCTCTACGTTCTGTCGGGCTTCGCGCGCACGGCGCTGCGTTCGCAGGAATCCGCGCTGAAATACCTGCTGCTGGGCGGCTTCGCCACCGGCTTCTTGCTCTATGGCATGGCCCTGATCTACGGGGCCACCGGCAGCACGACACTCCGTGGCATCGCGGCGTTCACGGTGGCCGGCGGGTCGAACGCGGCTGGCAATGTCCTGCTGCTGCTCGGCATCGGCTTCCTTTCCGTGGGGCTCGCCTTCAAGGCGTCGGCGGCGCCCTTCCACATGTGGACGCCCGACGTCTACGAGGGCGCCCCGACGATCGTGACCACCTTCATGTCGGTGGCGACCAAGTCGGCGGCGTTCGCCGCCATTGGCCGCATCTTCATCGCCACCTTCCCCTCGATCTCCAGCCGCTGGTACTTCCCGCTGGCGCTGATCGCGATCTTCTCCCTGTTCATCGGCAACCTGGTTGCGGTCATCCAGGACAACATCAAGCGCATGCTGGCCTATTCGGGGATCGCGCACGCCGGCTACATCCTGCTCGGCGTACTCCCGGGGACGACCCAGGCCTTCACCGCGACCCTCTTCTACATTGCCGCCTACTCCGTCATGAACTTCGGCGCCTTTGCGGTCGTTACGGCGGTCGGCGCCGGGGGCGAGCAGACCGCCGAGCTGAGCTACTGGCGGGGCCTCTTCTATCGCCGTCCCTTCCTGGCGACGGTGATGACGATCTTCATGCTCTCGCTGGCCGGCATCCCGCCCACCGTCGGATTCTTCGCCAAGCTCTTCGTCTTTCAGGCGCTGGTCAACGCCCAGATCTGGGCGCCGCTGATCGTGGCGGTGATCATGACGATCGTCTCCTTCTATTACTACCTGCGTGTCATCGTGGTCATGCTCGCGCCGGCCGACGAGGCGGTGGTGGAAACGCATGGGCTGGGCGTTTCGACGAGCACCGTGCTCGGCGCAGCCGCGCTGGCCACCATCGTTCTCGGCATCTTCCCAGCGACGGTGCTCGACTGGGCAACCCATGCGGCCTCTCTACACTTTTAACGATCCGATGAACCTCGGCCTGATCGCGCGCCCATGATCGCGCCGGCGCCGGTCCGTTCGGCAATCGAACGGGCGCCCGGCCGGCGAATCGCACCGCTGCATGTGCTCGGCCGGGCCTGGCGCGAGCTGCGCAAGATGCGCACTGCCATCATTCTGCTGGCCATCCTGGCGCTGCTGGCGGTGATCGGAACCCTGCTGCCCCAGGTGCCCCAGAACCCGCAGGGAGTGATGGGCTATGTGCTCCGCCACCCGGTGACGGCACCCTGGTTTGCCCGCCTCGGCCTCTTCGACATCTTCAGCTCCTGGCCGTTCATCATCACCGCGGTCTTGATGTACACGTCGATCGGCGCCAGTATGTTCATTCGCGTTCCCGCGGCCTGGCGCCGCGCCATGGTACCGGCGCTACGCAATCGGGGGCTATGGGCCGAAGTCGCCAGCATCGTCTTCCATGCCAGCTTCTTCATCCTGCTGGTCGGCGTGATCTACGGCAAGGCCGCCGGCTTCGTCGGCAACGCCGCGGTGGTGGAGGGCGACAGCTTCGTCGAGGCGCGTGCCAACTACGACAACCTTAGCGAGGGCAAGCTCGCCACCGACCATGCCGGCTTCCAGGTCAAGGTCGACAGCTTCAGTGCCAGCTACTGGCCGACCGGCGCGCCGAAAGACTTCACCTCCCGTGTGAGCATCTTCGACGGCGGTCACTTTGTCGAAGCCAGGAGCATCCAGGTCAACCATTACGTGGACTACCGGGGCGTCAAGATCTACCAGGCTGGTTATGGTTGGGCGCCGACGCTCAAGATCGAGACGCCAGACGGTCGGGTGGTGGAAGATGGGCCCACTATTTTCGTCGGCGATCCGCAGTTCGCCAACGGGGTCTTCAAGGCGCCATCGGCTGGGCCGGGTAACCAGCAGCTGGGCGCGACCGCCATCTTCATGCCGGATCCGCAGATCACCAACCAGGCGATCGGGCCGGGCACACCCCAGCTGCGCAACCCGCTCCTGCTCGTGCGGCTCTACCGTGGTGACCTGCACCTGAACCAACCACAGAACGTCTTTTCGCTGGACACCAGCAACATGGACCTGCGCTGGCGCGGTGCGCTCCGGGTGGGGGACAGCGTCGTCACACCGGATGGCTACCGGCTGAGCTTCACCGGGCTCAAGCAGTACACCGATCTCACGCTCAACAAGGATCCGGGGATCCCCATCGTGCTGGCTGCCTTCGCGATCGGGCTCTCGGCGCTGCTGGTCGGCCTGTACCTGCCGCTGATGGGGCCCGAGCAGCGCCTCGTCCACTCCCGCGAACTGACCGGCTAGGCGAGCCCCCCACAGCGGCCTCAAGATAACGGCAGCCGTAAGGTTTTTGTCGTCGTATGGCCATGGTGAATGGGCCCAACGGCAGGGACGCAACGCGAACGCTGGACCGCATCCTAAAGAGCGTCATGCGGTGCCATCGTCTTTCCTATTCCAGGCGCGGACAGGCCATCGTCGAAACGGCTCTGCTGGTGCCGGTGTTGATGCTGCTCGTGATGGGCAGTGCGGACCTGGGCCGCGTCTTCTACTACTCGATCGCCGTGACCAACGCGGCGCGCGAGGCCGCCCGCCAGGGCACCTACTACGACCCCCTCACCAACACCAATAGCTCCGCCACCTACGCGGCGGTCCTCAACGCCGCCAAGCAGGATGTTCCTGGGGACGTGACGTTGAACGTCCCCGCAACCAGTCCCAGCCACTGCCTGCCGTCCGGATCACCGTCGGCGTGGCGCGCCTATTACCCGACCGACCCCAACACCGGGTACGTCTTCATCTGCTTCAACGGCAACGAGAATGCCCCGGAGCCTGCGACCGGCACGGTGCAGGTCACGATCCTCTATAACTTCGCCCCCGTAACGCCGCTCGCCGACGTGGTCGGCTCGAGCCTGATCCAGGTGGAAGCGTCCACCACGATGCAGGTGCAAACGCAATGAGACGGCAGAAGCGGGCGCAATCGATGGTCGAGTTCGCGATGGTCGCGCCCTTCCTGGTGATGATCCTATTGATGGTCATCGACTGCGGCCGCGCCGCCTACGACTATGCGACGCTGGCCGCCGCGGCACGCGAAGGCGCGCGGGCGGCCATTACGACCGGGAACAACCGCCCGGACAACAACCGGGTCATGGGCGCCGTTGCTGTGAACGGGATCGGCATCCAGCTCAACCCCGCGAGCTGCGTCAATGACCAACCGCCGCTGGCCCCCAGCATGGCTGCCAACACCGGACTCATCTATGTGGGCGCGCCGTCGGGTTCCGCCGGCGGCACCCCCAATGCCCCCGCCGGCCAGGCGCCGTCGGTGGGCGGCGTGTGCGGACCGGTGGTCCCGAGCTACGCCGGTCACAATCCGTTGACGGTCACGATCAAATACAACTTCGAGCCGCTGACGCCGTTCGGCTCGCAGTTTTTCCCCAATGGAATCGTCATGACTGTTACCAGCACCATGGATACGGAGTACTGATGCAGGCAGCCTGGTTGCGAAAGCAGTCAGGGCAGGCGGTCGTCCTCGTCGCCGTCGCGGTGCTGGCCCTGACCGCGATCCTTGCGCTGGCGCTCGACGGCGGGAGCATCTACCTCGACAAACGGCAGCTGC
>Ga0193751_1001051_pt1 | contig 18522 bp, 30 predicted proteins | sample L1c2metaG_FD_143050 | JGI IMG/M metagenome (GOLD analysis project Ga0193751, IMG submission 143050) | Soil microbial communities from a riparian zone of the East river system, Colorado, United States - L1c2 | ecosystem: Environmental > Terrestrial > Soil > Riparian zone | place: USA: East River... | reverse complement strand
ACCGAAGTCACTGGTGAGCTCAGCGCGAGATCATGTGACCCCCCACATCCTTACATGAAAAACGCGCCTATGGCTCAAAAATTTTGTGATCAAGGACGCAAAATGACTTTTGCAACACTATCGGCCAACAGGCGACATTCATCCGATAACGAACCTCGCCATCGACTGACTCAAAACGCCTTGCATTTAGTCGATAATGTCATCGGCCCGTCCGAGCATCAGAGCCGGCACGGTGAGACCCAAAGTCTTGGCAGTCTTGAGATTGATGACCAATTCATATCTCGTCGGGAATTGAGTGGGCAAGTCGGCGGGCTTTGCCCCTTTGAGGACGCGATCGACATACGACGCTCCCTCACGCCACATCGTTATCGGATTGGCTCCGTAGGAGACCAGACCGCCACTGGTGGCGAAGTTACGAAACGCATAAACAGCGGGAAGGCAATGGCGCGCAGCCAATTCAATGAGGAGGTTTCGATTCGCAAAAGTGATTGCATGCGGCGCGACCATCAAACCACCGTTGGTCTGCGCCGCAAACCCAGTGACGGCGTGCTCGATCTCAGCGGCGTTGTGAACGCCGAGCGCAATCAGTTTGACGGCTGACGGCGCGGCTGCCTCGGCGGCCCGCAATAAACCGACGTTAGCGGATGTTCCCGGATGCAGGATGCGATCCCGGCTTGGTTTTGTGAAGTTCGTCAGCAAGTGATCTGTTTGTGACCACGGAACAAATTCCGGGGTCGCCAGTTCCATCCTCGCGAATTTGCGTTTCGCATTCGCGCGGGGAACCGGGGCAAACTTTGCCCAGGGTGGACGCCGAATTTAAAGCCAGTTCCATATCGGGGATGCGCACGATTTAAATCGGGAGGACGAGCATGACTGTCCTTTCTATCAACGGAAAGTCCTACAATGTCGATGTCGAGTCCGATACGCCCTTGCTCTGGGTATTGCGCGACACGATAGGACTCACCGGCACCAAATACGGTTGCGGGATGGCCCTGTGCGGTGCCTGCACCGTGGATATCGACGGCGTCGCCACGCGCTCGTGCCAAGTGCCCGTCGGGGCCGTTGGCTCCAAGAATGTTACCACGATCGAGGCCTTGGCGCAGAACGGCAAGCTGCACCCGGTGCAGAAGGCCTGGCTCGACTTCGACGTGCCGCAATGCGGCTATTGTCAGAGCGGAATGATCATGGCGGCCGCTTCGCTGCTCAAGCAGAAGCCAAAGCCGACCGACGCCGATATTGACGCGGCGATGACCAACATCTGCCGCTGCGGAACCTATCAACGCGTCCGCGCCGCGATCCACGCGGCGGCCGGCAACGCGTAAGGAGGCGCAGCCATGACATATATGCCAAGATTTACTCGGCGTTCCTTCGTGGTGGGCGCGACCGCAGCAGGCGCAGGATTCGCGCTCGGCTTGAGCCTGCCGTCGGAGTCCGATGCAGTTTACGCCGCAGATGGTTCGCCCGAAGTCAATGCCTGGGTGGTTATCCGGCCCGACGAGACTGTCGTTATCCGCATCATGCGGTCGGAAATGGGCCAGGGCTCGCTCACTGGTCTCGCGCAACTGGTTGCCGAGGAGCTCGACTGCGATTGGTCGAAAGTCACGACCGAATTTCCGACGCCTGGCGAGAATCTCGCACGCAATCGTGTATGGGGCGAATCCAACACGACCGGCAGCCGCGCGATCCGTGAGTCGCATGAATATGTCCGCAAGGGCGGCGCGACCGCGCGGATGATGTTGATCCAGGCCGCCGCCAACGCATGGAGCGTGCCGGCTTCCGAGTGCAGCGCGGCCAATGGTGTGATCACGCATCAGTCGTCCGGCCGCTCGGTCAGCTACGGTAAAGTGGCGGACGCCGCCGCCAAGCTCACGCCGCCGTCGGACGTGGCGCTCAAGTCCACGAAGGATTGGAAGATTGCCGGCAAGCCGCTGAAGCGGCTCGACACTCCGGACAAGGTTGTCGGCAAGACCACATACGGCATCGATATCCGGTTGCCGGGAATGCTCTACGCGGCGATCTCCGCATGTCCGGTCTTTGGCGGAACGCTCAAGAGCTACGACGAGGCGAAGGTGCGCGGCATGCCCGGCGTCAAGCACGTCGTGCGCGTGGGCGACGACGCCGTCGCGGTGGTGGCGGATTCGTGGTGGCGGGCAAAGACAGCACTCGAAGCGCTGCCGGTCGCATGGGATGAGGGCAAGAATGCCAAGGTCAGCAGCGCCACGATCGCGGATTTCCTCAAAGAGGGTCTCGACAGCGATCAGGCTATCGTCGGCAACCAGGCGGGCGACGTACAGGCTGCTCTAGCCGGCGCCGCAAAAGTGGTGGAAGCGCTGTACGCCTTTCCGTACCGCATCCACGCCACCATGGAGCCGATGAACGCCACAGCGCTGTACACGTCCGATCGCTGCGAAGTCTGGGCGCCGACACAAAATGCCGAGGACAGTCTGAAGGCGGCGGCGCAGGCGGCCGGCTTGCCGCTGGAAAAATGCGATCTGCACAAGACCTTCATCGGCGGCGGATTTGGGCGGCGCGGCGCGCCCACCGATTATGTGCGCCAGGCAGTAACCGTCGCCAAAGCGATGCCGGGCACACCGATCAAGCTCCTGTGGTCGCGCGAGGAAGACACCACGCACGACTCGTATCACCCGATCTCGCAGTGCCGGATGCGAGCCGCGCTCGATGCCGACAATGAATTGATCGGGCTGCATATGCGCATTGCCGGACAATCGATCTTGGCGACGATCAATCCGGCACGGATGCAAAATGGCAAGGATCCTCTCGCTTTCCAAAGCCTGAATCCTGGCGGCGCCGAGGGGGCATTCGGCTACAACGTGCCCAACTTGCTGATCGACCACGCAATGCGCAATCCGCATGTACCGGCGGGCTTCTGGCGCGGCGTCAACAGCAACCAAAACGCGTTCTATGTCGAAGGCTTCTTGGACGAGGTGGCGCACGCCGTCGGCGACGATCCGCTCGCCTTTCGCCTCAAATACCTCAAGCCCAAGCATGCCGCGGTGTTGAAGGCTGCGGCAGAGAAGGCAGGCTACGGTACGCCAGCGCCGCAAGGGATCTACCGCGGCATCGCGCAGGTCATGGCCAATGCCAGCTACGTCGCGGCCTGCGCCGAGGTTTCGGTCGATAAAGGACGCGTGAAAGTGCACCGCGTAGTCGGGGCTACCAATTGCGGTCACGCGGTTAATCCGGAGCAGATCGCTCGCCAGGTCGAGGGCTCGTTCGTCTACGGGCTGTCATCGTTGCTGTACGGTGAATGCACGGTGCGCGACGGTCGCATCGAGCAGACTAATTTCGATGCCTGGGAGGTGATGCGTCTCGACGCGATGCCGAAGGTCGAGACCGTGGTCATGCCGGACGGCGAATTCTGGGGCGGGGTCGGCGAGCCGACAATTTCGGTGGCCGCGCCCGCAGTCCTCAACGCCATCTTTGCCGCAACCGGCAAACGTATCCGCACAGTCCCGATCAAGGACATCGATCTGAGCGCCGCATAGCCGAATCGAAGGGGCGGTCGTCAGCCGCCACTTCGATTTTCGCGAACGACACTAGAACTCGCGGCCAAGAACCGCCGACAAATTCTCCACGGCGTCAATATTGAGCTTCTCGGAGTGCTTGTGACTTGCTGCAAAAATGGCCTGTGTCAAAGCGCATTTAATAGTTCGCGCGCGAGCGGCGACGATCCGACGCTTACCTGCCGCTTCCTGCGTCAGCTGCAAAGAATGAGGAACTGGTAGCCTGAATAAAAAGCCCCAGATGTTCAATGCAGTTGATCCGAATCGTTCAGCCATGTCATCGTGCGCGGCCGTCATAAACTTGGCCAAGTTTGCGCCGAAGCTTCCATTAGTCACGCAAATCGTGGAGCAATGCGCAGCTTCCACAACAGCTCGTTCGATCCTCAGACGCTGGCGCTTTTGGAGGCAGCTTTTGACGAAGCTTGGCTCACGCTCAAATCGATCGGCAACACAACCGTAAGGCCGAACGAACTGGGGCGTTCCGTATTGCGGGTGGCCATGGAAGGCGAGCGCGACCCCGTACGACTGCACGATGAAGCGCTAAAAGGACTGCTACCCGCGACCGCCTGGCGCGAGGCGAGCTGATCGCGCGGGAATTTTCAAGGTCATGAATAAACTATCGAAGCCGACTCGCCGCCGATTTTTGCTCAAAACCGGCATCCTTGCCGCCGCATGGGAACTTTCCTGTGCGGACGCTGTCCAGACGCAAGAACTTGCGCCGACGCCTGCCTGTCGCGATGGCGATGAACCGACCGTCCGTCAGACTGAGGGTCCGTTTTTCAAGCCAAGATCACCGGAGCGCAGTGACCTCCGCGTGCCCGGCGCCGGGAGCCATCCGCTCGAACTTTCTGGCTTTGTGCTCACGAGACGCTGTCGCCCGCTTCGCGGCGCGGTGGTCGACCTCTGGCATGCTGATGACAAGGGCGAATACGACAATATCGGTTTCTGTTATCGTGGCCATGTCACCACCGGGCTCGACGGCGCATTTCGCTTCCACACCATCGTGCCGGAGCTCTATTCCGGCCGCACAAGGCACTATCACGTCAAGGTTCAAGCGCCCGGCAGCCGGCTGCTCACCACGCAACTGTATTTCCCCAACGAACCGGCGAACCTGCGTGATGGCCTGTTTCAACGCGAATTGCTGATGCGGGTAGCGAACATCGGCGACGGTCTCACTGGCCAGTTCGATTTCGTGCTCGATATCCGTTAGGACGCTTGCATCCGTGTCTTGAGCTGGCATTCGGGGCGATGAGCGTGATGGTCCACTTAGGGCCAACGCGTCTTAAACACGTCGCGGCGTCGCGGCGGACGCCAGTTGAACGTCCGCTGGGCATGTCCGCTATGCCTCCACTCCGTCTGTGGCAGACCTCGTAAGAGGTCATGCAGGATCAAGCATGATGTATAAAACCGATCACATTGCATGGGCCGCAGAAGCTGTTGCGGTTTTTCAGGAGCGCTGCCGCACTGGGGACGAGCATGCCATCGCAGATCTGATCTGCGACCTTGGGCATTTGGCGGAGGAGCGCGGTTTAGATTTTCTCAGCGAGGTCAAGCGGGGTATCGGACATTGGTACGCTGAGCATCATGCCGGTCACGGCGAGGTTCTCGGGCCCGACGCCGCAGTCGAAATCATCATCAAGTCTAAATAGTCGCCCCAATGTCGCAGATGGGTCAACAGAGGACATCGCGTGATGTCCGCGCCAAGTCCGTTTTACCCCCGAAAGCACCTCGGCGCCAATTGCGGACTCATGCGCAGAAGAAAATCTTATCCTCACTCGATCACCTCGTCGGCGATCGTGTGGATCCGGTGTTCGAGGAAGAAGCGCAGCATTTCCCGCGTGGCGTCCGGTCCTCGTGGATCGGTGAAGGATCCGGCCGGGCTGCCCCCCGACCACGCGTGTGCGGCTCCATGGATTTCCCAATGCTCAAAGATTGCGCGCCCGCTCGGGTCGGTATGGATCGTTCGGGTATAGTCATGTCCTCCGGGGACTCGACCGCGTTGCACCGTCTTTCGCGAGTTTGTGGTTCGCCTCGACAGCGCGATGACATGATCGCCGTTGCGAGGATGCACCGTAGTGTCGCGATCGCCGTGAAAAACGATGGTCGGGACCACCCTCCTGTTTCTGAGAACCTGCGAAATGTCGCCGGCCTCCAAGACATCGGCCAAGTCACCTTGCCGCATGGCGACAAACGCTGACGGAAGGTCGTTGGCGGCTCGAGGGGCCAGGCCAGAATGGACGCCGATTGCGGCATAAAGATCGGGGTAAGTCGCGCCCATGATGGCGGCCGCAGCCCCTCCGGCTGACAGGCCACCAATGTAGACGCGCTGCGGGTCGACCGAATATTCGCGCATGACCTGGCGGGTGATGTCCGCTATCAGCGAGGGTTCGCCCTGACCTCGCCGCTGGTCAGTCGGGCGAAACCAATTCCAGCATTTTGCTGGGTTCGCGTCGCTGGGCTGGGCTGGATAGACCACGAGGCAGGTCTGTTCCTCGGCGATCAGGTTCATGCGCGTGCCTGCGGCGAAATCGTCCGGCGATTGAGTGCAGCCGTGCAGCAGGACGATCAAGGGGAGTGCCTGCCCCTGATAGCGGCTGGGGATGTAGAGCTTGTACTTTCGCGTTCCTGCCGGATTGCTGTAAGTCGCTTCAATGAACCTTCCGCCCGCCGGCACAATGTTCGGGGTCGACACTGGGGCGGGGGAGCGACGCCTGACGCGGTCGAATAAAGCGCGGAGCGCACCGAACCTGTTTGGCTGGGCGGAAGTGGCCGCACCGAAGAGCGGACGGTCCGTCTCGTCAATGGTCTCGGCCTTGGCGTCAATGATCGGCGGCGTGCGTCCGGCAAGAGCGACGTCACTAGCGCCGCCGAAATGCATGTCCGGAGCCGTCTCACCTCGAAGCATGTGTTGAAGGAGCGCCGTGGCGTCGGTGAGCCGGCCCGCGCGCGTGAGGCGTGTGGCTTCGAGCATTATTTTCGGTTTCAGCATCTCGTTCATCTGCGAAAAATCCTCTTGGCGGAAGTACCGTCGAGATCCAATACCGCATCGGATATCACCGCATCCTGTCGGCCAGCGCATCCTTGACCGCCGAACTGGCATGCAGGGATCCCAACACGACGACTGACGCGATGGTGGCGCGAGCAAGCTCCGGAGTGACATCCAGGGCGATGCTGGCAAGGCCGAGCACATGGATTTGCAGCATTTCTCCGGCTCGACGCGCAGCTTCGAGATCTTCGCGAGTGTAATGCCGCAGTCCGAGGTCCAGACTCTTCCGGACTGTGGACCGCTTCACCACGTCGGCGTGGCGTTCGAGCTGACTGCGGATTGCGGACCGAATGAAATCGGTGCGGTTCGAGTAGAAACCCTCCTGCACCATGAGGTCGATTTGCCCGAGGTCGACGTAGCCAAGATTGATCGTGATCTTCTCGCTATCACCGGGCTTTGGGCGGAGTTGATGTATTGTCTGGGTCATGCTGCTGCCATACCATAACCATCTAGTCGGATGGTACATGGATGGTCGTTGCATGAGTTTCAAGGGGATCGTCTGCGGTTAGGCCTGATTGTGCCGACGCGGGCGGCGTGGTGAAGACAGAGGGATTCCAAGGCATCCCCAGGGCCTCTGCGGTGGCGACGCGGCACTGGCTCGCTTCACCGGTGTCCGGAATTTGGTCCAATAACCGACATTCTGCGATGTCTGGGTCACGTCCGCTTCACGCCGGAATGTGTTGCAAAACTATTTTTGGTCTCGGTACGAAGAATATTTTTTCGGATTAGGCGCGCATGGAAAATTTTGGTTCAAAAATCCGGCCCTTCGGATTCTATAATTGCCCGTTTCTCTTGGTCGGACGGTTGGGCGACGAGTTTTGCAACACATTCCGCCGATAAGCAGATGTTGATCGACGGCTGTCCCTACTCGTCGTCGGCTCGCGTCAGATCCTGGCAAGCTTACTTTGAATTGCTTTTCGCTGACCGGTCACAATAGCTATCAGTAATTTTGCAGGCGTTCCGACGGGTCGGACCCGCTGTCGCCTGACATTTTGACAGCGCATTGTTTTTGGACGCCTGCTCAGTGTCTGCAACGGCCCACCCAAAGCCCGATGTCTGCACTTGCGGATCAATCGCCACAGCGACGCACTTGTTCTCAAACGTTGCTACGACTTGGCAAAGAATGCTCGACATCAGCGCAATCGTTTTCACCTCCCAAGCTTTTGCTGCCGATCTGCCTGACTGCCCGAAGACGACTTGGAAAAACGGGCACTACGTGTGCGGCGACGTTGACGCGAACTCATAGGCAGAACAAAAACGCTAGTCGCGCACGTTTCGATAGCGCGTTAGGCTGGCAGCGTGGGATTAATGATATCTTGGCCTCGTCCAATTACCGCTTTGCTGGTCGGCGTCATTCTCGGCTTGACGCTGTGGACACCGTTGCTGCCGTGGTTTCTGAAGTCGCTTGGCTTTGTTGAGTAAAGGCTATCGAGTCGGGCCTCACAAAAAAAGGGACTCCCGCGCCTAGCGCAGGGAGTCCTTAGTTCTTCTGCCGGTTCGCCGCCTATGGGAGGCGGTGGCGATCATTGCTAGATATCTGGTTCTCTATCGCAAAGCCCAGCATTTTGATGGGCCGTGCTGTACGCGGGGCAAGCGGCTGCCGGCCCCGCACCTTCCCGTCGTCGTTGTTGCAAGCTAACTGGTTAATCAAAGTATTGTGAAGCACAACACGGTCCGCCGGAATGGATCGGTCGTCGCTCCAATCATGATTGTGCGTATCTGAGAGCATTCGTTTTCGGATTGCTCAGCGGTTCATGACTTTCTTGCTGTTCGTATTGGAGATTTTACCCGTTGTGGCCGGAATTGCTCCCGTGCCAACGCGGTCCGAACTGCGGATTTGTCGCCCTCGAGGAATCTACGACGAGCGTGAGCAGGGAGGATTTCAGCGGCCGCGGAATATTTCCTGGGCGCGAGGATCTAACCAGGAGAGTGTGCTCCATGGCCGCGCAATCCACCCCAACCGATTTCGTAATGATCGATACGGAGCACTCCGCGACTAACGTGCGGGGGCTCGAAGACTTGATCCGCACGGCGGAGGCTGCTGGCGTTATTCTTTACGTGCACGTGCCAGATTTGCACAGCGAGGTTGACATCCGGCGTGCGACTGCAAATCGAGCGACACCGCGCCTGGTCCCGGCGACGATACCGGCGCGCCATCGCATGGTCGCCTATGATTACAACAACGCGCGCGACGACTCGTTCATGCGCGACGACTCGTTCATGGATGATTATTGAGAATCGATTGCGTCCGGGCGTTCCTGGCCGTGTTTGTTTGTGCCTGATGTCCGCATCACGTCCACTTTGCCGCTAATAGCGGCCCGCGCAGCAGACATCGACTAAAGTCCGTTCGGTCGCAACAGCTCCCGGTATCGGACGTCGTTGCAGGACCTGTGACGACACTATCAGCCCTGTCGGCGAGCTGGGCAAACGCCATGTGATCAGATCGTTCACGGCGTAAAGGTAGGGTGCGAGCCAAACTGCGATCCAAGCTATGGTCGCCAAAGTCATCACGCGGTAGGTCATCATCAGTTTCCGTTCTGCTCGGCTTGTTCAGCTTCCGCTGGGTCTCTAGCCGCGCCGCTCAATCCATTGTGCCGAGCATTCGCTCGACCGGGCCCGCCACAGACCGCGCCCGCTGTCGCGTGATAGATGAGGTCACTCCTTGTAGTGGAATGACCCCACGGAGTTCGTTTGATCACGCAGGTTGTGCCGCCTTCTGCTGGCTGCACATGCTTTGCATCGCTTTTTGCATGTCCGCCGGTGCGACGTCCCGAATATGAGTGGCGATCGACCAGCGATGGCCAAATGGATCCTCGATCTGGCCGTAGCGGTCGCCCCAGAACATGTCGTTGATCGGCATGGTTGTCTTAGCGCCAAGCCGAACGGCGCGTGCGGCAACTGTATCGACATTATCAACGTAGAGATGGATGGTAACGGGTGAGCCCTTGAGGGATTTTGGTCCGAGCGCTCCGTGTTCGGGCATTTCATCGACCAACATCACCGTCGAATCGCCGATGCGGATACTGGCATGCATGAGCTTTCCGTTCGGGGCCGGCAGTCGCGACGTTTCGGTCGCGTTGAATGCTTTCTTGTAGAACTCGATGGCGTCGGCCGCCCCTGCACACACCAGATGAGGCGTCACTGTGTGCATGCCGTTCGGAATCGCATTGACATTGCTCATACCGCTACTCCTTGCTCTCGTGGTTTTCGGGATGGCCAAGAAGAGTGACCAAATAGTTCCGCAAGTGGCCAAGGCTTGCGGCGGCGATCTCGGGACCTTGCTTGGCCTTCGCGAAGATGAAGGCGCCCTGCAGCACGCACTGTATGAAATACCCGACGCTTTCAGGATCCCAAGGCGCGTCGGGCGCGTAACAGCTTTTGGCTGCCGCGAGGTCGCGGGTTAGTTCTGCGACGTGCTCAGAAAGCACCCGATCGCACGCCGCCCGCAGATTCGGATGGGTCGCATAAGCCTCCTGAACGGTCGTGCCGATCAAGCACGTGTAAAGTGGGATCTCGCCGCGCAGCAGCGAGATGCGAAAGTCGACATAGCCCAACACACGATCGCGCGGATCGCTCTCGGAACGGTACGGCGCGCTAGCGAAAAGCGTCGCCGCCATGGCGCCAAACCGCTCGATCGCCGCAACGCCGAGCTCTTCCTTGCTGTCAAAGTAATGGAAGAAGCTGCCCTTGGTTACGCGCGCAGCCGCGCAGATGTCGTCGACCGTGCTGCCCGCATAGCCCTTAGTCCGAATGACGTCGCGGGCCGCATCGAGCAGTTTGCCGCGCGTTTCTGAGCTAGTTTGGGCCTTAGCCATATCCATACCAACCAGTTGGTATAGCCGATACTGCCAATAGCTTTGCCTGTCAAGCTACGCGACGCGTTCTGCTCGCTCAGGCCATCACGAGGTGCAAACCTCTCGGCGAAACAAGGCGGGCAAGCGCGGCGGCGACTCATTTGTTGTGCACCGCTCGCAAGATAGTCGCGTCGTAATCCTCGAATACGAAGTACACGGCAAGATCCTTTCGACTGGTGTGGACAACGGCCGATGCGGCCTTGTGCCGGATTTTGAGTTTCGGCAGTAGCCGATCATGTGCCCAAGCGACGGAGTCAAAAATCTTCAGCTGTGCGTAGCGCTCACGGTTCTCCGGCGTGAGATACTCAACGATTTCGCTGGTCAATCCCAACGAGCAGGAGGTCGCGTCGCAGACGATCGGCAACTTGCCGCTGTCGCTCCAGCGCCACAGACTTTCTACGGTGCGATTCGCCATCACCGCGTTGCCTTCGACGTAGCCTTTTGAGTGCCAGATCGTTGCGCAACAGTGGCCACCGACATCCTCGGGAATCCACAGCGATGCGAACTAGGTGCCAGCGCCAGGCATAAAGCAGTGAATTTGGGTGTTGCCGTAACGGTCGTTATGGGGCCACACGACGGCAGGGCCGAAACGGTTGGGTTCGGTTACAACTGCCGCGTCGGGCACCACAAACCATTGCCCGTAAATTCGTACACGATAGTGGCCCTCCTGTGAGTCCCAATCGACATCCTGGACACTGACACCGTCGGCAAAAGCGCAGCACAATCCGTTCCTGCTCGCAAGGCGGTCGAACCACTCCTTGAGCGGAGAATTCGTGAAGCGTCCGTCGTCACGCGCGTATAAACGGCTTGGAACGAACATAGCGATGCATACTATTATGACTGCTAAACTGATGAGCCTGTACATCGTGGTCACCGCAGCATTGAAAGCTGCCGTGTGCGCATTAGCCCACAAATCTAAAATGCAGGTTCGAGCGAGTGGCCACCCACAGATCGGGTGGCCACAAAGCTGACGCAACCAGTCAACCCACAAATGCGGCCCGCCGTTGGGCTTCGACCTCAACGGCAGTCTTTGGTTCCGCTGGCAATTGCAGAACTGTGGCCTGCTGGCCCTCACACAGTGTTGTCAGAAGCGCCGTGCGGCCGTCCGGAAATTCCAGCGCGTCGTGATGCGCCGCAATCTTTTCTCTGTGGATTTCCCGAAAGATTGCTGTCTTATGCTCGATCACTTTATCGCGCCAGGCTATTAGGCCCGTCGGTAAGCACGTAACCTCTTGCAAAAAAGACAGCTCCGTACCCGGAAGTACGCAGACCGCTACGTTCACATCTTCGGATGCTGCGAATCCTCGCGTGCCGGTACCAAAATCGCGCGTCGTTAGCTTGTCGCCAACTTTCGCCGGCCGCGACTTGACGCTGTGGAGACTGTAGTCGCACATCTGGGAACTCCCCTATTGGGAAAGCCCCTCAGCCAACGCAATTTTACCTCTTTCTCGATCTTAACGCATCACCAAACTGAGCCGACGTCCGCGTGACTGACGGCGGACGTCCCGTCGTACGATCGCCGGTCCGAGCAGGCTGTGCGCGGAAGTTGTGTTTGACACGCGAGTTGTGTTTGACACGCGACCGATCACAAGAACAAACCACGACGTAAGCAATCTGACTCAGTCGGCTAGCTTACGGTTCATGATTTGATCTCGATTGCGATTAGAGGTCATTGTGGCAGAGGGCTCCGCGGCGATCCAAGCCGCCAAGAATGCCACTCAGAGCATTCCGATCGTTATGGCGACGAGCATCGATCCAGTGCAAAGCGGCTTTGTGGCGAGCCTCAACCGGCCGCTTCCGACGAACGATAAAGTGGCACTATGAATGCGTTGACCGCAAGTTTTATTGTAGCTCTTATTGGCGCAACAGCTTTTATCGTGATCGCAGTAATCACTGCTCGCGGTCGCATAGATCTGCTGCCGGCAATCGCAGTACGAGATTCATCCAATTCATCTCACGTCCCGATCGATCTGCCGGAATCAGCTAAAAAATTTCGTGTTCTGGGCTGGATGCTTGTGCTGCTGCTTTACCTGACAGCCACCTTCTGTTTGCTACAGGGCTTGAACGATCTTCGGATTGTTTTCCACTGGGAACAGTGGGAAGCCTATTTTGGCAGCCGACTTTCGGACCGAGCTGAAATTGCCCTGTATTCAAAATTCTGGATAGCGATAGCCATCGCGCTAATTTTTATAGGATTTTGGGCACAAAGGCGTTTAAGACGTCGCTCCACGTGACATCACAATTCATCCGCTCATAAATGAGTACGGACTCCGATGGAAATGTCCGCGTGACAAAACATCGTGAAGAGTTAGCGGAGCAGTTTTTTTCGGGAAATGCCGCCACCTATGATCAAATAGCCAGTTTCTCTACCTTGGGGCTTGATGGTTGTTGGAAACGCAAGATCCTAAATAAAATACCGAAAACGTCTAACCGAATCATCGAGCAGGCCAGCGGCACTGGTATTCTGACCTGTAAAATCGCACAGCTCTTTCCCAAGTGCCGCATTACAGGCGTTGAACTCCATGAGAAATATCTGAACATTGCCAGAAAAAAAGCTCGGAATCTCCAATTGACCAACGTCGAATTTATTCATGGAAGAGCAGAAGAAGTGATTTTGGACGGAAAATTCGATTGCATCGCATCCGCTTATCTTGCCAAATATGTCGACCTTGATCTTTTGGTGGCTCACGCGCGCAAAATGCTTCGTGAGGGCGGCGTGCTCATCATACATGAGCTAACTCGTCCAACCAATTTGCTGTTCTTGGCGCTTTGGAAGGTGCACTTCCAATTTTTGCAAACCTATGGAAAATGGAAATATCCCGAGTGGGATATTGCCTTCCAGAATCTTCCACTTTTGCTTGCAAAAACTCAGTGGGTAGATGAATTGACGCGCGCCCTTAGAGCCAACGAGTTCGTGGATATTAAGGTAGAATATCTTATCTTTGGTGCATCAGTAATTGTTTCCGCCAGAAAATAACTATCATAGAAACACTAACTATGTTCTGCATCACCGTGCTTGAACGGGCGGTAGATGGACGGTGTTCGGCGGCTTGTCGGATATTCGCGGCAATCACTGTTATTTCCCGCCGATGACCATTGCCCAATACATTCGGTGGCCATTTTGTGCATGTGCGATGCCGATCCACTTCGCGCCGTGCAGCAGCAAATTGGCGCGATGTTCAGCCGAAATGGTCCACTGATTTAAGGTGCTAGCGAAATCAGCATGACCATATGCGATATTCTCAGCCGCGCGATTGAAGCGGCTGCGGCTGATCCGGCTTGAAAACGGGGCCAGGGCATTGTGATCGAGCAAGTCGCGACCGGCCATGGCATTCGCTTGCTCCTGCGCGATGCGGGTGAGCGCCTCGCTGATGGCGACTGACCCCTCGCCGTGTTGTTGACGAAATGCAGAGATCAGCGCCGCTGGACTATCGCTGATAACGAATGACGGTTTTGGGCGCGGTAGCGGCGGTGCTTCGATTGGCGCGGTGTCGATGGGCACAATCACCGGCGCGATATTTTGCTCGACCGCATGCGCCGATGCGGCGAGCGTTATTAATGCGATAGCTGCTTTGATCAGTCGCATTAATCGTTTCTTCAAACCGCCGTCGAATTTATGTGCCTTTTATGCAACGCATCCGTCACAACAGAGCCGAGTACGCTTCGGGTCATCAACCGACCTACCGCGATGTCTGCGTTTCTTCCGCTTAGCTCCCGATAACGGACTCATGGCAGACGTCGCGGTAGGTCGGTTCGGGGCCGATAGTGTTGCAAAAAGATTTTTGGCCTCGGAGCGAAGAATATTTTTTCCAAATCAGGTCTCAAGAGAGAAGTTTGATTCAAAAATTCGGCCTTTCGGATTCTAATATTGCCCGTTTTGGCGATCAGACGAGGCGCTGGCGACTTTTGCAACACAATCGGCCAGGAGCAGACAAAGTGCCGCGCAGCAAAAGTACCGCTACTCGATCACCTCGTCGGCACGAGCAATCACTGAGGCGGGCACGGTTATGCCGAGCGCTTTAGCTGTCTTGAGATTGATGCTGAGGTGGAAACGCGTAGGTTGCTCGAATGGCAGGTCCGCCGGCTTGGCTCCCTTCAAAATGCGATCAATCAAATAGGTCGCGCGATCGTAAATTTCATCCAGGTCGGGGCTATAGGCCGACAAACCGCCTTCGCGTACATAGTTTGCCCGCTCGTAGGTGGTCGGCAGCCGATGTTCAGCAGCAAATTCGTAGACCCGTTGGCGATTGAGGCGAGTGAGTGCATCCGAGACCATGAGAATTGCGTCCGGTGGATCGCGCACCATGCTTGCGAAAGCTTCGTCAAAATCTTCCGACTCACGCAGGCCGAATGGTTGCACCCGAGCCCCAATTGTCCGCGCGGCGTCTGCGGCTGACTGGTATCGGAGCGTCATGCCCAGATCGTTTACGTTCCAGAGCATCGCCACGGTGCGCAACGTAGGCACCATGTCTTTGAGCACTTCGAGACGCTTGGGAGCGAGTTCGATGGCCATATCCGAGACGCCAGTTACGTTGCCGCTTGGCCGCGACAGATTTTTGACCAAACCCGTTGCAACAGGATCGCCTCCCGATTCGGTCACCACGATTGGAATGGTTGTCGTGGCATTCTTGGCGGCGATGGCTGCCGGACAGCTAAAGGTCAGGATCACATCTACGTTGCTCGCCACGAGATCCTTGGCAAGCTGTGGCAGCTGTTCCCAGTGGTCCCCGCTGGCACGGAGTTCGAGCGCCACATTGCGATCGGGCATGTAGCCGTGACTCGCTAAAGCACGCACAATCGCACCAAAAATGGGCTCCGGGACTGAGGACCCCGATGCGATACACCTTTGACGCAGTCTGAGCGAGCCCGGCAAACGGTCATGCCGTGATCGTGCTCACAAGAGATGTAATGAATTCCCGCCGCCTCATGGGCACCCCCTAGCAAGGGGAATTATATACTTGACAAGTACAATGGCTGACTCTATATTAGGAGTCAAGAGGTTAGGAGTTGGCCATGTCCCTACTGTCTCAGCCCCATTTTCATAGCGAAGCCGCTGCCATAACGCGGCTCGAAGCGATTGTATGGCCTCAGGGGCCGTTCTGTCCGCGCTGCGGCGGCTTTGACCGGATTACGCAGGTCAAAGGCGGCCGCGCGGGGCTGCGGCGCTGCGGCCCATGCAAGCGCGAGTTTACGGTCACGGTCGGAACAATTTTCGAGCGTACCCACATCAAGTTGCACAAGTGGTTCCAAGCGGCCCATTTGATAGCGAGCAGCAAAAAAGGAATCAGCGCGCATCAACTGCACCGCACGCTTAAGGTCACGTACAAAACCGCATGGTTCATGGAGCATCGCTTGCGAGAGGCGATGCGCGAATTGCATCCCGACACGCAGCTAGGCGGTGACGGAAAAACCGTCGAGATTGATGAGACGTACATCGGCGGCCGGGAAAAGAATAAGCATCGCAACAAGCGCAACAAGCTTGGCACTGGCGGTATCGGCAAAGAAATTGCGTTTTCCCTAGTCGAGCGCGGCGGTAGCGTCCGCAGTCATCATGTTCCGACTGTCAGCGCAAAGACACTCAGGCCAATCTTGCAGGCACAGATTCATATCGACAGCATCGTAATGAGCGATGATGGCGGCTCTCGTGTCGGCAGGGAATTTGCTCGCCATCAATCCGTCAATCACAGCATCGGCGAGTACGTGCGCGGCGACGCGCATACCAACACAATCGAGGGGTATTTCTCCATTTTGAAGCGCGGGATTACCGGCGTTTATCATCACGTCAGCCCGCAGCATTTGAAGCGGTATCTCGCGGAATTTGATTTTCGATACAACGAACGCGCGGCGCTCGGTGTGAATGACGAGGCTCGCACTGATCGCGTCATCCGTGGTATCGTAGGAAAGCGATTAATGTACAAGGACTCGTGCGTCGCGTAGCGCCGTCCTTTACCGGAGCGCGTTGGATGCCAGCTACGCCGGATCAGATTCCGACCGACCTAACGCTAGAGATTGGTGAGAACCTTTCCCCGGATCGGTTCATGGCGGCCGCGCGCGCGTTTTTCGGATATGTGCAGGAAGTCAGCCACGCTGTTGCGCCAGAAGGAGAACCGGCGCGATGGATTGTGCGGGTGCGAGAAGGAAGCGCGTTACTCGCTGTCGCTCCAAGTCCGAGCTTGCCGCCAGAAGTCGCGCGAACTGTTTATGTCCGCGCTGAACATGGACTTCGACAACTAATCAATCGCGACATTGAAGATTCCGGGTTGCCGGAAACCGCACTCAAGCATTTACGAACGCTTTCCGAAATGACCGAGGCTGGACCAAACAAAGCTCCTCCAGTTCCTATTCGCCTTTGGATAGAGAAAAAACCGATCAGTTTTGAACCAACGATAGCAAGTGTAATCCGTGAAGATTGGCGCGCGGACTATAGTGACTTTGGCACAATCGAGGGACGCCTAGAAACTATTCAAGAGAGTTACGGAACTCTGCAATTCTTCATTCGTGACGCGATGTTGCGGCAAAAAGTACGTTGCTATTTTCCCGAGGAATTATTGCCTGAGGTGTTCGACAAATTCCGTAAGCGCGTAGAGGTTTCTGGAATTATTCACTATCGGAAAAACGGAACGCCAGTGAGTATCGAAGCTGAACATATTGTGGGATTGCCAGACGATAATGAGTTGCCAACCGCTGAGGACGTGCGGGGGATTCTCCGCAGCTAAACATGGCTGTAGAGTTAGTCTATTGGGACAGCGATGCGTTTCTTGGTTGGCTTCAGGCCGAGCCGGGCAAGACCGAACTATGCGCCGGTACTCTGAAGAGGGCACATCAGGGAGAGGTGCTTATTCAAACTTCGGCTTTAACTATCGCTGAGGTTCTTTGGATGCGAGGCGCACCTATGATCCCGCAAGAGAAAGCGGACATTGTGCGGAAATTCTTTAGACGCTCGTACATAAGGGTGAGAAACGTTACCCGTGCAGTCTCCGAAAGTGCTCAGGATTTGGTATGGACGCATAGCATTAAGCCAAAGGACGCCATACACGTTGCTACTGCGCTTGATGCCGCCGTGTTCGCGCTAGAGACATTCGACGACGACCTTTTGAAAAAATCCGGGGTGATAGGAAGTCCAACGCTCCTTATTCGTAAGCCTATTGCCCCGGCACAGGGAGGATTATTCGATGTCTAAGGCAAAGTCTCATCTCAAGCCGGATGACAAAGAGCAATCCAAGCTTTTCATCAAAAAGGCGCGCGAGATCGGCGCGGATGAAGATCAATCATCCTCTGACAAGGTGATGGGGCTGTTGCACAAGATGCCGCCAAAGCCCCGAGCGCCTCGTGGTCGTGGCAAATCAAAATGAAACGCTTGAGTGGGTGGCAAAGACTTGGCGTCGTAGTTTCTGTGGTCTGGCTTGTAAGCAGTTTTGTCTGGGTGCGCTGGCATCGGTATCAACGAGACATGGATATTGCGAAGGAAGCCCTCGGATTGTGCGCCACCAGTCGGCCGAACGATAACTGGCAAGAGAACTTTAATCGATGTTGGGAAGAGAATACCCCCTTACGCAAAAGCCCGTTTTATTGGCCGCCGATTCTTGCGTTTTCGCTCATCCCAATCCCGCTTTTTTGGCTTTTTGGATGGGCCGTTCTTGGAACTACGCGATGGGTCAGGGCTGGATTCATTGGCCGGTAGATTTCGGTGTAAAAAATTCCGCCCATCGAGCTTTGTGATTGCATTTTGAGCAGGTGATCATGGTGTCGTCGCCATAGTCCGTGGGCACCATTAGGTTCGGATTTCCGCACTTCGGACAGCCACCAGTGACAGGTACAGTTATCTTTTCGGCCACGACAGACGGTGACTTGAGGCACCATACTTGTCAAGTATACAATTCCCCTAGCAAGGAGGACTGCCCACTTTAGCACATCAACGAGCGGGTGCCATCTTGTGCAGCACAGCAAAATCTAGGTGGTCAATTTCCGACTTGGGTCAATAGGCGTCATTTCCAACGTGTGACGGCATTTCCGCTTTGCCTCCGATTCCAGACGTAGCGCCCCCGTGGCACAGCGCACATGCCTATGACGGCGATCGCCGCAGCAACTCCGGCAGCTT
>Ga0193751_1001050_pt1 | contig 18522 bp, 17 predicted proteins | sample L1c2metaG_FD_143050 | JGI IMG/M metagenome (GOLD analysis project Ga0193751, IMG submission 143050) | Soil microbial communities from a riparian zone of the East river system, Colorado, United States - L1c2 | ecosystem: Environmental > Terrestrial > Soil > Riparian zone | place: USA: East River... | reverse complement strand
TTGCGGCCCATCAGCGCGACCGTCTCTCCCTCGGCGACGGAAAAGTCGATGCCGTGCAGCACATGGCTGCTGTCGAAGAACGTATGCAGGTCGCGGGCGACGAGCATCTCTAGAGCGCCGTCATCGGCACGTCTGCACCGAGGTAGGCGGCCTGCACTTCGGCGTTGGCCCGGATCGCGTTGGGCGATCCGCTCGCCAGCACCGCGCCGTTGACCATGACGGTGAGTCTATCGGCAAGCGCGAAGACCGCGTCCATGTCGTGCTCGATGAGCAGAATCGAATGATCGGCAGAGAGTCTTTTGAGCAGCGCGACGATGCGTATCGACTCCTCGGCGCCCATGCCGGCCAGCGGTTCATCGAGCAGCAACACCGCGGGCGCGGTCGCCAGCGACATGGCGATCTCCAGCGCGCGGCGCTCGCCGTGAGAGAGCGAATGTGCCGGAACGCCGGCGCGGGCGCCAAGGTCGGCCATCGCCATCGCCGAGCGCGCCGCATCGTTCCATTCGCGATACGATTCCGCGGGCTTGAGCCACCGCATCAGGTGAACGTTGCGCGATTGAGCCGCGAGCCGGCAGTTCTCGAACACCGTGAAGTCGGGGAAAACGTTGGTGTGCTGGAAAGTGCGTGCAACGCCGCGGCGTGCGATGCGATCCGGTTTCCAGCCGGTGATGTCCTCGCCGCGCAGACGAATACTTCCAGACGAAGGCTTGACCTCGCCCGCAAGCAGGTTGACCAGCGTTGATTTGCCGGCGCCGTTGGGCCCGATGACCGCGTGGATGGTGGCGGGGTCGAGCTGTAACGAGACTGAATCGACGGCGACCAAGCCGCCGAAGGCTCGGCTGAGCCCGGTGGTGAGCAGCAGGGCCTCAGGGCTCGACATCATCGCGCGAAGCACTTAAGCGGCGGCGCAAGGCAATGCTTCGTCCGAGCCCGGCGAGCCCGCGCGGGAGGACGAGCACGGCGAGAACGATGAAGCTTCCCATCAACAGCTGCCAGTGCTTGGTCAAATTCGAGAACCACTCCTGCAGCAGAACGTAGGAGAACGCGCCGATCACGGCCCCGAACAGCGTTCCCATCCCGCCGAGGATTAACATCACCAGCACCATGCCCGATTGGTGCCACGCCAGAAGTTCGGGGTTGACGTAGCCTTCCTTGGCCGCAGCAAGGTAACCCGCCAGGCCGGCGAGCGTCCCCGCGAGGACGAATGCGGCAAGCTTGTAGCGCAGCGTCGGGTAGCCGAGCGCGCGCATGCGCTGCTCGTTGGCCTTGATGCCCTGCAGCGCACGGCCGAACGGCGAGCGCAGGACGATCCCCAGCAAAATGAACACGCCGGCCAGCGCCGCCAAAACCAGATAGTAGAAGTGGAGGTCCTGGGCGAGATCGATCGAGCCGATCTCCAGCGAGGGCCGGCTGTTGACATAGATGCCGTCCGAGCCTCCCGCGAGGCGCGTGTCGTGGAAAAAATAGTAGACCATTTGCGCGAAGGCCAGTGTCGCCATGATGAAGTAGACCCCCGCGGTGCGAATGACCAACGCGCCGATCACCAACGCAATTACGGCGCTGGTCGCCAGTGCCAGCGGCAGGGTCAGCCACAGATTGGGCGGATCGCTTGCCGGCGCGGCGAGCGCCAGTGTGTAGGCGGCAACGCCAAAAAACGCCGCGTGACCGAGGCTCACCAGCCCGGCGTAGCCGACCAGCAAGTCGAGTGACAGCGCGAAGATCGACAGGATCATGATCTTGGTGATGAGCTGCAGATAGAATTGCTCGGCGATCGCCGGAAAGATCGCCAGCGCCAGGATACCGAGCACGAGCCACCAGGTGATGACGCGGTCGCTCACTGTCGATCGGCGCGGATGCTCAGGGTCGGCCATAGAGGCCTGCGGGCCGGAACAGCAATACGATTGCCATCAGCAAATACACGGCCACGCCGGCGAGCTCGGGCAACACCACCTTGCCAAAGGTGTCGACAAAGCCGATGAGGAGCGACGCGATCAGCGCGCCCTTGAGCGATCCGATGCCGCCGATGACGACGATGACGAAGCAGATGATAAGGACCTGGTTGCCCATGCCGGGAAACACCGACGACACGGGTGCCGCGATCATGCCCGCAAACACCGCCATGGCGACGCCCGCGGCAAACACGAGCGCGTGTATCCAGCGTATGTTGATTCCGAGCGCCTGCGTCATTTCGGCATTCGACGCGCCGGCGCGGATCATCATGCCGAGCCTGGTCTTCTGAATGATGACGTACATCAGCGCCGCAAGCACGAGACAGACGCCGGAGATAAACAGTCGATAGACCGGATACGACAAGGTCGCGGTCAACGGCAGCGACGCATCGAGCAGCGCCGGGATCGCTACCCCGTGGACGTCGTCGCCCACCAAAATGCTGCGCATCTCCTCGAACACGAGGATCAGGCCGAACGTGAGCAGTACCTGGTAGAGATGGTCACGGCGGTAAAGCCTGCTTATCAACAATATCTCCAGCACGAGCCCGAGCGCGAACGCAAGCACGATTCCGAGCGGGAGCGCCGTCCACAGGCTCCCGGTCCATTGCACAAGCGCGAACGCGAGATACGCGCCGATCATGTAGAAGCTGCCGTGCGCTAGATTTATCACGCCCATGATGCCGAAGATGAGCGTGAGCCCGCTCGCGACCAGGAACAACAGCAGGCCGTACTGGACACTATTGAGTATTTGAATCAGCCATTCCACGGCACGGCCCCATCGTTAACGCAAGACGCGCAGGAGACGTCGCGCACGAAAAAAAGCGGGGTGCCTGGCCAGGCCCCCGCCTCTCTTGTTCACACGACGGGCTAAGCTCCCATCTTGCAGCCGCGCGCCGGATCCTCGAGCGCCTTCCACGCGACGCCGATCACCTGGTTGGCGTTGCCTTCGACGCGTCGCAGGTAAATATCCTGCACCGGGTTGTGCGCTCGCGACATCGTCCAGGCGCCGCGCGGGCTGTCGATCTTGACCTTTTCCAACGCGCTGTAGAGTGCCTTCTTATCGCCGAAGCTACCCTTGACCGCGTTGAGCCCGCCGCTCAGGAGCAGCGCGGCGTCGTAGCCTTGAACCGCATAGACGTCGGCTTGTATGCCGTACTTCTTGCCGTACGCGTAACGGAACTGCTTGTTCTTCGGATTCTCGATGCCGTCGCCGTAGTGCAGCGTCGTCAACAGGCCCTGCGCCGAAGCGCCCTGCGCCTCGAGGGTGCCGTCGGTTAGAAAGCCGCTGCCGTAGAGCGGAATCTTGTCTTTCAATCCCGCCGCGGCATAGTCCTTGGTGAACTTGATCGCACCGCCGCCGGCGAAGAACACGAACACCGCGTCGGGTTTGAGCGAAGCAATCTCGGTTATGAAAGGCTGGAACTCGACGTTGGGAAAGGGCAGATACATTTCCTTGACGATGGAGCCGCCGAGCTTGGTAAAGGCTTCCTTGAAGCTTTCGACCGACTCTTCACCCGCGCCGTACTTCCAGGTCAGTGTCACGACCTTGCGGTGGCCGCGCTCGTACATCACCTTGCCCATGGGGTGCGCAGGCTGCCAGTTGCTGAACGAGGTGCGAAATATGTTCGGCGCGCACTGACTGCCGGTGGCCGCGTTGGCGCCTGCGTTGGGAATGATCAGCAGCGTTCCGGAGTCGCGGGCGATCTTCACCATCGCCATGACGACGCCGGAGTGCACGGTTCCGACCAGCACATCGATCTTGTCGCGCTGAACGAGCCGGTTGGCATTGTCGGTTGCCTTGGCCGGCTCCGATTCGTCGTCCACGGTGAAATACTCGACGTCGCGGCCGCCGAGCTTGCCTCCACCTTCGTCGACCGCCAGGTTGAATCCCTGGGTGATGGCGGTACCGAGCGCGGCGAAGGTTCCCGTGTAGGGGAGCATCAATCCGACGCGCAGCTTGGCCGCCTGTGCCCGGGCGATCGTCGGTTCCAGCGCGCCGAGCGCGGCCGCCGAAGCCAGGACTCCCGTGCGCTTCATGAATTGACGTCTGCTCGTCATGATCTCCTCCGTGCTTGTTAGGCGGCGAATGTTAGCAGTGCGGCTGTATTCCGTCTAAGGAACCTTCGAGCATGCCCCGCGTCCTTTAGAGATTGCCTGCCCGCGCTCTCAGCTTGAAACGCTGGATCTTGCCGGTCGCGGTCTTCGGCAACTCGTCGACAAACTCGATCCAGCGCGGATACTTGAACGGCGCAAGCCGGGCCTTGACGTGCTCTTGAAGCTCGACCGCAAGATCGGTTGCGGCGCCGCGGCCGGGCTTGAGCACGACAAATGCTTTTGGCTTGACGAGCTCGCTCTCGTCCTTGTGTCCAACCACCGCCGCTTCCAGAACCGAATCGTGTGTGGCTAGCGCGGCTTCGACCTCGAACGGAGAAACGTAGACGCCGCCCACCTTCAGCATATCGTCGGTGCGGCCGCAATAGACGTAATAGCCGTCCGCGTCGACGGTGTATTTGTCGCCACTTTTGGTCCACGGTCCGATGAAGGTGGCGAGACTTCGCGCGCGATTGTTCCAGTAGTAGGGCGAGCTGGTCGGACCGTTGACTTGAAGCTCGCCGATCTCACCCGTTGCGACCGCCTGGCCGGCTTCATCGACGAGCCGAAGGGCATAGCCCGGTACGGGCTTGCCGGTGGTGCCGTAGCGCACGTCATCGCGCCGGTTGGAGAGAAATATGTGCAGAAGCTCGGTCGACCCGAGCCCGTCCAGAATGTCGACGCCGGTCCGCTCGCGCCATCGCCTGCCCAGCTCGGCCGGCAACGCCTCGCCCGCCGACACGCAGCGAGTCAACGCAAGCGCTTCGCGCTGCGGAAAGTCCGCGCTCGCCAGCAGTGCCGCATACAGCGTCGGCACGCCGTAGAAGATGGTCGGCCGCAGCGCAGTGAGCCGCTTGAATACCGCTGCCGGCGTCGGGCGTTCTGCCATCAGCACTGCGCAGGCGCCCGCAGCCAGAGGGAAAGTCAACGCGTTGCCCAGGCCATAGGCAAAAAACAGCTTCGCCGCAGAAAAGACCACGTCGTCGGCGCCGATGCCGAGAATCGGTCGCGCATAGAGCTCGGCGGTGCTCGCCAGGTCCGAATGCAGATGAACCGCACCCTTCGGCGCCCCGGTCGACCCGGACGAATAGAGCCAGAAACAGACATCGTCGCAGGTCGTCGGCGCGACCGAGGCGGTCGACGCCTCGCCGGCGATCCAGCCGGAGAAAAGCGTGGCGCCGTCGGCATCGCCGGAGACGATCACGTGTTCCAGCATGGGCAGCCGCACCTTGAGCGGTGCAATCATCGGCAGCAGCGCTGCCGAGACAACGATCGCGCGCGCCCGGCTGTCCGCCAGCAGATATTCGTAATCGTCTGCGGTCAGCAGCGTGTTGAAGGGTATCGGCACGATGCCCGCGCGGATCGCGCCGAGGAACGCCGTCGGGAAATCGATGCTGTCGTGAAGCAAAAGCGCGACACGGTCTTCCATGCGCAGTCCGAGCCGCCGCCACGCGTTGGCGCAGCGATTGACGCGCGTGGACAGCTCCCGATACGAATAGCGGCCCGCGTCGTCGATGAACGCCGGCCGGTCGCCGCGGCCTGCGGCGAGATTGCGCTCGACCAAATCCGCCGCGGCGTTGTACTCGCGGGGGAAAGCGATGCGTGGCGGCGACACCGAGTGGTCGGCGTCGGCAAAAGGCGAGCAGCCCGCGAGCATGGCCTTAAGTCCTTGTCTAGATTACGGGCTCGCGCCGATTGTGGCGAGTGCGAAAGGCCGCGTCAATGCGCGCCTCACCGGGATACTGAAGCCGCGGCGGTCGACCCCGCCGGCGCGGTGGTCGCAGCACGCACGGTATCCAGCCAGCCGGGAAACCACTCCAGCGCAACGTCCTCCGGCAGCGTGCCGCCGCTCGCGTCGTGCTCGAGAACACTTCCGCATCGGCGCGCGCCGAGTGCGCTCAGCGCTTCGTCGAAACGCTTGCCGCCGAAGCAGAAGGTGCCGACGTGGGTGCGGTCACCCAATGCGAACACGCCGTAGCGAACGCTGGAGAGATCCGGACGGCGCGCGAGAAGGTCCGCGTAAAGCGCCCTGGCGTTGTCGGGAACGTCGCCCTGACCGTAAGTCGAGGTGCAGATCAGGAACACCGCGGGCTGCGAGAAGATCCGGTGATCGAGCCCATCCATCAGGATGACCTTGATCGCGACATCGTCGTCGGCAAACGCGAGCTCCAGCTCCTGCGCAACCATGCGCGCCGTGCCGGTCATGCTGCCGACGAGGATGCTGATTTCGAGCGCCATCAGTCCAAGGAACCGTTGCTTGCCGTTGCGGGTTGTGCTGCACTATACTACATGCATGTTATCTACCATGCAATAAAGTGCAAAAATCCTTGGCGAACGGCGTCACCCCCAACGCCAGCAGCTCCGCGCCTCTGCCGGGCCGCGCCGCCGATCTCGCTTATCTCGCGGCGGTAGGCGAGCGTGTCCGCACCGTGCGCGCGCGGCGCGGCATGTCGCGGAGAATCCTGTCGCGCGACTCGGGCGTGTCGGAGCGTTACCTTGCGTCGCTGGAGGCCGGGCGGGGCAACGTTTCGATTCTGCTCCTCAAGCAGATCGCGCAGGCGATGAACGTCGCGGTCGAGGAGCTTGCACGCAGCACCCCGGAAGCGCCGACCGAGCTTGCATTGATCGAGCAGTGGCTCTCGCGCCTGTCTCCTGGCGAGGCTCGCCGGGCATGGCGGTGGCTGCGGCGCGAATTCGGCGCCGCTGCGCCGGCGCGCATGCAGCGGGTCGCCTTGATCGGCCTGCGCGGCGCGGGAAAGACCACGCTGGGATCGAAGCTGGCGCACAAGCGCGGCGTGCCGTTTGTCGAGCTCGATCGTGCGATCGAACTCACCGCGGGCGCGCCTCTTGCCGAGCTATTCCTGCTTTACGGCCAGGCGGCATACCGCCGATACGAGCGGCGCAGCCTTGAGGCATTGCTGGCGCGTGCCGAGCCCATGGTGATTGCAACCGGCGGCGGCCTGGTGTCGGAACCCGAAACCTTCGATCTCCTGTTGTCGACGTGTTTCGTCGTATGGCTCAAGGCGCAACCCGAGGAACACATGGCGCGTGTGGTAGCGCAGGGAGACCAGCGACCGATGGCCGGTAGTCGCGAAGCCATGGATGATCTCAAGCGTATTCTCGCCGTGCGCGACGCGCTGTATCGCCGTGCGGACGCGATTGTCGATACGTCGGGTAAATCGGTCCGACAGAGTCTTCGCCTGCTCGAGCGCGCGACGGTGCCGGCGCGCGAGCTAAAGCCGGCGCGATGATACCATGGTGACGTTCGACACGCACCCCGATCGCTATGTCCATTGGCGCCTCGATGTCGATGGCGCCGTGGCCACGCTCGCCCTCGATGTCGACGAAGACCGCGGGCTCCAGCCGGGATACAAGCTCAAGCTCAACTCGTACGACCTCGGCGTCGACATCGAGCTCGCCGACGCGCTGCAACGATTGCTTTTCGAATATCCGAACGTGCGCTGTCTGGTGCTTACCAGCGGCAAGGAACGCATGTTCTGCTCCGGCGCCAATATCTACATGCTCGCGGGCGCGTCTCATGCGTGGAAGGTCAATTTCTGCAAGTTCACCAACGAGACGCGCAACGCTATCGAAGACGCCAGCAGACACTCCGGCCTCAAATCGCTCGCCGCACTCAATGGCACGACCGCAGGAGGCGGTTACGAGCTTGCGCTCGCATGCGATGAAATCCTCATGGTCGATGATCGTTCGTCGACGGTGAGCATGCCGGAGGTGCCGCTGCTCGCGGTGCTGCCCGGGACCGGTGGATTGACCCGCCTGACCGACAAGCGCAGGGTTCGGCGCGATCTCGCCGACGTCTTCTGCACGACCATCGAAGGCGTGCGCGCCGATCGCGCCGAGGCGTGGGGCCTGGTCGATCACGTCGCCAAGCCCAAGGAGTTCGCCGATGCCGTCACCCGGCGTGCGAGCGCACTCTGCGCGACCAGCGGGCGCGCGTCCGAGACCGAAGGCATCCGCTTGAAACAGCTGGCGCGGACGATCGATGACGAGGGCCTGCATTATCCGAATCTGGACGTGGCCGTGGACCGCGATTCCCGCATTGCGACGTTCGTGATGCGCGCGCCCGAGTCAGCCGGCCCTCACACGCCGGAAGCCATAGTTGCGGCGGGAGATCAATGGTGGCCGCTCGCGGCGGCGCGCGAGCTCGATGACGCGATCCTCCTTCTGCGAAGCAACGAAGTCGACGTTGGAACGTGGGTCCTGCGCAGTCGAGGGGATATCGAGGTCGTTATCGAGATCGATCGGATTCTCGACAGGCTCCGGTCGCACTGGCTGGTGCGCGAGACCATCGGCTTGTGGCGGCGGACCTTGTCGCGACTCGATGTGTCGTCGCGAACGCTTTTTGCGATCGTCGATCGCGGATCATGCTTCGGCGGAACGCTGTTCGAGTTGGCGCTTGCGGCCGATCGAAGCTACATGTTATCGGTGCCCAATGACCCGCTCGCGCCTTGCATCGCCTTGACCGAGATGAGCATGGGTGCCTATCCCATGGCGCACGGCCGCACGCGGCTCGTCAACCGCTTTTGCGCCGATGTGCCGGCGGCGCCCGCGCTGGGCCAACGGCTGCCTGCCGGGGAAGCTCAACTTGCCGGGCTGGTGACCTTCACGCCGGATGACATCGACTGGACCGATGAAATCCGCCTTGCGTTGGAAGAGCGCGCAAGCCTGTCTCCGGACGCCCTGACGGCCATGGAGGCAAGCCTTCGCTTCACGGGGTCCGAGAGCATGGAGACGCGCATCTTCGGCAGGCTCTCGGCATGGCAGAACTGGGTATTTCAGCGGCCGAACGCCGTCGGCGAGACCGGCGCGCTGAAAGCCTTCGGCACCGGCTCGCGCGCAAAATTCAACTGGGAGCGCGTCTAGTGCAGACGATCGACTACTCAGACAAGATTCCGAACAATGTCAATCTCGCCGGTGACCGGGCGCTGCAGCGTGCGCTCGAGCATTGGCAGCCGCGGTTCCTGCAATGGTGGCAGGAGATGGGTCCCTCCGATTTTGCCGCCGCCGACGTCTATCTCCGCACGGCGGTCGGAGTCGACGCAGAAGGTTGGGCGAGTTACGGGCAGGTGCGCATGCCCGACTACCGGTGGGGGATTTTTCTTGCCGACGCGCGCCCCGGCCGCGGCATTGGATTCGGCGACTACTTCGGCGAGCCCGCGTGGCAGCAGGTGCCCGGGGAATATCGCTCGCCCTTGCGCCGGCTTATCGTGACGCAGGGAGACACCGAGCCGGCATCGGTCGAGCAGCAGCGGCTGCTCGGACACACCTGCCCGTCGCTGTACGACTTGCGCAATCTGTTCCAGATCAACGTCGAGGAAGGCCGCCATTTGTGGGCCATGGTGTATCTCCTGCACGCGTATTTCGGTCGTGACGGGCGCGAGGAGGCGCAGGGACTGCTCGAGCGCCACTCGGGCGACGCCGACAAGCCCCGCATTCTCGGCACGTTCAACGAGCCCGTGACCGATTGGTTGTCGTTTTTCATGTTCACCTATTTCACCGACCGCGACGGCAAATATCAGCTCAAGAGCCTCGCCGAGTCCGCATTCGATCCTCTGGCACGCACGACGCAGTTCATGCTTACCGAGGAAGCGCATCACATGTTCGTCGGGGAAACAGGCCTGTCTCGGGTGATCAAGCGGACGCTCGAGGTCATGTCCGAGCTCGGCACCGAGGAGGCAGGCGCCATCCGAAACGCTGGGGCGGTCGACCTCCCGACTTTCCAGCGCTACCTCAACTTCTGGTTTTGCTCGTCGCTCGATTTGTTCGGATCCGAGGTTTCCTCGAACGCGGCATCGAGCTTTGCCAACGGCCTCAAAGGCCGCCCCGACGAGGCGCAATACGACGACCATCGCTGCATCGACTCGGTCTTTTCGCTGGCGCAGCCGGCGGCAGGGGGAGTGGTCAGCGAGGACGTTCCGATGCGCAACGCCATGAATGAGGTCCTGCGTATGTCCTACGTCCGCGATTGCGAGCTCGGGCTGAAACGGTGGAACCGCCAACTCGCGCGCGCCGGTCTTTCGTTCCAGCTTCGCTTGCCGTCGCCCCGATTTCATCGGGCGATCGGCGTCTGGAGCAGCGTGAGCTGTGACGTGGAGGGCAACATTGTCGATGCCGCCGAATTCGGGCGCCGCCGCGCCGAGTGGCTTCCCTCGGCCTCGGACCGCGATTTCGTCCGCAGCTTGATGCAGCGAGTCATCGCCCCCGGGAAGATGGCAGCGTGGATCGCCCCGCCCGAGCGCGGGATCAACAGCCTTCCCATCGACTACGAGTACGTGCGCCTGAACTGACCGGTCGCATGCTGCACCGCTTCCGGGCAGCGTGCGCATTGACGGTGCAGCGCGACGACGCTGGGCGAGGGTGCGCTAAACTCGCGTTCATGCTCACCACGTCAGCCGCGGTCGAATCCGAACGCGCCGTTTCATCGCCGTGGCATGCCGCCCTCGACCTTGGTTATGAGCGCCGCGCGGCGCGCACGGTTCTCGTCCGCAGCGCACACAGCGGTCCGCTGGTCGTGCAGAAGTCGCTCTACCCTGAGGGCGAGTCGGTGTGTCAGAACATCATCGTGCATCCGCCGGGTGGCGTTGCGGGCGGCGACAACTTGCGCGTCGCTGTCGCCGTCGGAGTCGGGGCCCACGCGCAGATCACCACCCCGGGCGCGGCAAAGTGGTACCGCTCGGCCGGCGCGTTTGCCGAGCAGCGCATCGGACTGACGGCACAAAGCGGCGCCTTGCTGGAGTGGCTGCCGCAGGAAGCCATCGTCTTCGATGGCGCGATGGCCGATCTCGAGTTGACTATCGATCTCCACGGAAATGCAATTTTCATTGGCTGGGACATCGTTTGCCTCGGCCGCACGGCGTCGGGTGAGCGATTTGCCCACGGCGTATGGAAGCATCGCCTTTCTATCCGGCGCGACGGCTTGCGGGTTTTCATCGAGCGCGGCATCGTCCACGGGGGATCGCGGATGCTCGCTTCTCCCGCCGGACTCGACGGCGCGCCGGTATTTGGCACATTCTTTGCTGCCTGCGCGAGTGTCTCCGATGAGCTGTTGAATGCAGGTCGCGCGACGATCGGCGATGACGGTGGACGGTCCGTGACGCGCTTGCCCGGTCTGCTGCTTGCGCGTTTTCGCGGATCGAGCGCGGAGGCGGCCCGCCAACATTTCACGCGAGTCTGGCAATGTGCGCGGGCGGGATTGATCGGGCGCGATGTCGTGATGCCGCGCATCTGGCGGACGTGAACGCGGTGCATCGACTGCGCCCACGCCGGGAAGTCCGACGATGGAATTGACGCCTAGAGAACGCGACAAGCTTCTGCTTTTCACCGCCGCGCTGGTCGCCGAGCGCAGGCTCGCGCGCGGGGTCAAGCTCAACTATCCTGAAGCCGTCGCGTTCATCAGCGCGGCGATCATGGAAGGCGCCCGGGACGGTCGCACCGTCGCCGATCTGATGACCCACGGCACGACGCTTCTTTCGCGCGCGCAGGTGATGGACGGCGTGCCGGAAATGATTCCGGAGATCCAGGTCGAAGCGACATTTCCGGACGGAACGAAACTGGTGACGGTGCATCAACCGATAAAATGATCCCAGGCGAAATCCTCGTTCAGGATGGCGACATCGAGCTCAACCGGGATCGCGACACGGTCACGCTCGTTGTGGCCAACACCGGCGACCGCCCGATACAGGTCGGCTCGCACTACCACTTCGCCGAGACCAACGCCGCGCTCGCCTTCGATCGCGCGGCCGCGCGCGGGCGGCGGCTCAACATCGCCGCGGGCACCGCGGTACGCTTCGAGCCCGGACAAAAGCGTACCGTGGAGCTGGTCGCTTTCGCGGGCGCGCGCATCGTCTACGGCTTCACTGGCGCAGTGATGGGGCCGCTCGACGCAAGCGGCAAGGCGTCGGCAGGCGCGCCGCCGCGAAGCAAACGCCGTACAGCGAAAACCGCAAAAAAAACGAGCCGCCGATGAAAATCAGCCGCCGTGCCTACGCCGAAATGTTCGGGCCGACCGTCGGCGATCGCGTGCGGCTTGCGGACACCGATCTCGTGGTCGAGGTGGAAAAGGACCTCACGGTCTACGGCGAGGAAGTGAAGTTCGGCGGCGGCAAAGTGGTGCGCGACGGCATGGGCCAGAGCCAGCGCGTCTCGCGCGACAGCGCGGACACGGTGATCACCAATGCGCTGGTTATCGATTGGTGGGGCATCGTCAAATGCGATATCGCGATCAAGGAAGGCAGGATCGCGAAGCTCGGCAAGGCGGGCAATCCCGACATCCAGCCGGGGGTCGACATCGTCATCGGCGCGGGAACGGAGATCATCGCAGGCGAGGGCATGATCGTCACCGCCGGCGGCGTCGACTCGCACATCCATTTGATCTGCCCTCAGCAGATCGACGAAGCGCTGGTGTCGGGCGTCACGACCATGCTCGGCGGCGGAACGGGGCCCGCGACGGGAACCTCCGCGACCACCTGCACACCGGGACCGTGGCACATCCACCGGATGCTCGAGGCCGCCGAGGCATTCCCGATGAATCTCGGCCTTCTCGGCAAAGGCAACGCAAGCCTGACGCCGCCGCTCACCGAACAGATCGTTGCCGGCGCGATCGGGCTCAAGCTGCACGAGGACTGGGGTACGACGCCGGCGGCGATCGATGCGGCGCTCCGCGTCGCCGACAAGATGGATGTGCAAGTGGCCATCCACACCGATACGCTCAACGAGTCCGGCTTTGTCGAGGCGACATTCAAAGCCATCGCCGGCCGCACCATCCATACCTATCACACCGAAGGCGCAGGCGGCGGACACGCTCCCGACATCATTCGCGCGTGCGGTGAGCCCAACGTCCTTCCCTCGTCGACCAATCCGACGCGGCCGTACACCGTCAATACCATCGACGAGCATCTCGATATGCTGATGGTTTGCCATCATCTCGATGCCGCGATTGCCGAGGATATCGCCTTTGCGGAATCGCGCATACGCCGGGAGACCATTGCGGCCGAAGACATCCTGCACGACCTCGGCGCATTCTCCATGCTCTCGTCCGACTCGCAGGCGATGGGTCGCGTCGGCGAGGTCATCATCCGTACATGGCAGACGGCGCACAAGATGAAGATGCAGCGAGGCAAGCTCGCCGAGGATCGCTCGCAGCACGACAATTTCCGCGTCAAGCGCTACATCGCCAAATACACCATCAATCCGGCGATTGCGCACGGCATCTCGCATATCGTCGGATCGCTCGAGCCGGGGAAGCTCGCCGATCTCGTCGTCTGGAAGCCGGCGTTCTTCGGGGTGAAGCCCGCGTTGATCCTCAAGGGAGGGATGATCGCCGCGGCGGCGATGGGCGACCCCAACGCATCGATTCCCACGCCGCAGCCGGTGCATTACCGGCCGATGTTCGCAGCGTTCGGGAAAGCCCTTTCGACGTCTATCACGTTTGTCTCGAAGGCAGCGCTTGAGAATCCTGCGGTGCGCGATCTCGGTCTGGCCAGGCCGCTGGTCGCCGTGGAGAACACGCGTCGCATCGGCAAGCGCGACATGAAGCTAAACGATGCGACCCCTGCGATCCATGTCGATCCTGAAACTTACGAGGTCAAGGCGGATGGGCAGATCCTGACGTGCGAACCCGCCGCCGTGCTGCCGATGGCACAGCGCTATTTTCTGTTCTAGAAGCGAAACGAATCTGCTGGAACGCGCACGATGATCATCGTCCAGAAGCGAAGCCCGCCGCGCGAACCCGCCGACGTCGATCTGGTGCTGCCTTTCGAGCAGCGCCAGAAAAGCCGCTTGCGCACGGTTCTGGCCACCGGCGAGGAAGTGGGCTTGTTTCTCGAGCGCGGCGCGATACTGCGCGGCGGGGACTGTCTCGAATCGGATGATGGGCGCATCGTGCGCGTCGTTGCCGCCAACGAGACGCTGATGGAAGTTCGCGCGGCGGCCGCGGAGCTGCTGGCGCGGGCCGCCTACCACCTCGGAAACCGGCATACCCCCGTACAGATTGGCGAGACCTGGCTGCGCTTTGCCGCCGATCGCGTGCTCGCGGAAATGCTCTTTGGCCTGGGACTGACGGTGACGACGCTGTCGATGCCGTTCGAGCCGGAGGCGGGCGCATATGCCGCAGGCCATACGCACCACTCCGGCGAGGCAAGGCACGCCGGCGTGATCCACGACTTCGCGCTGCGTCGGGACGAATCGCAGTGAGCACCGAGCGCAGCGGAGAATCCATTCTCGCTCTGGTGCGCCTGCTCCACCTCGCGAGTCCGGCTTTGCCCATCGGGGCGTACAGCTACTCGCAAGGGCTCGAATGGGTCGTCGCCGCGAACATTGTGCACGACGGCGCAACCGCCGAGCGATGGCTGGGCGACGTGCTGGAGTGCGTGATCGCTCATGGTGAGGCGCCGGCGGCGTGGCGGATGCTGCAATCGTCCGCCGGCTCGGATTGGGATCGATTCCGCGATTGGAATACCTGGTTCCTTGTTTCGCGCGAAACCGCCGAGCTGCGCGCGGAAACCGTGCAAATGGGCGCGGCCTTGTTCAAGCTCGCAGTCGACCTCGAGTTGATCGATGCGCCCGCGCTATTGGGCTTGGGGGAAGCGGAAACGTGGACGCTGCCTGCCGCGTACGCCCTCGCATCGCGGGGCTTTGGGATCGATGCCATCGGCGCGCTCACCGCGTACCTGTGGTCGTGGCTCGAGAACCAGGTGCTTGCGGCGATGAAAGCCGTCCCGCTGGGGCAACTTGCCGGCCAACGGCTGCTGCGCAACCTGGGTCAGCGCATCCCTGCCGTCGTGAATATCGCGCAAACGACTTCGGACGACGACGTCGCCAGCTTTGCGCCCGGTCTCGCCATCGCGTCGTCGCGTCACGAGACGCAATACACCCGCATTTTTCGATCGTGACGACGCAAGTGCTATAACAACAGCCCGTCCATGAAAATCTCGCAACCGCTGCGCGTCGGCATCGGCGGTCCTGTCGGGTCCGGCAAGACGGCGCTGACACTGGCGCTCTGCCTTGCGTTGCGCGACCGCTTGCAGCTCGCGGTAGTCACCAACGACATCTACACCGAGGAGGACGCGCAGTTCCTGGTGCGAAATCAGGCGCTCCCCACGGAGCGCATCATCGGCGTGGAGACTGGCGGCTGCCCGCACACGGCGATCCGCGAGGACGCGTCGATCAACCTCGAAGCGGTCGACCGGCTTGCCAACCGCTTCGGCGATCTCGATGTCGTGTTCGTCGAAAGCGGGGGCGACAACCTGGCGGCGACATTCTCGCCCGAGCTCTCCGACCTCACGCTCTACGTGATCGACGTGGCTGCGGGCGACAAGATTCCGCGGAAGGGCGGGCCTGGAATCACCAAGTCCGATCTGTTGATCATCAACAAGATCGACCTGGCGCCGCATGTGGGCGCGTCGCTCGAGGTCATGGATCGTGACGCACGTCGAATGCGCGGCGAGCGCCCGTTCGTCTTCACCAATCTCAAGACGGGGCAGGGGGTCGACACCGTCGTCAGCTTTGTCTTGGAGCGTGGAATGCTGGCTTCCCCGCGCGGGGGCGTCACGACCGCGAGCGCGCGATGAAGTGTCGCGGCGCACAGCGCCGCAGTGCCGTAACGATCACGGTCAACAGCCCTCGTCCAAAATAGTGCGCGCGCCGGATTGACGCACCTGTTTGGGTCGCGAGGCGCATGCGGCCACGTCCCAGTGCGAGCGATCGGCTCGCGTCCAGCCCCAATCAGCGATTAATAAACAGCGCGTTACACCGCATGACAGAGCGTGGCATGGATCGTGCGACGCAACAAGGCAGGGACGCGTCGCGACCATTGCCGCACTGCGCTGAAGAAAGTCTTGCCGATGCGTTCCGCTTCTCTTCAGGGACGCATTCTTCAACTACGACACGGGGTCAAACCATGCAACGAAGAAGTTTTCTAAAGCGCTTGACGTTTTCTGCTGCGCTGGCGAGCGCCGGCATTGCCGCGGCGGTACCGGCATTTGCGGCCGACACGATCAAGGTGGGCGTTTTGCATTCGCTTTCGGGGACGATGGCGATCAGCGAAACCGTTCTCAAGGACGTGACGCTGATGGGGATCGACGAGATCAATGCCAAGGGCGGTGTTCTGGGCAAGAAGCTCGAGCCGGTCGTGGTTGATCCCGCGTCGAACTGGCCGCTGTTCGCCGAAAAGGCGCGGCAGCTCCTCACTCAGGACAAGGTCGCCGTGGTGTTCGGTTGCTGGACATCGGTTTCGCGGAAGTCGGTGCTGCCGGTATTCGAGGAGCTCAACGGCCTGCTTTTCTACCCGGTGCAGTACGAAGGCGAAGAGCTTTCCAAGAACGTTTTCTATACCGGCGCCGCCCCGAACCAGCAGGCGATCCCCGCAGTCGAGTACCTCATGAGCAAGGAGGGCGGAGGAGCGAAGCGCTTTGTCCTGCTCGGAACCGACTACGTCTACCCGCGCACGACCAACAAGATCCTGCGCTCGTTTCTGCATAGCAAGGGCGTCGACGACAAGGATATCGACGAGAAGTACACGCCGTTCGGTCATTCCGATTACCAGACCATCGTGGCAGACATCAAGAAGTTTGCCGCCGGCGGCAAGACCGCCGTGGTATCGACCATCAACGGCGACTCCAATGTGCCGTTCTACAAGGAGCTCGGCAACCAGGGGCTGAAGGCGACCGACGTTCCCGTCGTTGCGTTTTCCGTCGGCGAAGAGGAGTTGCGCGGCGTGGACACCAAACCTCTGGTCGGGCATCTCGCCGCTTGGAACTACTTCATGTCGCAGAAGAACCCGGCGAACGACGAGTTCAAGAAAAAGTGGGCCGCGTATGCCAAGGCGAAGAACTTGCCCGGCGCCGATAAGCCGCTGACGAACGATCCGATGGAAGCTGCCTACGTCGGCCTGAACATGTGGAAGCAGGCCGTCGAGAAGGCCAAGTCCACCGACGTCGACAAAGTGATCGCGGCGATGGCGGGGCAGACGTTCAACGCCCCCGATGGATTCACGATCAAGATGGACGAGAAGAACCACCATCTGCACAAGCCCGTGTTCATCGGTGAGGTTCAGGCCAACGGCCAGTTCAACGTGGTGTGGAAGACGCCGGGTCCGATCAAGGCAACGCCGTGGAGTCCGTACATTCCCGAAGACAAGGGCAAGAAGGACGAGCCGGAAAAGAAGTGACGCATCCGCCCAAGAGCGGGTCGCGTAGCGGCCCGCGATTGGCAAGCGGATGCGTCATCCCGGGCGAACGTAGTGAGACCCGGGATCCAATGGGCGATGATGACCGGTGCGTTCGGGTCCCGGCTTCCGCCGGGACGACGAAATCGTCATCCCGAGTGAGCGCCCTTCGACGTTGCTCAGAGCCTGCCCTGAGCCTGCCGAAGGGGCAGGTTGCACGCGAGGTCCGGGATCCAAGTGGGAGGTCGTTGTCGCTCGGAGCCAACTTGGGTCCCGGCTTCCGCCGGGACGACGAAATCGTCATCCCGGGCGAGCGTGACCATTCCGGACGTGCCTGGCCTTGGGTTCGACTGACAGTGTTTGAGTGGACGCGGCGGTGGCGGCCCGTGATCACCGCTGCCGCCGGTCCTTGCTTGATTTATTGAAGAGGATATCGTGGTCGTGATCATGCGCTGCTGCGTCGCGCTCCTCTTTGGCGCAATATCGTTTCTAGCGCATGCCGTCGCTCCCGAAGTAGTGCGCGACCTTGCTCTCGGCGACAACGACGCCAAGGCAAAGGCCATCGGCGCGCTGGCAGCCAGCGGCGATGCAGCGGCGCTGCCGCTGCTTCAGGCCTTGCTCGAAGGCCAAGTGCAGACGGTCGGCGACGCTCAGGTGCTCCTCATCAAAGGCGACAGCGCGAAGGATCTTGTTTCGGGGCAGACCGTCGCACCGCTGCCTGAGAATCGCGACGACGTCATTATCAACAATCGCATTCGCAAGGAGCTTGGCACCGCGATCGCCGTGCTGAAGCTCAGTTCGCCCGACCATGATGTTCGCCTTGCGGCGGCGAAGGAGCTGCAACGCGGCGCCGACGAGGAACTGCTTCCGGCGATCAGCGCGGCGATCGCAAAGGAAACCGACCCCGAAGTCAAAGGCCTCCTCACTTTGGCGAAAGCGTCGGTCCAACTCGCGAGCAGCGACAAGGACACCCGGCTCGCCGCGATTCGCGCATTGGCTGACAGCAATAATTCGAATACCAAGACGCTGCTGCTCGGCGTGCTTGAGCAAAAAGGCGGGAATTTCGCCGAGCCCGACGCCGACGTGCGCGCGGCGGCCGAAAAGTCGCTGCGGGCGGTGCAGGGCCGATTGTCGACTGGCGAGATGATCGGGCGCGTTTTCAGCGGGATCTCGCTGGGCAGCATCCTCTTGCTTGCCGCGCTGGGCTTGGCGATCACGTATGGCCTGATGGGAGTGATCAACATGGCGCACGGCGAGCTGATCATGATCGGCGCCTACACGACGTACGTGATTCAAAAT
>Ga0193751_1001048_pt1 | contig 18524 bp, 17 predicted proteins | sample L1c2metaG_FD_143050 | JGI IMG/M metagenome (GOLD analysis project Ga0193751, IMG submission 143050) | Soil microbial communities from a riparian zone of the East river system, Colorado, United States - L1c2 | ecosystem: Environmental > Terrestrial > Soil > Riparian zone | place: USA: East River... | reverse complement strand
CTGAATCGATGTTGGATAGACGAACTAATTTGGATTAATTCGACAGCGTTGCGGTCAAACGCGGACGTTTCACACACGTTGGGCGGCCGGAATGGGTGGAAAGCGGACATCGGGGAATGCGTGCGATCTCTTAATCATGTAAGCGCGTCTTTGGGACCACGCCGACTGTGCGGCAGTCCGAAAGAAGGAACGAGCAAATGCCTGTTGGTACCGTCAAGTGGTTCAATGAAATGAAGGGTTATGGATTCATTCAGCCAGACGAGGGCGGCGACGATGCATTCGTGCACATCACTGCCGTGGAACGTGCTGGCATGCGGACTCTAAGTGAGAACCAACGCGTGTTCTACGATCTCGAGCAGGACCAACGCGGCAAGACCAGCGCAATGAATCTGCGGAGCGCCGATGGAGCCGAACAACCGCAACAGGCTGATGGCGATGCCCCGCAGTCGGATGATTCCGAGAATGCAGCTGAATAGGTAAGCTGAACCGCGCGGCCTGTGGTTGTGACCGGACTGGGTGGAAAGCGGACATTACAGCTCAGTCACGGACCGCCAATCGGAGCGTTCGAATTGGTATAGGATGCCGCCGATGCCGAGCAGAACGAACGGAACGATCCACGCCAGAATGTAGAGCTGATTTTCGCGCACAGCGATGAAAGTGGATGTTCCGTGGCTCGGATGTTCCACGGTGAATGCACCTGTCGGCTTCAAGGGCCTGTGATGAACGTACAAGTTGTCCAGGTAAGCTATCGCGACGAGATCGAGGACAAACAGGACCGTAATTGTCCATCTAGCGGTTCGCAAAAGACGCTTGGCCATTCGATTACTCCCGACCCTGCCGACAGATTACGCGGGGTGTTTCAACGTCCGCAATGGGTGGAAAGCGGACGTTAAGGGACTTCTATATCTTGGTCGGTTCCGGGTGGATGCTCGGTCAAATCGACGGTCCAGCGGTCATCCTTTCGAACAAGCTGGATTTCAAAGGTCGGGACTTCGCCGCCGCTGTTCATATACCAGCAGTGGATGCGGTCGTCCTCGACAGCCAGAAACTGCACTTGGTTCATATCGACGTAGGAGCCGATGCGTTCGTGAATGGCTTCCGCTACGTCGAGAGCTCCGATGCGTGGTGGATCAGCCGTGGATCGCCCCTCGCACGCCGCGCGCTCGTCGAATGCCCAACCGTAAAGGAGATCCCGATGTACGACCAATCCAAGCTATCCGAGTTGATCCGGTTCGCACGAGTCGATGCGGGCTCCACCGTCATCGACGTTTACCCAGGCGACGGCGACTGGACCCGTCTCTTCTCCGACATCGTGGGACCCGAAGGACGGGTCTACAGCTTCGTGCCGGCCGAAGTCGCCGACTTCAAGAACGATCCGGTCGGCCACATGCGGACGCTTGCGAAGGAGCCGGGCCGAGAGAACGTCGAAGCCGTCTCGGCGGACCTCGTGGCGATGCCGGAGGCCACGCAACCAGCGGATGTCCTGTGGCTGCACCTGTTCTACCACGATCTCCACACCGCGCTGATCCAGGCCAGGGGCGCGACGGCGGCCCACTTCAATCGAGCTGTCTACGAGCGGCTGAAGCCCGGTGGGTCCTACGTCATCGTAGACCACGCCGCCGCCGTCGGGGCGGGCACGAGCGACGCCCAGTCGCTGCATCGGATTGAGCCTGCATCCGTTCGCGAGGAGGTGGAGGCGGCCGGCTTCGTACTGGACGCGGAAAGCACCATGCTCGCGAACAAGGACGATCCGCACTCGATCAAGGCGTTCGATCCCTCGATCAAGGGCGAGACCGATCGCTTCGCCTATCGGTTCGTGAAGCCCTGATCGGGGTCCGGGAGGATATCGGTGGGATTAGTCGCGTCTGACCACAGCTTATGTCCGCTTTGGGTGGAAAGCGGACGTTAGCGTCAGTCGCTAGGGAGTGTTGGGGATCCTGACGATACTCCCGAGCGCCTTTGGATCGTTCGCGTCCTTTACGACCGACACGTAGAGTTCCTTTTCGCCCGGACCGAAGGCGATGTTTGTTGTGCCCGTGCCCGCCCGGATATTGAACACGTGCAGCAGCTTGCCCGCCGGCGAAATCTTGAGCACCTTGGCGCCGAACCATTGCGCGACATAAAGGTCGCCCTTGCTGTCGATCTTGAGGCTGTCCGGACCAAGCCACCAATTTTCGACGCGATTGGGCACTAGCAAGTTGAGAAGCGCGAAATTGGAACGATGGCTGAGCGTCCCGTCCGGCTCAATGTTGAACTTCAGGATGCAATTGCCGACGGTCTCGTCGACATAGAGTGTCTTCTGGTCACGCGAGACTGCGACCCCGTTCGCATAATTCAGATCGTTCGCCACCTCGATCCAGGCATTGCTTCCCGGAGCGCGGTACACGATCCGACCCGCGACAGCGGTGGGATCGCCCTCGTACGGGCCGAATACGGTCGCATAAGCTCCGCCATTGTCGGCAACGACGATGTCGTTAATGCCACCGTTGAACGGACGCCCTTGATCGTCCGCCGTCCACCGTCGCAGCTCCTTGCCGGTTAAATCGAGCTCAAGGATTGCGCCCTTCGCATCGGTGCACGCGAGGAGGAAGGTTCTCTGCTTGGTCAGCGCAAGCCCGTTGTGGCCACAGTCTGGGGCCTTGTTCAAAACCGTAGCCGCGTGGCCATCCCACCTCGAGAGCGTGCCGGAGACCCAGCCGACGAAGTAGAGATTGGGGTCGACGTATAAAGGCCCCTCGGGGCCGAGGACATTCGCGACGACGCCGCTTTCATCCGGAGCTGCTTCGGATGGTGTGCCGGCGAGAAGGGCGAGGCCACCGATCAGTGCGGAAGCAATATGCCTTGTCGCAGATATAGGCTTCTCCCTCGGGATTTTCGTCAACCTACCGCTTTGCGGTGACCGTCTCCAATGAATTGATGTTGGAGTCCGCTTTGGGTGGAAAGCGGACATTAGCCAGCTAGCCAGCTCTACTCAGCAGCCATCCGAAGCCGTTCCTTCGCGGCTGCGAGCATTTCCTTGAAGCGCGGATCGTTGCGAATTAGATCGAGATCTGGGTCGACGTCCAGATGGCGGAGGTGCATCGGGCTTTGCAGCTTCTCAAAGAAGGGCTTGAACGCCTCGACGGCCTCATCGATTGCGCCGATGTCTCTGATGAGCGCGCAGCCAAGATTGTAGCGCATAACGAGATTGTCGGGATCCAGAAATAATGCGCGCCGAATCCACTCGAGCGCCCTCTCTCTTTCGCCGAGATTCGCCAGCGCGTTAGCGCCTGCGGCGAGCGCCGGACCGTCTGTTGGGTCCTTCGCAATTGCTCGCTCGGCCCGCTCCATGGTGGTTTTCGCTGCTGTGCGACGCAAGTCTTCGTCGCCAGTTTTACTGTAGCAAGTGATGAGCATACACGGATTGTGCCAATCCGTGTCCATCTGCGAGGCGGCCTTCTCGAAATATGGGATTGCCTCGCGCAAGTTCCCGTGACGGAACAACATGCGAGCGGCCTCGCGGTTGACCTCCCACGAATCCGAATCGAGCGCGAGCGCTTTCCTTATCTCCTGCTGAGCTTCTTCGCCGCGGCCCTCCTCTTCAAGATACCGGGCCTTTATACAAAGGGCCTCTGGCATGTTCGGATTTATCGCGAGCGCACGCTCTGCGGCAGGCAAAGCATTTTCATCCCTGCCGTGCCAAAATTGTAGTTCGAGCTGGGCGAAGGCCATGAGCGCCCAGGCCTGCGCATATTGCGGGTCAAGTAATGTGGCCTGTTGGCAGAGCCGGACGACTGCGTCCTCGCGGCGCGGGTTACCTTGCGGCCCCCCAATCCATTGCTGCCTGGCCATCAGATAAAGATTATAGGCATCAACATTCGTGGTGCCGCGATTTTCGATGGCCTTCTTCTCTGTCGGAAGGAGCTTGACCTTGAGTGCGTCGACAATTGCCTTCGAGATCTCGTCCTGAATCGCGAAAATGTCCGTCAGGTCGCGATCGTAGCGATCTGCCCACAGATGCTTGCCCGTGATCCCGTCGATGAGCTGGGCGTTGATCCGGATTCGGCCGCCCGCCTTGCGGACGCTGCCCTCGAGGACGTGGCTGACGGCGAGCTGCTTCGCCACCTCTTGGACGTTGGGGTTCTGCCCCTTGAAGCCGAACGCGGTGTTGCGGGCAACCACCTCGAGCGCTGACACTTTCGACAGGTCGGTGGTGATGTCCTCGCTGATCCCATCGCTGAAATATTCCTGCTCGGGCTCGCCGCTCATGTTCACGAACGGTAGCACGCAAATGGACGCGGTTATGCGGGGCTTGGCCGTCTCGGACGCGCTAGGCTTCTCCTGCCGCGCGTCCGATCCACAAGTGCGGCCGATACCATCGAGCAGCTCGTCGAGCGCCTGCGGCCGTCCATGGCCGTCCCAGACGCCCAAGTCGATTGTCTGGAACTGTCGGAAACCGAGCGGCGGCTTGGCCGAACCGATTGAGACAGGAACTAGCCGGCCGGAGTCCCGGCCCTCACCCGCTTCATCCTTCACCCAGGCGGAGCCGACTGACGCCTCCGACCAAAGCACGACGACGGCTTCAGCATCCTTCAGCGCGCGATCGATCTCGGTGTCGAACCGCAAGCCGCCGTGAAGATTGCGGTCCCACCATACATCGTGGCCCGCTTGAGAGATGCCCTCCGCGAGTTGCCTGGCGGCATCCACGTCGTCTCGGGCATAGCTTAGAAAAATCCGGGACACGGTGCCTCCAGGTGGGTCACGCCAGTCTGCTCCGAACCACTTAGAGGTTCAAGCGCGGCAGTAAACAGGATGTAACCGTGGAGAGGCCAATGTCCGCTTTGGGTCGAAAGCCGACGCGAGCCTACGGTGCTTCGACCACCTCGATCGGAAGCCCGAGCTTCTCGAGCTGCGGGCGGATCTTGGCCGCGTCGCCGGCAACGATCCACACGAAGCCCCTGGGGTCGAGCGCCGAGCGCGCCGCCTGGTCAAGGCTGGAAGCCGTGAACGACCGATATTTGGGCGCCAGCGTCTCGTAATAATTGTCGGGCCGGCCGAGCAGGTCGATGTTCATCATCGCGCCGAGCACCGCCCCCGACGTCTCGAACTCGCCGGGCAGCTCGTTGATGCTCTTGGCGACGGTCCGGGTGAGCTCCTCGCTGGTGATGCCCTGGGTGGTGAGGAAGCTGTTGAGCTGGGCGTTGAGCTCGACCAGCGAATCCCCGGTGCGGTCGGCCTGGACCGGCGCCGAGACGACATAGGGAACGGCGTGCTGAAGCACATTTTCATCGCCGTTGACGCCGTACGACCAGCCCTTGGTTTCCCTCAGGTCCATGTTGAGCCGCGACAGGAAGGTGCCCCCAAGCACATCGTTCGCGGTATCGAACGGGATGATGTCGGCATGGGGGTCGATCGGCAGCAATTGCGCTCCGACGATCGAGGATTGCGGCGCGCCGGGCCGGTTGATCAGCAGGATTTTCGGCGCCGCCGGACGCGGCGGCAAAGCGACGAAATTCTTGGCGCCCTTGGCCCCGGCGGGAGGGTTCCAGGTGCCGAAGCGCTGCTCGAGCAGCGGCTGGACCTCGGACAGCGGCCGGTCCGAAACAATGAAGATCTTGAGGTTGTCGGGCCTCAGCCAGCGCTGCTCGAAGCCCAGGAAGTCGTCGCGAGTGAACTTGGCGATCGCCTTGGGGTCGCCGCCGGGAGGTCCGCCATAAGGGTGTCCCGCGCCATAGAGCACGCTTGGCAGCAGGCGCTGCGCGACCCGGGTAGGGTCCTTTTGCTGCTGCGCAATCCCGGTCAGCTTCTGCGAGCGGATGCGGTCGATGTCGTCGGGGCGGAATGCGGCATCCTTGACCACTGCATTGAGGAGGTCGAGCGACGGCGCGAGGTTGGGCGAGAGCGCATTCAACGAGACGTACGAGCGGTCGAGCGCATTGCTTGCGTCAACGTCGGCCCCCAGGCGCTCCTCGGTTTCGGCGACCTGCTGCGATGACAGCGAGGACGTGCCCTCGTCGAGCAGGTCCATGGTCATCGACGCGAGGCCGCGCGCATCCGGGCTGTCGGCGGCGCCGCCGGCGTCGAACGCGAGCGCGATCTGCGTCACCGGAACGGCATTGCGCTGGACATAATCGACCGGAATCCCGTTCGACAGTCGGGTGTGGGTGATCGCCGGGAATTCGAGCGCGGCGAGCTGGCCGACCGGCGGGATCGGCCGGTTGCCCTTGACCGCGCCCTCGCTCTTGTCGGCGCCGGGCTTTGGTGGAGTGACCTCTTTGGCCTCCTGATAGGCCGGGCGCTCGCCCGGCGAGATCGTGATGGTCAGCACCGGGCGGTTGAGCCATCGCTGCATCGCCGCGCGCACCACCGCCGGTGTGATCGACGCGTAGGACGCCAGCGTCTTTTTGTAGAAATCGCTATCGTGCGCGTAGGTCTGGCCTTCCGCGAGCGACACGGCCTTGCCGCCGAAACCGCCGACCTGCTCGAGACCGCGAATCCGGCCCGACACCTCGCTCATCACCGCGCGCTGAACCTCGTCGGTGGTCGGTCCCTTGGCGATATAATCGGCCAGCACTTCGTCGAGCCGCTTCGACACTTTCGCCGGGTCGACGCCGGGCGTCACATAGGCGCTCACCGTGAAAATGCCGGCGCGCTGCAGTGGGATCATTTGCGCGCTGACCCCGACCGCGAGCTTCTCTTGACGGACCATGATCTTGTCGAGCCGCGAGCTGGCAAGGCCGCCGAGCACCGAGCCGCCGATGTCGATCGCGGCAAGCTGCTTGTCGAGCAGGCCCGGCACCGCCCAGTAACGCTGGATGATGGTGGTCGCGACATGGTCCTTCATTTCGACTGATTTGGGCGCCTTGAGGGTCGGCACGCCCGCCATCGCCGGATGGTTGACCGGCCCGGCCGGGATCGACCCGAAATATTTCTCGACCAGCGGCTTGGCCTGAGCCGCGGTCACGGCGCCGGCGACCACCAGCACCGCATTGTTCGGCCCGTATCTGTCGCGGAACCATTGCTTGACGTCGGCAAGGCTCGCCGCGTCGAGGTCGTCCATCGATCCGATCACGGTGTGATGGTAGGGGTGGCCGGCCGGGAATAAATTATCGAAGATCTGGTATTGGACCAGTCCGCCCGGCTGACTGTCGCCCTGGCGCTTCTCGTTCTGGACGACGCTGCGCTGGTTATCGAGCACGCCCTGCGTCACCGCGCCGAGCAAATGGCCCATGCGGTCGGATTCCATGAACAAGGCGCGCTCGAGCGCTCCGGTCGGCACCGTCTCGAAATAATTGGTGCGGTCGTAATAGGTCGTGCCGTTGTAATCGGTCGCGCCGATCTGCTGCAAATAGTTGAAATAATCGCCCGGCAGATTTTCGGTCCCGTTGAACATCAAATGCTCGAACAGGTGCGCGAAGCCGGTCTTCTTGGGCGGCTCGTCCTTTGACCCGACGTTGTACCACATGCTGACCGCGACGACCGGCGCCTTGTGGTCCTCGTGGACGATCACGGTCAGGCCGTTGTTCAGCCGGAACATCGAGTGCGGGATCGACACTTCTTTCACCAGGCTCGGCATCGGCACCGACGGGCCGATCGCTGTCGCGGCGAAGACGGGAGTCGTCAGCGCGGTCGCGGCAGCGAGCAAGGCGAAGCGGCTCAAATGGCGCATGATCTTGAATTCTCCGGTGAAATTCTCGTCGGGGACGCGGAACTTAGCGGCCGCTCATCGCGGCGCAACGGCTGTCGCGCAAGTGGGCTGGATTTTCGATGAACGTCGAATCTCGTCCCCTCGCGCCCGATAATGGCGTATGTGGATAACTCCGGCTGGCGAGTCGCTGCCGGATTAAGCTGCCATCGGGGGGTGGCGTATGGAATCCGATGTCCTTTATTTCGGCCGGCGCGCTGGCGAGGAACGCCGCGCGGCGTTGCAAGCGGCGCATCCGGGCGTCCGCCAGGCGCATCTCGACATGGCGCAGCGCTACGATGATCTCGTCAGCGCGATCGCCGCGCGCGAGCGGGTCTTGGGTCTCGACCTGATCAACGCCGCCTGAAGCGCGCCCACGTTCACGCCGAGCCGCGCCATTCGCGCGCTCGTCCGAAGTACGCGCCCGTCAAACCCGCGCTATCCTGATCCCTTTCTGGGGAGTGGCGGAGATGAACTGGCATATTGGGCGCACCGAGGCCTTGTCCGATCCGGAAGGCGCTCGGCGCAAGGCGCTCGACAAGCTGCGCGGCTGCGCCGAGCTCGAAGACCCCGAAAGCCTGGTCGTGCCGATCCTGATCGACGCTCTGCTGATGGTCGAATCATACCGCGGCGCGCGCCACCAGATCAGCTTCCTGCCCGAGCTTACCAAAAGCGTCGACGCGCTGCTGCGTGAGCTCAACATCATCGAGAAGACCAAGGAGTGGGCGAACTCTTAAAAGTTCAGCTCGTCCAGACTTCGCCTTCGGGCGCGCCGCGTTTGAGCTTGTCGGGCAGCGGCTCCTCCTTGGGCGTGAACTCGAGGCTGACCGAGTTAATGCAATAGCGTTCGCCCGCCGGCGGCGGACCGTCGGGAAAGACGTGGCCCTGGTGGGCGCCGCACCGCGCGCAGACGATTTCGGTCCGGACCATCCCGTAGCTGGTGTCGCGGATGGTCCTGAGATGGTCTTCGGCGAACGGTGAGGTGAAGCTTGGCCAGCCGGTGCCGCTGTTGAACTTTTGCCCGCCGTGGAACAGCGGCAGCCCGCACAACCGGCAGGTGTAGAGACCTTCGCGCTTCTCCTCGAGGAATACGCCGCAGAACGGCGCTTCCGTGCCATGCTCCAGCAGCACGTGCCGCTCCTCCTCGCTGAGGTCAGCCTCCAACTGCCGCAATTCCTCGTCGCTCGGTGGGCTGATGTCGAAGTGCGTCGTCGCGGTGGCGTTCATGGCGAGTCGTCCTTCCAATCAGCCTTTGCCCGAACCTCGCACGCTCTGCTAGCGCGCGGCGAAATGACCGACATTTCGAAAATCCGAAACTTTTCCATCATCGCACACATCGACCACGGCAAGTCGACGCTCGCCGACCGGCTGATCCAGGCGACCGGCGGCCTCACCACCCGTGAAATGACCGCGCAGGTGCTCGACAATATGGACATCGAGCGCGAGCGTGGAATCACCATCAAGGCCCAGACCGTGCGCCTCGCCTGGAACGGCTACGAACTGAATTTGATGGACACGCCGGGCCACGTCGACTTCGCTTATGAAGTGTCGCGGAGCCTGGCCGCGTGCGAAGGCGCGCTGCTGGTGGTCGACGCGGCGCAGGGCGTCGAAGCCCAGACGCTGGCGAATGTGTACCAATCGATCGAGCACGACCACGAGATCGTGCCGGTGATCAACAAGATCGACCTCCCCGCCGCGGACCCGGAAGGCGTGCGGCAGGAGATCGAGGAAATCATCGGGCTCGACGCGTCGGGCGCGGTGCTGGCGAGCGCGAAAACCGGCGTCGGCATCGAGGCGGTGCTGCAGGCGATCGTCGACGTAATCCCGCCCCCCACCGGCGACGCCGCGGCGCCTCTGAAGGCGATGCTCGTCGACAGCTGGTACGACCCCTATCTCGGCGTCGTCATCCTCGTCCGCGTGATCGACGGCACGATCCGCAAGGGCGCGCAGGTCCAATTCATGGCCGCCGGCACCACGCATCTGGTCGACCGCGTCGGCTGCTTCCGCCCCAAGATCGAGCAATTGTCCGAGCTTGGCCCGGGCGAAATCGGCTTCATCACCGCACAGATCAAGGAAGTCGCCGAGACCCGCGTCGGCGACACCATCACCGACGCCCGGCGCCCCGCGACGGCGCCGCTGCCCGGCTTCAAATTGGTCCAGCCCGTCGTGTTCTGCGGCCTCTTTCCCGTCGACGCGAACGACTTCGAGAAGCTCCGCGATAGCCTCTACAAGCTGCGCTTGAACGACGCTTCGTTCAGCTTCGAGATGGAGACCAGCGCCGCGCTCGGCTTCGGCTTCCGCTGCGGATTCCTCGGGTTGCTCCACCTCGAGATCATCCAGGAGCGGCTGACCCGCGAATACGACCTCGACCTTATCACCACCGCGCCCAGCGTCATCTACAAGGTGCAGCTGCGCGACGGCTCCACCCTGGAAATCCACAACCCCGCCGACTGGCCCGACCCCAACGCGATCTTGAGCGTCGAGGAACCGTGGATCGAGGCGACCATCTACATGCCCGACGAATATCTGGGCTCCGTCCTCAAGCTCTGCCAGGACCGCCGCGGCGTGCAGAAGGACCTGACCTATGTCGGCACCGGCAGCCATGCCCGCGCGCAGCTGCGCTACGCGCTGCCGCTGAACGAGGTGGTGTTCGATTTCTACGACCGCCTGAAATCGATCAGCCGCGGCTACGCCAGCTTCGACTACCAGCAGATCGGCACGCGCGAGGGCGACCTCGTCAAGATGAGCATCCTGGTCAACGGCGAGCCGGTCGACGCCTTGAGCATGATCGTCCACGGCGCCAACGCCGAGGCGCGCGGCCGCGGCATGTGCGAGCGGCTGAAGGATTTGATCCCGCGGCACTTGTTCAAGATCCCGATCCAGGCGGCGATCGGCGGCAAGATCATCGCGCGCGAGACGATCGCTGCGCTGCGTAAGGACGTGACTGCCAAATGCTATGGCGGGGATGCGACGCGCAAGCGCAAGCTGCTGGAGAAGCAGAAGGAGGGCAAAAAGAGGATGCGGGAATATGGGAGCGTGAGCATTCCGCAGGAGGCGTTCATTGCGGCGTTGAGGATGGGGGAAGAATAAGACGGGCGACGGGCCCCGGGGTAACGAAAGGCCACTTGTTCAATCGACTCTGAAAACAAATCGCGCGATCATTCCGCGATGGCCGACAGCGGAAAAACTCCACGCAAAGGCAAGAAAGCGGGACGCAGCTTCTCCGGGGGACAAGCAAGTAGACGCTTGGCGAAAGCTCCGCCGGAACTGCTCCTCGACACGCCGATCGGCGCGCCGCGGACGCCGCGCGACTACCGGCCACTGGTCACGGCGATGGGCGGGGCCCTCGACTTTCCGGCGATGCTGGCGATCGCCGACGTCCTGCCGGTGATGACCGCCTATGTCGACCAGGACTTCGTCTACCGCTTCGTCAACAAGCCCTTCGCCGAATGGTTCGAGCGGCCGCGCAAGGACCTGCTGGGCAAGAAGATGAGCGACCTGCTCGGCGAACGGACCTTTGCCGATCGCGTGCCGGTCCTGAAGGCCGCGCTTGGCGGGCAGCGTCAATTCTTCGCCGCCGAGTTCGATCATCCGACGCGCGGGACCCTGGCGCTGCAGGTCGATTATGTGCCGTGGGCGGACGCTAAAGGCGAGGTGCGCGGGATCATCATCCTGGCGACCGACGTCACCGAGGAGCGGGCCTACGAGCGGGCCTTGAAAGAGAGCGAGGCGCGGTTCCGGCGGATCGCCAATTCGGCGCCGGTGATGATGTGGGTGACGCGGCTCGACCGGGTGCGCGACTTCGTCAACGACCATTATGTCGAATTCGTCGGCGGGAGCAGCGAGGAGGCGCGGACGCTCGACTGGCGCACCCGGATCCATCCCGACGACGTCGAGCGCATCGTCGCCACGAGCGCCCGCGGCGAAGCCTCGCTGCAGCCGTTCGCGCTCGAGGGGCGCTATTTGCGCCACGATGGCGAGTATCGCTGGCTCAGGTCCGTGTCGCAGCCGCGCTTCGGGCCAGACGGCGAGCTGATCGGCTTCATCGGAGTGGCGAGCGACATCACCCTGGCGAAGGAGGCCGAGCTCGACCTTCGCCGCCAGGTCGAGGAGCAGACCGAGGAGCTGGTCGCCGCGCAGGAGCAACTGCGCCAGAGCCAGAAGATGGAGGCGCTGGGTCAGCTCACTGGCGGCATCGCCCACGACTTCAACAATTTGCTGACGGTGGTGGTCGGCGGGCTCGACATCATCGTCAAGCGCGCCAACGAGGCCAAGCTCAAGCGCTATGCCGAGAACGCGCTGGCCGCGGCCGAGCGCGGCGCGCGGCTGACCGGCCAGCTGCTCGCGTTCAGCCGGGTCCAGCGCTTGGAAGTACGGCCGACCCATGTCGCGCCGCTGATCCAGAATATGCGGCCGCTCTTGCGCAACGTAGTCGGCACGGGGATCGAGAAACGCTTCGACCTCGACGAGGAAATAGTGGCGGTGATGGCCGACCCGACCCAGCTCGAGGTCGCGGTGTTGAACCTCGCGATCAACGCCCGTGACGCCATGCCCGAGGGCGGCGTGCTGAGCTTCGCGACCCAAATCGAGCGGATCAAGAACGACCCCGAGCTCGCCGATGGCAAATATGTCGAGCTGACGATCAGCGACACCGGCAGCGGCATGGAGGAGGAGATCGCGTCGCGCGCGTTCGAGCCGTTCTTCACCACCAAGGAAGTCGGCAAGGGCACCGGCCTCGGCCTGTCGATGGTATACGGCATGGCGCGGCAGTCGGGCGGCGCGGCGCGGATCGAAAGCGCGCCGGGCGAAGGCACCGCGGTCAAATTATACTTCCGCGCCGCGGACGGCGAAGTCGCGGCCGAGGGCGCCGGGGCGCACGGCGAAAGGGCGCATGCCGAGACGAAACGCACATCGGCTTCGATCCTGGTAATCGACGACGACCCTGACGTCCGCGGCTTCATCGTCGAGACGCTGGAAGAGCAAGGCTATCGCGTGCGCCACGCCAGCGACGGGCGCCAAGGGCTAGCCGCGCTCGTGCGCGAGCGACCAGACCTGGTGGTGTTGGATTTCATCATGCCCGGCCTGTCGGGCGCCGAGGTCGCCAGCCGCATCCTCGACAAATATCCCGACCAGCCAATCCTGTTCGTTTCGGGTTACAGCGAAACCGACGCGGTCAAGCGTGTCGCGCCCAATGCGCCGCTGTTGACCAAGCCGTTCCGCGCCGACGCGCTCGATAAAGCAGTCCGCGGGGCGCTGGCGCCGGCGGGCTAACTCCACGCCCGCCAGATCGCGACGCCAACAGGGTAATGTTAAGATAGGCCGTCGAGGCGAAGCCGGCCGCGCGGCAGAGCGGGTCGAGGCGGTAGCCGATCCAGAACGCGAACCGCGAGATGACAAAGGTCACCGACGCGGCGGCAACAACGGCAAGCTGGTCGCCCCGCGACGTGGTTGCGACCGCAAGTGTCCCCGCGACGAACAGCACATATTGCTGCAGCGTATTGTCGGCGACCCGGCCGTCGATGATCATCGTCGCGCTTTCCTTGCGTGCGGTCGGGTCGATCGCGTCGCTCTTGAAGCGCGCGTTGCCGACCGCGATGATGGCGAGGAACAGGGGCGCGGCCGCGACCGCGTCCCATTTCACCGCGAACGCCAGCCGCTCGCCCGCATCGGCGAGGATCGAAAGGCCAGGCATCACGCGAGAGAGCACGACCAGCGCGGCCAGCATGACAATCACACCGGACACCGCGCCGATCGCAACAATCTTCTGGCTCCTGTTCATGTCCATGTTTCCTTTCGGAACGAGTCAGAGTGCGAGCGGATATTCGTCCGGCGCGCAGCGCGGGCCAAGGTGGAAAATTTTCGAAGGTTCGCGCGTTGTGATCCAGCGCGGGGCAGGAGTGCGTATGATGCTTCGCCCGATGTTGCTTGTCTCGCTCGTCGCCGCGACCGTCCCGGCGGTGGCGCAGCCGACGCCGGCGAGCGTATCCGTCCGGCCCGAGGCCGCGCAATTGTTCGAGCGCGACTGGGTGCTGATGAACTGGGCGCTCAAATTCTACGACACCAACCACGACATCCTCTTATCGCCGTCCGAAGCCGCCGCCGCGGCGGCGGAATTCCGCAAAATTGCCGATGCCAATGGCGACGGGCGTGTCACGCCGCAGGAATATCGTGCGGCCCGCGAATTCCTGCTCGCACGCTACTGAAGACCTTAAGCGCCCGAAGTTCCGGGCATGACCCGCGCGGTTGCCGTCGGCTGGCGCCTCCACTAAGCGAAGCGGGACCAGCGGCAGGGGGAATGCATGTTCAACTGGTTTCAGCGCGTCCTTCCCAGGAAGGGCGACTTCTTCGGAATGTTCGAAGCGCATGCCACGACCCTGGTCGCTGCAGCGGCGGCGATGAACAAGCTGGTCGATGGCGCTCCCCAGGAAGAGCAGATCGCGGAGATCGAAATCCGTGAGCATGAGGCCGACGACATCACGCGTAACGTCCTGACGGAGGTTCGCCGAACCTTTCTCACCCCGTTCGATCGCGGCGCAATTACGTCGCTGATCGCGGCGATGGACGATTCGATCGACGAAATGCATTCGGCGGCGGTCGCCATTGATCTCTACGAATTGCGCAGCTTCCGCCCGGAGATGAGGGAAATGGTGGCGATGATCGGCGACGCGGCCCGACTTACGGCCGAAGCCATTCCTCTGCTTCGCGACATCACCCGCAATGGTGTGCGCATCCACCAGCTGACCGAGAAGATCGTCAGCGTCGAAGGCGCCGCCGACGATGTTCACGCGGCGGGACTCAAGAAGGCGTTCGAGGAATGCTCGGATAAGCCGATGCAGTTCATCGTCGCGCGCGAAATCTACAAGCATCTCGAGCGGATTACCGACGCCTTCGAGGATGTCGCGAACGAGATCGACGGCATCGTGATCGATCACGCCTGACCGGCAATGAACCAACTCGCCTTTCCGCTGCTGATCGGGCTGATCGTTGTCGCGCTGGCGTTCGATTTCCTCAACGGCCTGCACGATGCGGCAAATTCGATTGCGACGGTGGTCGGAACCCGGCTGCTCAGTCCCGCCGCGGCAGTCGCCTTCGCCGCATTTTTCAATTTCGCGGCCTATTTCCTCGCGCTTCAATGGCCGCAATTGCACAAAGTCGCCGACACGATTGGCAAGGGCCTGATCGACAAGGACCTCGTGACTCCAGCGGTGGTTTTCGGAGCGCTCGTCGGAGCGATGTTCTGGAATGTCGTCACCTGGATGAAAGGCATCCCCTCCTCGTCGAGCCACGCGCTGGTTGGGGGAATTGTCGGCGCCGGAGTCGCCCATGCCGGCCTCAGCGGGATTCAATGGGTCGGCCTCAACAAGACGCTGATCGCGATCGTGCTGTCGCCGACGCTTGGGCTGATCCTGACGATGTTCATCATGCTGGTGACGAGCTGGCTCGGAACCCGCGCGAGCGCGCGCGGTTCGGAACGAACGTTCCGCGGGCTGCATCTCGTTTCCGCCGGCGCTTATTCGCTCGGACATGGCCTCAACGACGCCCAGAAGACGATGGGTGTCATCACCGTGCTGTTATATTCGACCGGCTATCTGCACGGCGGTTTCCACGTACCGAATTGGGTCGCGCTCGGCTGCTACATTGCGATGGGGTTGGGCACGCTCACCGGCGGCTGGCGGATCATCGAAACCATGGGCACGCGCATTACCAAGCTCAACCAGCATCAGGGATTTAGCGCATCGGCCGGTGGCTCGGTCATGCTGTTCGCCGCTTCTTATTATGGAATTCCAGTCTCCACGACACACACGATCACCGGCTGCGTAATCGGCGCCGGCGCAGCCCGACGGGCATCGGCGGTGCGCTGGGGAATCGCCCGCAACGTGATGGTCGCCTGGATCATCACCATCCCCGCCTCCGCCGCCGTTGCGGCGCTGTTCTACTGGGCGGTGACCGACATCGCGCGCGGACTGATCGCGTTCGAGGCGCTCGCGCTGATCGGCTTTTCGATCTTCGCTTGGCGCGAGCTCAAGCTTCAGCCAGACTCCCACGGACGGGCCGTCGCGGCCCTCGCGACCATCGCTTTCCTGATCGTCGCCATCATCCTGACCTACGCGATCACGCCGTGATCGAGATTAGCCTGAGCTGATCAGCCGGTAGCCGACGCCGGGCTCGTTGACGATCAGCTGCGGCTGCGATGGAGCGGGCTCGATCTTCTGGCGGAGCGAACGGATCGCCACGCGGAGATATTCGGTCTGGCCAAGCTGTGCCGGGCCCCAGGCCGAACGCAGCAACGCCTCGTGGGTGAGCACTCGGCCGGGGTGCTTGGCGAGTTCCGACAGCAACGCCCATTCCTTGGGCGTCAGGTGCACTTCGTCATCGCCGCGGCGGACGGTGCGCGCGAGGAGGTCGATCGATATCGGGCCGGCTTCGACCAACTGGCGCTCCGCTTCGGACGCGAGGCGCTGACGAAGAGACGCGCGGACGCGGGCGAGCAGCTCCTCGGTGTCGAACGGCTTGGTCACATAATCGTCGGCACCGAGATCGAGCGCAGCGACCTTCTGCTCGGTCTGATCGCGCGCAGAGACGACGATCAGGGCTGAGCGCGGCTCCTGGCGCAGGATAGTCACCAGCTCGAGCCCGTCGCGGTCGGGCAGCCCAAGGTCGAGCAGGACGAGATCGGGCTTGTCGATCGCCTTGGCGTTGAGCGCTTCGCGCGCATTGGCGGCCTCGACCACCGCATAGCCGGCGCGGCCTAGCGTCGCCCTGAGCAAGGTGCGAATTTGCGGTTCGTCGTCGACAATCAGGATTTTGGGAACGCTAGCCGGCATCGGCCTCCTCGGCCGCCATGATCGTCAGCGACTTGGGAAAGCGCAAGGTAAACACAGCGCCATCGCCATCCGGGCGATTGGCCGCGAGCGCTTTCGCCCCCATCGCCTCGGCGAAGGCCTTGACGATCGCGAGGCCGAGCCCGGCGCCGCCCTTGCGGTCGGATCCTTCGATCCGGGTGAAGGCGTCGAGCGCGCGCTCCTGGTCCTGCGGCAGCCCCGGCCCCTGATCCTCGACGGTCAGGCGGACGTCGCCGCGTTGCGTCGTCGCTGCCAACCGGATCAGGCTGCCGGGGCCAGAATGGTTGGCGGCATTGTCGATGAGGTTGATCAGGCAATGGTGAAGCAGCTGCGCATCCGCGCGCACCAGCGGCAGATCATCGGGGAGGTCGACAAATACCTCATGCCCGCGAACGCCTGGCCGGATATCCTTGAGCGCCGCGGACACCGCATCGACAAGGTCGACCGGCTCGGTCTTCAGCTTGACCGCACCCGCCTCGATCCGTGCCATGTCGAGCAGGTTCGCGATATAGCGCTCGAGCTTGGCCGCCTCGCTTTCAATCGTCGTCACCAGCTCGCGGTCTTCACCAGGGTGGCGGCGAAGCTGGTCCGCGGCGCCGATGATCGCGGTCAGCGGGGTTCGCAAATCATGGCCGACGGAGGACAGCAAAGCCGAGCGCAATCGATCGCGTTCGCGCAAATTGCTGACTTCGCGGATATCGGCCTCCGCGCGGGCGCGCTCGAGCGCGAGCGCGACCTGGTCGAGCAGGTTGGTCAAGAGCGGTACCTGATCCTCGTCGACCGGGCGCATGCCGTCGTCGCGAGCAAGCCCGGCGGCGGCGAGTACCCCGCTTGCCGACCGAACCGGGTAGAAGACCCATTCCGCCGGCTGAATGCGCGTCGTCCCGCGCCCCGCAGCTTCGCCGGATTCGATCGCCAGAGCGGCGGCGGCGACGTCGCTCGGGGTCAGGCGATTGCCTTCGGGGAAGCCGGCGATGATCGAGGGCGTCGGGAGGCCGCTGACCAGGAGCACGTTGCAGGCGAACAGGCGATGGAGCTCGGCGCAGGCGGTCCGCGCGATCTCTTCCTCGCTGCTGCATGACAACAGCCGGCGGGCGAAGCCGGCGATCGTGGCATTGCGCGACGCGTGCGCCGCGGCGAGCTGCGCTTGGGCACGGATTCCCGACGCGAGCTTGCTGGTGACCAGCGCGACGATCAGCAGGACGACGACCGTCACCACGTCGGTGACGCGATCCATTCGAAAGGTGTGGACCGGAACGGTGAAGAAGAAATTGTAGGCGAGCGCAGCGGCGATCCCCGCGACCAGCGCCGGGCCCAGTCCCCATAAAGCAGCTGCGGCGAGGACTGCGGGAAGGTAGATCATGTCGACTGGCGCGGTGCCCCAGCGCGGCGCGATCCACAGCCCGATCAGAGTCGAGACCGCGACCATCGCCAGAGCGCCGGCATAGCCTTCGATGCGGGTCGCGATGGAGCTGTGGCGAAACGAGGCTTCGGCCATGGCGGCTAAGTGAGCCCGCGGAACGCGCGCGTCGAGAGGCGCGTCGCCGATTTCACGCGGCCGTCATGTTGCACCGCAAAAATCCACATGGAATCTTTATGGCCATCGGCTACACAGCGCCGCCCATGGCAACCGCCGTCCAGGAATCCGCGCCGATCGCGGATGAACCCACCGCCCATCACGGCCCCAAGGAAGCGATGCCCAAGCTGATGCTCGGCGCGATCGGCGTGGTCTATGGCGATATCGGCACCTCCCCGCTCTATGCGATGAAGGAAAGCTTCCTGGGACCCCATCCGTTAGCCGTCGACCGGCTGCATATCTTTGGGGTGCTGAGCCTCATCTTTTGGTCGCTGATGCTGATCGTCACTGTAAAATATGTGGCGGTCGCGATGCGCGCCGACAACCGCGGCGAAGGCGGATCGTTCGCGCTTCTGTCGCTGATCGCGCGCAACCTCGCGGGCAAGAAATGGACCTCGAGCCTGGTCATCATGGGCGTGCTCGCGACCTGCCTGTTCTACGG
>Ga0193751_1001047_pt1 | contig 18525 bp, 20 predicted proteins | sample L1c2metaG_FD_143050 | JGI IMG/M metagenome (GOLD analysis project Ga0193751, IMG submission 143050) | Soil microbial communities from a riparian zone of the East river system, Colorado, United States - L1c2 | ecosystem: Environmental > Terrestrial > Soil > Riparian zone | place: USA: East River... | reverse complement strand
GGCTCCATCGCTCGCTGCGCGTCGCCGACCAGCTCGCTCATCGGAGCGCGAGCAGGCTGGCGTTGCAGGACCGACGACTCGGCATCCACCAGGTCGCGGAGCTGCACGATCACGCCGGAGAGCGCCTCCGCCGCCGCGCGTGCCCGATCGAGCTGCTCCCGGTCCGCCGGCACCACGCCATCGGCCATCGCCTGCAGCTGCGACTCGAGGACGGTAGCCGGTGTGGCAAGGTCGTGGGCCATGTCGCTGGCTGCCCGCCGGCGCAGCATCTCCGATCGTTCCAGGCGCTCCGCCATGGCGTTGAAGGCGCCGGCCAGCTCCGCAGACTCGCGGTCCGGACCGCCGCTGGCGCGGGCCGAGAGATCTCCGGCACCAAGGCGTTGCGCGGCCGCCGCAACACCCCGCAGTGGACGCGTCAGCCGGTCGGAGAGCAGCAGCGACGCGATCACCAGCGCCGCCACCGCCAGGATCCCCGCCCCGATCAGGGTCAGGTTGAAGAGCCGCAGGAAGGACCGATCCGGCCGCGGCACGTCCACCGCCACGGTCGCGTTGCTGCCGGGGATCGGCTGAGTGAACCGGTCGGTCTGAACACCGGGAGGCAGCTGACCGGCGACCGCGATCGGGTTGCCGTTCGCATCGAGCAGGCTGGCAGTGCCATGCGCCGCGTCCGCGACTCGGCGCAGGACCAGCTGGATGGCCACGAGCCCGCGCGGCCTCGTCCAGTCGACCGCACCGATCCCACTCGCCACGACCGTCAGCCGGTCACGTTGCGCGGCGGACAGCTCATCCTGCAGTGGCCCGCTCACCAGGCGATTGACGGCGAGCCCGGTGACGAGCAGGACGGCGATCACCGCCGCAGACAGGACGATCGCCAGCCGCAGGCTGAGCGGCTGCCCGCGCGGAGCCGCTGGCGGAGGCGCGCTCACGACGGATCCCGCTCCGCCACGAGGCGGTAGCCGGTCGACGGGATCGTCTCGATGAGCCACGGGGCCGCGGCGTCGTCTCCCAGCTTGCGTCGCAGGTTGGCGACGTGGACATCGACCACGCGCTCGAAGACCTCCTCCGGACGGCGCGCCACCGACTCAAGGAGCTGTTCGCGGGTCAGCACCGCGCCCGGTCGACGAGCGAGCGCGACCAGCAGGCCCGCCTCTCCCGGCGTGAGCCGGCCACCATCGCTGCCGGCCAGGGTGTATCGGCGCGAGGAGGGATCGATCACCAGACGTCCGCCGGCCAGCGAGAGGATCGGCTCCTCAGCCTCGACCGCCGCGCCGCGCGTCCGCCGCAGGATGGCCGCCACGCGCGCGGTCAGCTCGTGCGGGTTGTACGGCTTGGCCAGGTAGTCATCCGCTCCCAGGCGCAGGCCGGCAATCCGCTCGGCATCGGAGCGCTTGGCGCTGGTGATCAGAATCGGGACGTCACCCGCGTCGCGTAGCGCCTCGAGCACCGCCTCGCCCTGCAGGCCGGGGAGCATCAGGTCGAGGATCACCAGGTCGGCGCCATCGGCCTCGAAAGCTGCCAGTGCGGACGTGCCGTCGCCGGCATCGGTCACCCGATGGCCTTCACGCTCAAGGTAGAGGCGCAGGAGGGCACGCAGCTGCGGCTCATCCTCGACGATCAGGATCCGGGCTCCTGCCATGGGCGCATCCTAGTCGGGGTGCCATTCAGACGATGTCAAGACGAATGGGCCGCTTCTTGATGCGATCTTGATCGGGCGGGCCGATGCTGAGGGCCGTCACCCGATCCCGAAAGGACCCGTAGACCGATGAAGAACCTCAAGACCCTGGGCATTGCCGGCGGCCTTGTGGCGGCAGCGCTCGTGGGCGGCACCCTGATCAGCGCCGCGGCCGCCTCCCCAGCCGCGTCGGTGGCGCCGACCACGGACACAACCGTCGCCAACGCAACCAACCTCGCCGCCTACTGCGCCGTATGGCAGCAGACCTTCGCTACGCAGCTGGGGGTGAGTGTCGACAAGCTGGTGCCAGCCGCCAAGGCCGCCACGCTGGCCGCGATCGATGCGGCGGTCAAGAATGGCGACCTGTCGGCCGACGTGGCGGCGCGGCTCAAGACGCACATCAATGCGGCCAATGGCGACGGCTGCCGGCTGCTCGGTGGCTTCCTGTCCGGGATCGGCCGGCATGGCGTCAGGGCCGATGCTCGCCATGACGTGCTTGGCGCCGCCGCCACCGCCCTGAAGATGACTCCGGACCAGCTCTTCAGCGCGCTGCGCTCCGGCAAGGACCTCAAGCAGATCGCGGCAGACCAGAAGGTCGACTACGCCACCGTCACCAAGGCGATCCTCGCCGCGGCCAAGTCCGATCTGGGCGCGCTGGTCTCGAGCGGTCACCTGACCCAGGCACGTGCCGACGCGATCCTCTCGCGCCTCTCGGACGCTCTGGCCTCCGGGCATTTCTTCGGGCCGGGGGGATTTCGCCAGCGCTGATCGGTGCGTCCCACCGCAACATCCGGACGACGGCCCTAGGACGGGTGCCGCCGCTGTCAAGGCTTGTTGTGCAGCACAGCAGCACAGTTGCACAGCCGCACAAATAGGCCCGACGCGGCTGGTAGGCGCGGGTGCGGGCGCGTCTCCGGTCTGGTCCGCCAGGGCAGGCGGCATGTAGGCTAACCGCGTGACCAAGATCGGCTACGCGGCCATGCTCGAGCAGTTCCATCCGAATGACCTGCTGGAGTGGTGCCCGCAGGCGGAGGCGGCCGGCTTCACTGCCGGCTTCATGGTCAGCGAGCACTTCCACCCGTGGACCCCGCAGCAGGGGCAGAGCGCCTTCGCCTTCAGCTTCATGGGCGCGCTCGGCCAGGTCACGACGCTCCCCATTGGCTGCGGGGTCACCTGCCCCGGCTTCCGCTATCACCCGGTGGTGATCGCCCATGCGGCGGCGACGCTGGGCGCCATGTACCCCGGTCGCTTCTGGCTGGGGCTCGGTGCCGGCGAGGCGCTCAACGAGCACGTCATCGGCGGTGAGTGGCCGGAGATCGGCATCCGCAGCGCCATGCTGTTCGAGGCGATCGAGGTCATCAACAAGCTCTTCACGGGCAACGTGGTCAAGCACGACGGCGAGTACTTCACTCTCGAGAGCGCCAAGCTCTACACCCGCCCCGAGCAGCCGGTCCCGATCTACGTCGCCACCGCCGGCCCGGTCAACGCCAAACGCAGCGGCAAGAACGCGGACGGGATCATCACCGTGGGCGCCGCCGACGAGAAGATCGGGATGCTGTGGGACAAGTTCGCCGATGGTGCCCGCGAGGCGGGCAAGGACCCCGACAGCATGCCGAAGCTGCTCCAGATCCACGTCTCGTGGGCCGAGTCCCACGCCAAGGCCGAGGAGCAAGCGGTGCGCGAGTGGCCGAACGGCGGGATGGCCTTTCCCAAGCAGGACATCCGCAACCCGGAGGACTTCGCCAACATCGCCAAGCTGGTGCGACCCGAGCATTTCACCAACCGGGTGCTGATCAGCGCCGACCTCGGCGAGCACGCCGCCCACCTCCAGAAGTTTGTCGATATGGGCTTCGACGAGATCCACGTCCACAACGTCGGGCGCAACCAGGCGGAGTTCATCAAGGCGTTCGGCGACAAGGTCCTCCCGCAGCTCCGTCTGGCCTGATGCCGATGCCCGCGCTGGAGCCGAACGAGGCTCGCCGGCGCTTCGCGGCCGCTGGAGTGGCCCGTATGGCCACCATCACCCCCGATGGCCGCCCGCACGTCGTGCCGATCACCTTCGCGCTCGAGGGGGACCGGATCTATTCGATCGTCGACTCAGTGAAGCCAAAGTCGCGCCTGGCGCTGGCGAGGCTGCGGAACATCGAAACCAATCCGCAGGTGTCCCTGCTTGTCGATGAATACAGCGACGATTGGGACCGGCTCTGGTGGGTCCGCGTCGATGGAATGGCGACCGCCGTCGCCGAGGGCCCGGACTGGGAGGGGGCGATCACGCTGCTCGCCGCGAAGTACCCCGAGTATCGAGACGGGCTCCTGGAGTTCGGCCCGGCAACGGTCGTCGACGTCGAACGCTGGACCGGGTGGACGGCCAGGAACTGATGACGGACCGAATTCGGTCCGGGCTACCCGGCTGCTTCCCAGACGGATGCGATCCCCTGCCCAACCCCGATGCACATCGTGGCCAACCCATACCGCCCCCCGCGGCGGCGCATCTCGTGCAGCAGGGTGGCCACGAGCCGGGCCCCTGAGGCACCGAGCGGGTGGCCGATGGCGATTGCGCCCCCGTTGACGTTGACCTTCTCGGGGTCGAGCCCCAGCTCGCGAATGACCGGCAGCGCCTGAGCGGCGAACGCCTCGTTCAGCTCCACGAGGTCCATGTCGCCAACCGTCAGGCCGGCACGCTCCAGCGCCTTGCGCGAGGCGGGAATCGGTCCGAGGCCCATGGTGGCGGGGTCGACGCCGGCCACGGCGCTCGAGATCAGGCGCGCCATCGGATGCAGGCCAAGCTTGCGGGCGCGAGCCTCCGAGGTGACGAGCAGCGCAGCGGCACCATCGTTGATGCCAGAGGAATTTCCCGCGGTGACCGACCCCGACCCATCCCGCTTGAAGGCCGGCTTCAGGCTGGCCAGCGCCTCGAGCGTTGTGTCCGGGCGCGGCGGCTCGTCAACTGCCACGGTTGTGCTGGAGCCCTTGGCGGCGGGCACCTCAATGGAGACCACCTCATCGGCGAATCGTCCGGCCGCCTGCGCTGCCGCCCAGCGCTGCTGTGAGGTGAGGGCGAATCGGTCCTGGTCCTCGCGCGTCACCCCGCACTGCTCGACCACGTTCTCGGCGGTTTCGCCCATGGAGTACGGGTAGTAGGCATCGGCCAAGCGTGGGTTCGTGAAGCGCCAGCCGAGGGTCGTGTCGTACAGCGTCCGCTCACCCCGCGGGAAGGCCGCCGATGGCTTGGCCATCACCAACGGGGCGCGGGTCATCGACTCGACACCGCCCGCCACGAACAGGTCGCCGTCGCCGGCAGTGATGGCATGGGCCGCGGCAATGACCGCCTGCATGCCAGATCCGCAGAGACGGTTGACGGTTTGCCCACCGACCCCGACCGGCATGCCGGCCAGCAGGGCCGCCATGCGGCCGACGTTGCGGTTGTCCTCGCCCGCCTGGTTGGCCGCGCCAAGGATGACGTCGTCGACTGTGCCGGTGTCGATCCCGGTGCGATCCAGCAGCGCGAGGATGACGTGCGCCGCCAGGTCATCGGGGCGCATCTCACGCAGCGCACCGCCGTAGCGGCCGAAGGGCGTGCGCAGCCCGTCGACCACGACGGGGTTGTTGGCCGGATCGGTCTGGCGCATCTGGCACCGATGCTAGCACCGGGTGCCGTGGGCAGGCCGCGCCACGCTAGGATCGGCCGATCGTGACCGCCCCACCCTATCCCGTCTCAGCGCCGATCCCCGGAGTGCGGCGCGCGTGGTGGCTTCGCGAGGCGCTCGCCGCCGAGACGTCGCCGCTTCCGGCCCCGCCGGTGGCCGGAGAGGTGAGCGTGGACGTGGCCATCGTTGGGGGCGGCTATACGGGGATGTGGACCGCCTGGTTCCTGACCGAGATGGCTCCGGGCATGAGGATCGCCATCCTGGAGGCCGATATCTGCGGTGGCGGTCCCAGCGGTCGCAACGGCGGCTTCCTGCACGGCTGGTGGGAGCAGCTCCCGTACCTCGTCAAGCGCTTCGGGCCGGAGGCAGGACTGCAGCTGGCGCAGGCCGCGGACGAGGTGGTCGAAGGCGTTGGCGCGTGGTGCGACGAGCAAGGGGTCGACGCCTGGCACACGCCCAGCGGCTACCTGCGCGTGAATGCCTTCCCTGCGACCCCCTACGACTGGCAGGGCCTGCCCGATGAGCTGGCCCACCTCGGTGCGCCCGGACAGCTGCGACACGTCGAGCCGGCCGATGTGCAGCGCTTCTGCGCCTCGCCCGCGTTCCACGAGGGGCTCCTGATGCCGAGCGCCGCCACAATCCAGCCGGCTCGCCTCGCCCGCGGATTGCGGCGAGTCCTGCTGGAGCGCGGCGTCCAGGTCCACGAGGCGACCGAGGTGGAGCACCTCGACACCGCCGGGAAGCCCCTCTACCTGACCACAAAAGGAGGGCGGGTCGCTGCCGACCAGGTGGTGCTGGCCGCGAATGCGTGGGCGGGTGGCTGGCCCGGCTTCCGGACTCGCGTGCTGGCCTGGGGCAGCTACATGGTCATCACCGAGCCGATCCCCGGGCGCCTCTCGGAGATCGGCTGGACCGGCGGCGCGGCCCTGGCCGACTCGCGCTTCACGATCAGCTACTTCCGCACCACGCGGGATGGCCGCATCGCTTTCGGCGCCGGGGTGGGAGCGGCCGGGTTCGACGGACGGATCGGGCCGGTCTTCACGTCCGACCGGGGAGCGATTGCCCGGGTGGTCGCCAACTTCCGCCACCTGCTGCCGATGCTCGGCGACGTCCGGTTCGAGGACGCCTGGGGCGGACCGATCGACATCACCGCGGACCGCTTCCCCGAGATCGGATCGCGCCACAGCGGCCGGGTCCACTACGCGCACGGATTCGCGGGCAATGGGGTTGGGCCGGCGCGGCTGGCGGGTCGCACCCTGGCCGCGATGGTGGCCGGGATCCAGGACCCGTTGGCAGCCAACGCGCTCATCGGACAGCGGCAGCGGTTCCTGCCGCCGGAGCCCTTCCGCTACATCGGAGCCCGGGCCATTCGCGAGGCGCTGATCCGCCAGGACGACGCGCTGGACGCGGGGCGTGAGCCGGGCGCGCTCGTCAGCATGGTGGCCGGCCTACCGGGGCTGCTCGGGTATCGGTTCAAACACTGAGGCTGCAACAGCGGCATAGTGTGCCGATGACCACCAGCACGACCTCGCTGAGTCCTGCAGATCTCCGGCCGCTGGCCGAGGGCTTCAGCGGGAAGCTGCTCCGACCCGAAGATGCGGGCTACGACGCGCAGCGAGCGATCTGGAATCGGATGGTCGACCGGCGCCCTGCGCTCATCGCGCGCTGCGCCACGGCCGAGGACGCCCGTCGAGCGCTTCTCTTCGCGCGAGAGCAGGAGCTTCCCGTGTCGGTGCGCGGCGGCGGACACAACGTCTCGGGCAGCGCCCTGGCTGACGGCGGGGTCGTGCTCGACCATACGTTGCGACGAGGAGTGGCGGTCGATCAGGAGACCGGCCTCGTCGAGATGGAGCCTGGCGCCACGCTCGGTGACCTGGACGAGGCCACCGCCGCTCACGGGATGGCGGTCCCGGTCGGAATCAACAGCACGACCGGCGTTGCCGGATTGACCCTCGGTGGCGGCATCGGGTGGCTGATGCGACGCGATGGCCTGGCCTGCGATCACCTCGTCGCCGCCGACCTGCTGACCGCAGATGGGGAAATCCTGACCGTCACCGAGGATGACCATGCCGATCTGCTGTGGGGCCTGCGCGGCGGGGGCGGCAACTTCGGCGTCGTCACCAGGTTCGTGTTTCGCAGCGTTCAGGTGGGCCCCGAGGTCCTGGCGGGCCAGGTGCTCTTCCCGTTCGAGGAGGCCGCCAGTGTCCTGCGGCGCTACCGCGATTGGGCCGCCGATCTCCCTGACTCGGTGACCACCGTCGTTGCCTTGCGCACCGTGCTGGCCATGCCCGCGTTCCCGGTGAGCCTCCACGGCCGCCGGGTGGTGGTTGTGGCGGTCTGTCACGCCGGAGACCCGGCCGAGGGGGAACGGCATGTTGCACCCGTGCGGACCTTTGGCACCGTGCTGGCCGACACGGTGACTCGGAAGCCGTTTACCGTCCATCAGCAGAGCTTCGACGCCAGCGTCCCGCCCGGGCTGGGTTACTACTTCAAGTCGCACTTCGTGAACCCGCTGAGCGACGAGGCGATCGACGTCCTGATCGAGCACAACGCTCGGTCGCTGCAGCCGTGGTCGTTCACGATCATCTTCCAGCTCGGCGGCGCGGTGTCGCGAGTGGCTCGTGATGCCACGGCCTTCGTTGAGCGCGACGGCGGGTTCGCGATCAACATCAACGGGGTCGCAGAGGACCCAGCCAACGATGCCGAGGTGACCACGTGGGCCCGTTCCTGCTTCGACGCCTTGACGCCGCATGCCACTGGTGGGGTCTACGTCAACTTCCTGGGCAACGAGGGTGATGAGCGCGTGCGCGCCGCCTATGGCCATGCCTACCAGCAGCTGGAGGCGCTCAAGGCACGCTACGACCCGCAGAACGTGTTCCGCATCAACCAGAACATCCGGCCCATCGAGCCTTCGCCCGGCTGAAGCAGACCCGCCTCAGGCGGTGCGGCGCGCCGGGTGCGTGGCGGTCACCGCCTCGAGCAGGCGCCGCGAAGCGGCAGCGACCTCCTCGACGGCGTGGTTGAAGGCGTGCTCATTGGCCGGTGACGGCTTGCGGTAGCCGCTCACCTTTCGCACGTACTGCAGTGCGGCGGCGCGCACCTCGTCGTCGGGGGCTGGGATGTCCAGGGTGCGGAGGGTCTTGATGCTGCGACACATGCTCTCGAGTCTACGCCTCTGCCAGCAGCTCCTCGAGCGAGTCGATGACCCGATCGGCAGCGGAGACATCGGTCTCGGCGAACTGCGGAACGGCGATGCAGGTCAGGCCGGCCGCCTTGGCGGCGGCGATCCCTGACGGAGTGTCTTCGAGGGCGAGAGCCTCGCCAGGCGCGACGCCAAGCCGCTCGCAGGCGAGCAGGTAGAGATCAGGCGCAGGCTTGGCGTGCTCGACGTCGTCGGAGGTGACGATGGCGTCGAAAGCGCTCTCCAGCCCGGCGGTGTCCAGTGCGGTGTCGACCAGCCTGCGGGGTGAGTTGGAGGCGAGCCCCAGGCGCGTCCGGCCCTGCAGTCGCTGTACCAGCTCAACGGCGCCCGGCCGGCCGGCCACGTCGACCTGCAGCTCGCCGAGCATGATCTCCTCCATCTCGTGCACCAGCGCCTCCCCCTCGTCGACCGTGCCCCCCAGCCGCTCGGCGAAGTAGCGGGCAGTGGACTCGAAGCTGGTGCCCATCACCGCCAGCTTGTCGTCCCAGGTGAACTCGAGGCCGTGCCGGCGAAAAAGCTCGATCTCGGCGCGGTGCCAGAGGGTCTCGGTGTCGAGCAGCAAGCCGTCCATGTCGAAGATCACAGCCCGATAGCGAGCGATGAGCGGCCGGCTCATGCCCCGGCGGTGAAGAACGAACCGCCCCGTGTTGCGAGAGAGCGGAGGAGGGGCACGACCCGGTAGCGACCATCTGACACTTCGGCATGCAGCGCATCCAGCTGGCCGACTACCTGGGCCAGCCCGATTCTCTCTCCCCACTCGAGCGGGCCGGCTGGGTAGTTGGCCCCCAGGCGCATCGCGGTGTCGATCGCCTCCGGGGCGGCGATCCCCTCGGCGACAGCGGAGGCCGCCTCGTTGACGATGGTAGCCAGCACGCGTTCCCCGATCCGGTCATCGGCCAAGCGGTCAACGCGGGGGCCCCGGGGGGCACGCGCGAGGTTCGGCCAGGGCACCCCGCGAGAGCCATCGGGACCGTAGTCATAGAAGCCTGCACCCGACTTGCGTCCCAGCCGGCCGGCATCCACCAGCGTGCGCTGCAGCGGGTGCGGCCGGTAGCGCGGGTCGAAGAAGAACTGCGTGAACACGCTCTCGCTGACGGCGAGGTTGATATCGGCGCCGATGGCATCGATCAGCTCGAATGGACCCATCTTGAAGCCGAGACCGTGCAGCGCCGTGTCGATCTGCCCGACATCGGCCGTCCCGTCGCCCAGCATGCGCAGGGCCTCGAGGTAGAACGGCCGTCCCACGCGGTTGACGATGAACCCCGGGGTGTCCGCCGCCAGCACGGCGGTCTTGCCCAATCGGCGAGCCGCGAAGACGGCGGCGTCGGCCACTGCCGGATCTGTGAGCGGCCCCGCGATCACCTCCACCAGGGCCATCAGCGGAACGGGGTTGAAGAAGTGCATCCCGACCACGCGACCCGGATGCGAGGTGGCCGAGGCGATGCGGGCGATCGACAGGCTGCTGGTGTTGGTGGCCAGGATCGTCTCAGGGCGCGCAGCGCCGTCGAGGCGGCGGAACGCGTCGCGTTTGAGCTCGAGCTCCTCGGGAATCGCCTCGATCACCAGGTCCGCGTCGGCCAGCTCTTCGAGCGCGCCCACATCGCTGATCAAGTCGGCGGCGGCCTTGGCCGCTGCAGGCTCGAGCTGGCCCTTCTCGACTCGTCGCGCCAGGAAGCCGGTGATCCGCTCGCGCGCCCGCTGCGTGGCGCCCATCAGCGGGTCATGCAGGGCCACGGCGATCCCGGCCTCGGCCGCGGTCTGTGCGATGCCAGCGCCCATGGTGCCGGCTCCCAGCACCCCGATCCGCTCGATCGTCCCGGGCCGCGGCCTGTCAGCGGCCAACGAAGCGCGGGTCCCGTTTCTCGCTGAACGCGGCGACCCCCTCGGCGTGGTCCTCGGTGCGGCCCGCCAGCTCTTGGAGGTCGGCCTCCATGGCAAGGCTCTCGGCGAGCGACGCATCTTCGGCGTGGTTGATCAGCCGCTTGGCATACCCGATGGCACGGGTCGGGCCGGCCGCCAGCCTCGCCGCCGCCGAATGCGCGGCAGCGCCCAGCTCTGCAGCCGGGACGACCGCATTGACGAGCCCCGCAGCATGTGCCTCTCCCGCCGACAGCGGCTCGCCGCTGAAAATGAGCTGCGCGGCGCGATGCCGCCCAAGGGCACGGACCAGGGTCCGCGTCGACCCCGAGTCGGGGACCAGCCCGATCCGCACGAACGCCTGCAGGAAGCGGGCATCGTCGGCGGCATACACCAGGTCGCAGGCCAGAGCCAGGCTGACCCCGGCACCGGCGGCCACCCCATTGACCGCGGCGATGACCGGCCTGGGCAGGGCGCGAATGGCGCCGATCAGCGGGTTGTACTCATCGGTGACGACGCGCCGGAAGTCGCGCTCGGCGCTTCCTCCCCTCAGGTCGGCGCCGCTGCAGAAGCCGCGCCCCTCACCGGTGATCACCACCGCCCGCACCGCCTCATCCCGTGATGCCCCCTTCAGCGCGGACAGAAGCTCACGGCGCATCTCGGCGTTGAGGGCATTCAGGCTCTCGGGGCGGTTGAGGGTGATGGTGGCCACACCGTCCGCGAACTCCCAACGGATCGTCGTGTAGGCGGCATCGGGCATGGGTCCGATTCTAGAGGGAGTCGTAGAGTTACCGGGGAGCAGGGCGGAACCTCATGAACAGGAGAGGCCGATGAAGGGATCGCAGTGGGATGCCGTCGAGACATGGCTGCGCGGGTACAGGCGAGCGTGGGCAAGCGACGCGGCTAACGACATCGCCGCCCTGTTCACCGAGGATGCCACGTACCTGCCCTCACCCTTCGGCAAGGCATGGGTCGGGCGCCAGGCGATCGTCGACACATGGACCAAGCACGGCGATTCGCGGGTCAAATGGCGATTCGAGGACGAGGTGCTTGCGGTCGAGCGGGACACTGCCATTGTTCGCGGCCTGACGACCTACGAGGCGACCGACAAGGAACCCGAGAAGGTGTACGCCAACCTGTGGATCATCATCTTCGCCCCCGACGGTCGAGCGCGCTCATTCGAGGAATTCTGGATGGCGAAGCCAGTTCCCAAGGCAACGTGAGCGGCCACGCCCCTGTGAGCACCCGGTGACCGACCTGAGGGGCTAACGCGCCGGCTAGCGCCCCGTGAAGTCGGGGGTGCGCTTCTCGACAAACGCGGCCATCCCCTCCTTCTGGTCCTCAGAGGCGAAGAGCAGGTAGAAGAGCCGGCGCTCGTGGGCGAGCGCATCGGTCAGGCTCATCTCGAATGCGACGTTGACCGCCTCCTTTGCCAGGCGCAGGGCAAGGGGCGACTTGGTCGCGATGCTGGCAGCCAGCGTCAGGGCATCTTCGACCAGCAGCTCGTCAGGGACAACCCGCGAGACGAGCCCCACGCGAAGTGCCTCGCGGGCATCAATCGGCTCTCCGGTGAGGACCATCTCCATCGCGCGGCTTTTGCCGATGGCCCGGGTCAGGCGCTGCGTCCCGCCGGCACCCGGAATGACGCCAATGTTGATCTCCGGCTGCCCGAAACGGGCGCTCTCCCCCGCCACGATCAGGTCGAGCGCCATGGCCAGCTCGCAGCCGCCGCCCAGGCACCACCCCGACACGGCGGCGATGACAGGCTTGCTGATCCTGCGCACCCGATCCCACTGCGCGATCCGGTTGGTGCGCAGCATGTCGATGGGGGTGGCGGTGGCCATCTCGGCGATATCGGCGCCCGCGGCGAAGGCCCGCTCGTTGCCTGTCACCACCACGCAGCGGATCGCCTCATCCCGGTCGAGGGTCTCGAGGGCGTCGCACAGCTCGTCCATCACCTCGCCGTTCAGCGCATTGAGCTGCCGCGGCCGATTCAGCCGGACGAGCGCAACCCTTCGAGCATCGTCACGCTCGACGAGGACGAACGGCTCGGCCCCGGTCATGGGATCGCCTCGAAGGCAGAGGTCAGCGGCGCGCCGCACACGCCGCAGTAGGCGTGACCAGCCGGCAGGCCCGTGGCACCGCATTCGGCGCAGGCACGAGGCTCGGCAGCGAGCCTGCGGAGGACGTCGTATCGCGGCGCCCGCTTCTCGTGGAATGCAGCCACCGCCTCATGCGTCTCGTCGGAGGTGGAATGGACCGCGAGCCAGTCGCGGGCGTGGGTCACCGTCTGAGACCAGGCGAGGTCGCGCCACCAGTTGAGCTGGGTCTTGGTGTAGCGCAGCGCTTCGGGCAGCTTCGCCTTGAGCCCGGCGGCCATGTCAGCCACGGTCGAGTCGAGCGCCGCGCGCGGCACGACCCTGCTCACCAGCCCCCAATCGAGGGCCCGAGCCGCTGGGATCTGCTCGCAGAGCAGAAGGATCTCCCGGGCGCGACGGTCGCCGACCATGATCGGCAGCCACTGGGTCGCACCGCCGGCGGGCACCGAGCCGTGCTCCGGCCCGACGTGCCGGATGTAGGCATCGTCGACCATCACCGACAGGTCGCAGCCCATCTGGAGCTCATTGCCTCCTCCCACGCACGCTCCATTGATGCGGGCGATGGTCGGCTTGCCGATGTTGCGCAGTCGGTCGTGCATCTCGATGAACGCTCCCATCCAGCGCCAGTACTGGCCGCTGGTGGCGCCCATCTGCGCCTGCTCATCGAGGTCGGCACCGGTGCAGAACGCGCGATCCCCCGCGCCGGTGACGACCACCACCGCCATCGCATCGTCCCAGCTGGCGTCCTCGAAAGCGCGGCCGAGCTCGCGCAGCGTGCGGAAATCGAAGGCGTTGAGCACCTGCGGCCGGTCGATGGTGACGGTTGCCACGCTGCTCCCGGCGTCCTTGGCATAGCGAATACGCTCGAAGGCAAAGCTCGCCGGGTCGGCCGCGCGAGGAGCGTCCGGCTCAGGCATCGGTCGCTGCCGCGTCGTCGGCCACGAAGAGGGTGACGCCCGCCTGGGCAAAGGTCCGGAGGTCGCGGCCACTTTCGCGCCCGGCCTCCGAAGCCATCGCCTCATCGAGCTCGCTGCGCGAGTCGAAGCTCATTTCGGCCATCAGGTAGAACGGCGATGGCCGGCCGCCGAGCCCATCGGCCGTCGTCAGCCGCACCCCGCGAAGGTTGGGATAGCGACGCACGATCGGCGCGTGGACATCGCGGTAGTGCGCGTCGAAGGCGGCGGGGTCATCGGGCTGGTTGTAGAGGGCGATGAGGCGGACCACAAGCCGCTACTTCTTGAAGAAGTCGGCGTTGATCTGGACGAAGCTGGTCCACTGCTCGGGCACGGCGTCCTCGGCGAAGATGGCGGTCACCGGGCATTCGGGCTCGCAGGCTCCGCAGTCGATGCACTCATCGGGGTCGATGTAGTAGAGCGTCGCCTCGTCGGTGGTGTGGATGCAGTCAACCGGGCAGACATCGACGCATGAGGCGTCCTTGACGCCGATGCACGGCTCGGTGATCACGTACGTCATCGTGTCGAACTCCCTGGCTCGGGGCTCCCATTCGGCCGTCTGAGGATACCCGATGGCCGCCTGACCCATTGGCCCGACGCTAGCCGGTGGACAGCTCCGCAGCGGCGGCCTCGGCGCGCAGCCGGGCGAAGCCGGGCTTGACCAGCTCGTTGATGATGCGCAGCCGTGCGTCGAACGCGATGAACGCGCTCTTCATGGCGTTGAGCGTGAGCCATTCCATGTCGTCCAGGCCCCACCCAAAGGTAGCCACCATGCTCGCGAACTCGTCGGAGAGGCTGATGGCGCTCATCAGGCGGTTATCCGTGTTGAGGGTCACCCGGAATCGAAGACGGCGCAAGAGCTCCACCGGATGCTGCTCCAGGCTCGGCACCGCGCCGGTATCGACGTTGGAGGTGGGACACATCTCGAGTGGCACGCGGCGGTCGCGGACGTAGGCGGCGATGCGGCCGAGGGTCACCCGGCCGTCGGGCAGCGTGGTGATGTCGTCGACGATGCGCACGCCGTGTCCCAGCCGCTCCGCGCCGCACCACTGCAGCGCCTCGTGGATGGAGGGCAGGCCGAAGCCCTCTCCCGCGTGGATCGTGAAATGGAAGTTGTCGCGGGCGATGATGTGGAAGGCGTCGAGGTGGCGAGTCGGCGGGTAGCCGGCCTCCGGTCCGGCGATGTCGAAGCCGATCACTCCCGAGTCACGGTGGCGCACCGCCAGCTCGGCGATCTCTGTCGAGCGTGCGGCCTGGCGCATGGCGGTGAGGAGCAGCCCGATCGTGATCTGGCGGCCCTCCGAACCGCGCCGCACGCCGGCCACGGCAGCCTCAACCACCTCATCGAGCGAGAGGCCCGCCTGCAGATGCTGTTCGGGCGCGAAGCGCACCTCGGCGTACACGACCCCGTCGTTGGCGAGGTCCTCGGCGCACTCGGCCGCCACCCGCTCGATCGCGTCACGGCTCTGCATGACGGCCACGGTGTGGGCGAAGCCATCGAGGTAGCGCTCCAGGCTCCTCGCGGCATCCTCTCCGCTGGGCTTGAACCAACCGCCGAGCTCGTCGGGATCGAGCGTCGGAAGGCCCACATGGCCGACCTCGCCGGCCAGCTCGATCAGCGTGGTGGGGCGCAGCCCGCCATCGAGGTGATCGTGCAGCAGCGCCTTGGGCGCCCGGCGGATGGTAGCCAGGTCAGGGGTCGCCCGCGCCGCGGTTGTCATGGTGCCGGAGTCATGGTGCCGGAGTCATGGTGCCGGGCAGCCTAGCCCGACCCGCCGCGCGACGGCAAGCCGAAACGGGCTACCCTTCGCCGATGCCAGATCGCCCACCGCTCATCGTGGCCGCCGTGACCCCTCTCACCGCCAGCGGCGATGCCGTGGACGAAGTGGGCATCTGGCCGATGGTCAGCTTCCTGATGGGACACGGCGCCGACGGCATCTTTGCTTGCGGCACCACCGGCGAGGGGATCCTGCTCAGCCATGACGAGCGGCGACGGACCGCCGTCGTCTTCCGGGCGGCGCTGCGCGGCACGCTGATCGTCCACTGCGGGGCACAGACCACCGCAGAAACGGCAGCGCTCGCCGCGCACGCAGCCGAGATCGACGCTGACGCGGTGGCTGTCATCCCACCCCCCTATTTCCCGTTGGATACTGCCGCGCTGACCGCGCACCTGGTGGCTGCGGCTGCGGCCTGCGCCCCGCTCCCGTTCTACATCTACTGCTTCACCGCGCGCAGCGGCTATCCGGTGCCGGTCGAGGTGATCGAGCGCGTGCGCGAGGCGGCTCCCAACCTCGCCGGCTTGAAGGTGAGTGAGTCCCCGCTCGATCGGGTCGAGCCGTACCTTGCGCTCGGCATGCCGGTCTTCATCGGTTCCGAGCCGCTCCTCCCTCAGGCCATGGAGCGCGGAGCGCTGGGCGCTGTGTCGGGGCTGGCGGCTGCCTTCCCCGAGGTGGTGCGCGCCGCACTCGACAATCCGGACGCTGCGGCCGAGACGACGCTGGGCGACCTGCGCGCCGCAATGGAGGCACAGCCGTTCATCGCATCGGTCAAACACGTGCTCGTCGCTCGCGGCGTACCGGTGCGACCGAACATGCGCGCGCCGATGCGGGCGCTCACCGCCGAAGAGGGAGCCGCACTCGACCTGGCTCTTGCGCGGCTGAAGGTTCCGGTGCCGGCCTAGCCGGTCTCGGCGGCCTCGCCCATCGGCGCATCAGCGCCTCCGGGGCTGATTCCGGTTTCGCGATGGAATGGGGACGTGGCGGCATCGTTCATCTCGAACCGCGAGGGCGGCGCGGCCTCGGCCAGGCGGGCGATCTCGTCTGAGGTGAGCTGATAGCCATAGCGGATGGCGCCCACGTTCTCGTCCTGGTAGCGGCGTGGAAGCGATTCGCGGATCGATGCCTCGTTGAAGTCGATCTCGGCGAGGCGGAGCACCCGGCCGAGCGCGATCATGTTGCCGAACAGCTCCTTGCCGAAATGCTCGCTGCCGAGCGCTGCAAAGGGGATCTGCTCGTCGCCCGGCCGGCCGAGCCCTAGGTCCGTGACCACCTTGCGCCCGCTGATGCGCAGATGCCCCTTGTCGGCGAGCTTGAGCATGATGTCCGCCTCTTCCACCACCGGATTGGCGATCGGCACGTCGTCGAAGATGACGAAGGCGTCGGACATGCTGCCGCGCACGCTGCTGTCGTAGTCGAACAGGACGGTCACCTGCTTGCCCATGCGCGCCAGCAGCGCGCCGAGGACTCCGGCGATCACCCGGACCCCCTGCCCGCCGACGCCGTCAAGCGCGATTCGGGTCGCCATCAGATCCGGGTCGCCATCAGATCCGGGTCGCCATCAGATGCACTTTGCCATCAGATGCAGGTGGCCATCAGCTGATGGAGTCCGGGTCGATCCCGGCCTCGCGCAGGGCATCGGCCAGGGTCAGCTCGCCCTTCGCGACTCGCAGCTTCACCTCTGGATCGAGCCGCTGCATGAGCGCCAGCTTGCGCTGCGACTCCGCCCGGCGGCGCGCTTTCTCCTCGTCGTCGACGGCTGGCTTCGCCCTGGTGGCCGAACCCACTGTCTCGTTCGTGGCAACCGCGGGAGTGACCGCCACACCCGCGGCGGCTCCATTGCCTCCGGCGGCGTGACCGTCGGGATAAAGGACCCCGATCTCGTATTGACCGAGCTCGGTCGCGCCCTTCGCCGCTCGCTTATAGGTCTTGCGGTAGAAGGTGAGCATGTCGTTGGCGCTCGCGAACCCGATGCGCCGGCCGTTGTTCTCGATGCACTGGCTGGTGATGTCCACAAACGAGAAGCCGGGGTGCTCGATCGCCTCACGTATCGCATTGCGCATGTGGAGTTGGTGATAGACGGTCGTCTTGGCGTACAGCGCGTGTGGCGATGACCGGACCAGCCCCTGCAGGTTGATCGGCGTGTTCGGGTTGCCGGCCGGAGAGGAGAGGGTCCGGGTGCCGGTGGGCGTTGTGGGTCCCGTCTGCCCCCCTGTCAGGCCGTAGATCTCGTTGTTGTTGCAGAGCACCGTCAACGCGGCATCGCGCCGGATGGCGTGGATCAGGTGGTTGCCCCCGATGCTGGCGGTGTCGCCGTCGCCGGCCACCACAACGACCTGCATCTCGGGGCGCACGGCCTTGATCGCCTCGGCGACCGGCAGCGTTCGGCCATGAAGGGTGTACACGCTCTCGTGCTGCATGTAGCTGCCCATCCGGCCGGTGCACCCGATGCCGGTGACGATGATCGTGTTCCTCTCGTCGAGGCCCATCTCGTCGAGCACCATCGCTAGCTGGATCATGATCGTCCCGATCCCGCAGCCTGGGCACCAGATGGTTGGGAACAGATCGACCTTCAGGCGTCGCTTGAAGTCGAGCTCCGCGAATGCCACCTCGGGCACGGTCAGCCGACACCCAATGGGGAGGGGCCGACGCGCTCGGCGGGCGCCGGCGGAATCGGCGGGTCGCCCGATCCGCCCGAGAGAACTCGCCCCAGCCCGTCGCGGACGGCCTCCAGGCTGATCCGCCCACCGAGCAGCGGCACCCGCTTCACCTCGCGGTGCAGCGCGAGCTCGACCATGTCGGCGTACTGTCCATCGTTGGCCTCGAGGCAGACGATCTGCTCGTAACGATCGGCGATCGAGGCGATCTCATCGGCCAGCAGCGGGTGAATGCGGATGGGGCGGAAGAGCGCGTAGTCCGGAGCCAACGGCGCAGCCACCCGGCTGACGATGCCGTAGCAGATCACCAGCACCCTGGCGCCCACGTTCCAGCCGTGCTCATAGAAGGCATACCGTCCTGCCACGTCGGTGTGGCGCTGCTTGGCCGCGTAGTACTGGCGGATGTACTCATCGGCGTCTGCGGTCGCCGGCTCGCCCGCGTTCGGGCCCTGCTCGTACATCAGAACACCGGCAAAGAAGCGCGGCTTGCCCGGCTCGTGGTTGCCGAGCGGGGCCAGGGTGCGCGGCACGACCGTCACCGATTCCGCCACCTCGTCAAGGTCGACGACCTCGTTGAGGTGCGCCACGAAGGTGTCGGAGAGGACGACCACCGGCGAGAGAGACTCCTCCGCGGCATTGAAGGCATCAACCGTCACGCGGAAG
>Ga0193751_1001046_pt1 | contig 18543 bp, 15 predicted proteins | sample L1c2metaG_FD_143050 | JGI IMG/M metagenome (GOLD analysis project Ga0193751, IMG submission 143050) | Soil microbial communities from a riparian zone of the East river system, Colorado, United States - L1c2 | ecosystem: Environmental > Terrestrial > Soil > Riparian zone | place: USA: East River... | reverse complement strand
CCCCCGTCCGCCCAGGCCGGCAGTGCCCCCCCGGAAGGCCTGACCGCCCGGTCCGGCAGTGCCCCCCTGACCGCCCGGTCCGGCAGTGCCCCCCTGACCGCCCGGGCCGGCAGTGCCCTCCCGGAAGGCCTCACCGGCCGGGCCGGCGGGCTCGGCGGCCGGCGCGGTGCCGGCCGTTCCGGTGGAGCCGGCAGCGCGCCGCGTCCCCTGCGTTCCGGCCGAAACGGCAGCCGCCAGTGCTCCTGAGGCGCGCAGCTGGACCAGTTCGGCCAGGATCGCCACCGCGATCTCCCGGTGCGACGTCGGGCCCAGGTCGAGGCCCGCCGGGACGTGGACCCGGTCGAGCTGGCCGGCCGGGACGCCCCGCTCGGCCAGATAGCCGAGCACCGACGCGCCCCGGCGGTGCGAGCCCACCAGGCCCAGGTAGGCGGGCCTGGCGGCCGCCGCCGCGGTGACGGCCTCCTCGTCCCCGTGGCCCTGGGTGGCCACCACCACCATCGAGCGCTCGTCGGCGTCGGCCGAGCTGAAGTCGGGGCCGTCGATCAGGACGGCGCGCCAGCCCAGCGCCAGCGCGAGGTCGGCGAGCGTATGCGCCATCGGGGACCGGCCGACGATGACCAGGTGCGGCGCCGGCAGGACCGGCTCGATGTAGACCTCGAGCGCGCCCTCGCTCTGGCAGGAGATGGGCACCACGGTCATCCCCTCCGGCACGGCCGGGCCGAACTGGCCTGCAGGCCCGAGCAGCAGCAGCCGCGGGGCGCCGTCGGCGATGGCCTGCCGTGCCTCGCGGAGCACGGCAGGCTCCGCGCAGGCCCCGCCGATCCAGCCGGTGAGCTCGCCCGACGCGGTGATGATCGCGCGGGAGCCCTGCTGGCCCGATGACGGGCCCCGCCGCCAGACCACGGTGGCGAGCGCGAACGCCTCGCCGCGCCGCGTCAGCTCACTGGCCTGCTCCAGGACACGCCAACCTTCCATGGCCGGCTCCCGTCACTCGTCCGCGCGCACGGGCGGCGCGCCGAAGACATCGCGGCGATAGGTGAGGGCCTCCCAGACCCGGTCCGGCAGCAGCGGCATGTCGATATTGCGGACGCCGGTATCGGAGATCGCGTTCATCACCGCGTTGACGAAGGCGGCCGGGCCGCCGACCGCGGCGCACTCGCCGATTCCCTTGGCGCCGATCGGATGGTGCGGGCACGGGGTGACCACCTCGCTGTGCAGCTCGAAGCCCGGCGTCTCCCACGCGGTCGGCAGCAGGTAGTCCATGTAGTTCGAGCCCACGCAGTTGCCCTCGGCGTCGAAGGTGATGAACTGCATGCTGGACACCGCGTAGGCCTCGGTCAGGCCGCCCATGATCTGGCCTTCGACGATCATCGGGTTGATCCGCACGCCGCAGTCGTCGACCGCCACCATGTTCAGCACGTCCCAGACCCCGGTCTGCGGGTCCACCTCGACCGTGACGATGTAGACCGCGAACGGCCAGGTGAGGTTGGGCGGGTCGTAGTAGGCGTTGTTCTCCAGGCCGGGCTCCATGCCGTCCGGCATGTTGCTGTACGCGGCCATCGCGCATTCCTGGATGGTGACGCCGTGGTCGGGCGCGCTGCGGACATAAAATCTGCCGAGCTCCCAGTCGACGTCCTCCTCGGACACCTCAAGGAGATGCGCGGCCAATTTCCGGGCCTTGGCCCGGATCTTGCGGGACACCATCGCGACCGCGGCCCCGGCTACCGGCGTGCTCCGGGAGGCGTAGGTGCCCATGCCGAACGGCGCGGTGTCGGTGTCACCCTCCTCGACGGTCACGTCCTCGGCCGGTATGCCGAGCTCGTGGCTGACGATCTGGGCCCAGGTCGTCTCGTGCCCCTGGCCCTGGCTCTTGGCCCCGGTGCGGAGAATCGCCTTGCCGGTCATGTGCACCCGCAGCTCGGCCGAGTCGAACATCTTGATGCCGAGGATGTCGTACTCGCGGCTGTTGCCCGCGCCGAGCGGCTCGGTCATCGTGGAGATGCCGATGCCCAGCATCCTGCCGTTCGCCTTGGCCTCCTGCTGGCGCCGCAGGAAGTCCTGGTAGCCGACCGCCTTGAGGCCGACCCTGAGGCACTCGCCGTACTGGCCAGAGTCGGTCAGGAACCCGAACGGGGTGCGGTGCGGGAACTGATCGTCTTGGACGAAGTTCATCCGCCGGAACTCGGCCTGGTCCATGCCCAGGTCAGCGGCCGCGGCCTGGACCATCCGCTCCTGGAAGAACATCGCCTCGGTGACCCGGAAGGAGCAGCGGTACGCCACGCCGCCTGGTGCCTTGTTGCTGTAGGTGCCGCGGGCGGTGAGATGCGCGACCGGAACGTCATAGGCGGCGAAGGCCGAGTGCAGCAGCCCGATCTTGAACTTGCTCGGCTGCGCATCGGAGAAGAACGCCCCGTGGTCGGCGTCGGCGTGCATCCGGACGGCGAGGATCTTGCCGTCGCTGCGCAGCGCCATCTCGCCGTCGAGGTACACGTCGCGCGCGAATCCGGTCGAGATCAGGTTGCCTGACTTGTCCTCGATCCACTTCACCGGGCGTTCCAGCAGGATGGAAGCAAGGATGGAGCAGACGTATCCGGGGTAGACCGGCACCTTGTTGCCGAATCCGCCGCCGATGTCCGGCGAGATGATCCGGATCATGTGCTCGGGCAGCTCGGCCACCAGCGCGACCGCGGCGCGGATGATGTGCGGCGCCTGGCTCGTCATGTAGACCGTGAGCCTGGAGGTGGACCGGTCGAAGTCCGCGATCGACCCGCAGCACTCGATCGGGGACGGATGCGAGCGCGGGTAGTGCAGCTTCAGCTTCGAGATCACGTCCGCCTGCGCGAACGCGCGCTCGGTCCCCTCGGCGTCACCGACCTCCCAGTCGTAGATGACGTTGTCGGCCTGGTTCTGCTTGTCGTCCCTGATCACCGGAGCGCCGTTGGCCACGGCCTGCATCGGGCTGACGATCACCGGCAGCGGCTCGTAGGTGACCTCGATCAGCTCGCACGCGTCCTTGGCGATGTACGGGTCGTCGGCGATGACGCAGGCCACTTCCTGGCCCTGGAAGCGCACCTTGTCGGTGGCCAGCACGGCCTGGGTGTCGTACGACAGCGTGGGCATCCAGGCGAGGTTGCGGGTGGCCATCATCTCGCCGGTGAGCACCAGGTGGACGCCGGGCACCTCCCACGCCTTGCTGGTGTCGATCGAGGTGATCCGGGCGTGCGCCAGCGGGCTGCGCAGGATTTCCATATGCAGCATGCCGGGCAGGGTGATGTCGTCGGTGTAGTTCCCCTTGCCGCGGATGAAGCGGCTGTCCTCGACCCGCTTGCGGCTCGAGCCCAGCCCGCCGATCTTGATCTCGTCCAGTGCCTGCGACACGTCCTGCCTCCGCTCTTGTCAGCTATCGGCCCGGGTGAGCTAGCACCGTGTCAGCTAGCACTGGGCCTGAGCTTGTCGGCGGCCCACAGCACCGACTTCACGATGTTCTGGTAGCCGGTGCAGCGGCACAGGTTGCCTGACAGCGCCCAGCGGACGTCCTCCTCGCTCGGATCCGGGTTGGCGTCCAGCAGGGCCTTGGCGGCCATCATCATTCCCGGCGTGCAGAAGCCGCACTGCAGCCCGTGCTCCTGCCGGAAGCCCTCCTGCAGCGGATGCAGCTCGCTGGCGGTGGCCAGCCCCTCGACGGTGCTGATCTCGTGCCCGTCGGCCTGCACGGCCAGCATGGTGCAGGACTTCACCGGCCGCCCGTCGACCAGGACCGTGCACGCGCCGCAGTTGGTCGTGTCGCAGCCCATGTGCGTGCCGGTCAGGTTGAGCCCGCGGCGGATCAGGTGGGACAGCAGCAGGCGGGGCTCCACCTCGGCTATCTTCCTGGCGCCGTTGACGGTGAAGGCGATCCGGCGTACCGGCACCTCGCTGGCGGCCTCGTCGCTGTGGTCGTCGTAAACGATCGTCATGTCAGGCTGCCCTCTGTCCGGTCACGTCCGAGCGGCTCAGCAGGCGCACGACGAACGTGTGCACCATGTGCCGCTTGTATTCCGCGCTGCCGCGATGATCGGTCCGCGGCCGCGCGACCTCGGCGGCGAGGTCGGCGGCCTGCCCGATGCTCTCGGCGGTCAGCGGCCGGCCCACCAGGGCGCCGGCCGCGGCGGTGGCTCCGATGGTGGACCCGCCGACCCCGGTCAGGGCGATGCCGGCCCTGGTCACGGACTCGCCGGAGGTCTCCAGGGCCACCGCGACCCCGACGGTCGCGAAATCTCCTACCCGGCGCTCCAGCTTGAGGTAGCCGCCCGAGCGGACCCCCCGGGCCGCCGGTATGACGGCCTCCACGGCGATCTCGTCGCTGTCCAGGATGTTCTGGAAGGGCCCGGTGACGAAATCGGCGAGCGGGATCGATCGCCTGCCGCGCGGTCCTTGCGCCACCACCGAGCCGCCGAGCGCCAGCACCACCGACGCCCAGTCCCCCTGCGGGTCGGCGTGACAGAGCGAGCCGACCAGGGTGCCCCGGTTCCGCACGATGGGATCGGCGATCAGGGGCGCGGCCGCGGCCATGGTCGGCTGGGTGCCGCGAAGCAGGGCCGAGTGCTCCAGGTCCGCGTGCCGGCACAGGGCACCGATGCGCAGCGTCCCGTCGGGATCGGCCCGGTGGTGGCCGAGGCCGGGGAGGTTATTGATATCGACGATCAGCTCGGGGGATGCGAAGCGCAGCTTCATCAGCGGGACCAGGCTCTGGCCGCCGGCCAGCACCTTGGCGTAGTCCCCGCCGTCGCGGAGCATCCCGATCGCCTCGTCGAGCGAATGCGGTGCCTCGTAGCGGAACCGAGACGGATACATACGATCCTCCAGTGTCCGTTATGGACGTGTGAGCGCATTGCTCGCAGGCCGGCGGAGCGACACCCGTTATGGCCCCGATTCCGGGTCGGCCACGGCCACTGGCAGCGAGTCCTCCTCCGGGTCAGGCCGCGGCTCCTGGTGCGGCGGCCACGGCCCGGCCACCGGCTGGCCGGCGATCTTGAGGTAATCCATCAGCTGGGGCCAGGCCCAGACGGTAGGGCTCTTCCCGGTCTTCGGTGCGTGCTCGACGAGTTCGTAGAGCCGGGGATTGCCCCGGCTGTGGCCGCTGGACTCTACTGGCATGGCGCACACTCCTGCCGCTGGACGGGCGCCTACGGACGCGCCGGCACCTGTGCTGCGCATCACATGATCCGCCCGGCCGGACGGCCGTGCAACAGGCAAATAAGTTCTTGCTTAACCGGCAGGCGGCCAGGATTTTGCGGGGGCTTATTCGGATACGCCCGGTATCAGGGCAGAAGGCATGGTGTGGCCGGCGACCGCATCAGCTGCATGGCCTCCGGCGTACCCAGGAACCGCCGCAGCGCGCTGGCCGAGGCGCTCCGCTGCTGGCGCTCCAGCAGGGTCGCGTGCCAGCACGCCTCGACCGGCGGTCCGGCCAGGTCGACCAGCGAGAGCTCACCGCGGCGCAGCTGCTGAGCGACGAGGTGCTCGACCGCCGGCGCGACCCCCGCCCCGTCGGCCGCCGCGGCCCAGGCCGCCGTCTGATTGGGGAAGACCCCGATCCTGCTGTCCGGGATCCCCAGCCCGGCCAGCAGCCGGCCAGTGTCGCTGCCGGGGTCGGTGCCGGACGGGTCCACCAGCCACCGCCACTGCCGGGCGCTGCCCCGCAGCCTGGACTGCCCGGCAGTGACCACGACCAGGCGGTACCGGAAGATCGGCTCGCTGACCACGGGAAGGGCCGGGTCGCCGGCCACGCTGGGGCCGATGGCGACATCGGCGAGCCGGCCTCCGACCAGCACGGCCATCTCCTTGGTCACCGCTACCCCGGCCGAGACCTCGACGGAGCCCGCGAAGCGCCGGGTGAACGCTTCCATCAGCGGGCTGACCACGAACTCGGCGATGGTGGACGTGGCCACCACCCGCAGCTGCTCAGGTGCGCCCTGAGCCGCGCGGACCGCCGCGTGCGCCTCGGCGCCGAGCACGACTATCTGCGCGGCGGAGGGCAGCAGCCTGGAGCCGCCGGGGGTCAGCGTCATGCCCGCGGACCCGCGGCTGACGAGCTGGTCGCCCAGGTGCAGCCGCAGGGCTGACAGCGCCTGCGACACCGCCGACTCGCTGACTCCCAGTGCGCTCGCGGCAGCCGTCACCGAGCCCAGGCGGGCCACCAGGACGAACGCGTTGAGCTGGGTGAGGGTCATCTCACTGTGATTATCGCGCAGCGCGGGCACCGCGGCCGTCAGTCCGGCTGCCCGTCACCGGCGCTGTCGAACCTAGTGCCGTCACCGGCGCCGCCGAACGGATCGTAAGCTCGTGCTGCGTGCCGCGGCTGGAGGGGAGGGCGCTTGCAGGTTCCTGCGTACGTCGAGTACGAGAAGGCGACCAGCGTCCAGCATGCGCTGGCCCTGCTGGCCAGATTCGGCCCGGAGGCCCGCATCCTGGCCGGGGGCCACAGCCTGATCCCGATGATGAAACTCCGGCTGGTGCAGCCGGAGACGCTCGTCGACATCAACGGCCTCCGCGAGCTCTCCTACGTCAAGGTGACCGACGGCGAGCTGCGGATCGGCGCGCTGACCAGGCACGCGCAGCTGCTGGACTCGGCGATCGCGGGCCGGCATTTCGCGATCCTGCATGACGCCGAGAAGGTCATCGCCGACCCGATCGTGCGCAACTGGGGCACCGTGGGCGGCGCGCTCTGCCAGGCCGACCCGTCCGAGGACCTGTCGGCCGTGTTCGCCGCGCTGAAGGCGAGCATGGTCATCCAGCAGGCCGACGGCAGCAGGACGGTTCCGGTCAGGGACTTCTTCACCGGGCCTTATGCGACCGTCGTGGCCCCCGGCGAGCTGCTGACCGAGATCAGGGTCGTGATCAGGCCGGGCGGCAGCAGCGCCTATGCGAAGGTGGGGCGCCGGGCGGGCGACTGGCCAGTCGGCGCGGCCGGCGCGGCCATCTGGCTGGCCGGGGACACCATCGCGGCGGCGGGCATCGGCCTGACGGCCGTTGGCGCCCGGCACTTCGCCGCCGCCGAGGCCGAGGAGTTCCTGCGCGGCGCGCCCGTCACCGAGGCGAGCCTGCGGCGGGCGGGCGAGATCGCCGCCGAGCACTGCCATCCCAGCTCCGACCAGCGCGGCCCGGCCGACTACAAGCGGCATCTGGCCAGCGAGCTGACCATCCGGGCGCTGCGCCGCGCGCTGCGCCGGGCGCGGGGCCAGGAGGCCTGAGATGCAGATCACGGTGAACGTCAACGGCGCCGACCACTCGCGGGAGGTCGAGCCGCGGCTGCTGCTGATCCATTTCCTGCGCGATCACCTCGGCCTGACCGGATCACACTGGGGCTGTGACACCTCCAACTGCGGTGCCTGCGTTGTCTGGCTCGACGAGACACCGGTCAAGTCCTGCACGGTCCTGGCCGTGATGGCCGACGGGCACCGGGTCCGCACCGTCGAGGGACTGGAGCGCCACGGCGAGCTTGATGCGGTCCAGCAGGGCTTCGCCGAATGCCACGGGCTGCAGTGCGGATTCTGCACGCCCGGCATGATGCTGACGGCGCGATGGCTGCTCGATCACCACCCCGACCCGTCGGCGGAGCAGATCAGGGAGTCGATCTCCGGCCAGATCTGCCGGTGCACCGGATACGAGAACATCGTGCGGTCCGTCCGGTGGGCGGCCGAGCATGCCGCGGCCGCGAGGGAAGACGGCGGCCTGGCCACCGAGGCGCGCGCGTGACCGCCGCCGCCGGCCTGCCGTCAGACCGGATGGACGGCGCCTACGGGCCGGTCCGCCGCAAGGAGGATGCTCGCTTCATCCGGGGTCAGGGCCTGTTCGTGGACGACATCCAGCGGCCGGGGATGCTGTACGGCGCGGTCCTGCGCAGCCCGCTGGCGCACGCCAGGATCGTGTCCATCGACACCGCGGCGGCGCTGGCCCACCCCAGGGTCAGGGCGGTCATCACCGGCCAGGCCCTGCAGCACCGCGAGCTGGCCTGGATGCCCACGCTCTCCCAGGACGTGCAGGCGGTCCTGGCCACCGATAAGGTGCGGTTCCAGGGGCAGGAGGTCGCCTTCGTCGTCGCCGAGGACTCCTACTCCGCGCGCGACGCGCTTGAGCTGATCATCGTCGAGTACGAGCCGCTGCCGGCGGTGATCGACGCCAGGAAGGCACTGGACCCGGCGGCCCCGGTGATCCGCGACGACCTGGCCGGCCGGCTAGATAACCACATCTTCGACTGGCAGGCCGGCGACCAGGCGGCGACCGACGCGGTCTTCGCCGCGGCCGATGTGGTGGTGACCCAGGACATGCTCTACCCGCGCTCCCACCCCGCCCCGCTGGAGACCTGCGGCATCGTGGCCGACATGGACAGGGTCTCGGGGAAGCTGACCGTCTGGTCCACGACGCAGGCCCCGCACGTGCACCGCACGCTGTACGCGCTGGTGGCGGGCCTGCCCGAGCACAAGATCCGGGTGATCTCCCCGGACATCGGCGGCGGCTTCGGCAACAAGGTCCCGATCTACCCCGGCTACCTCTGCGCCGTGGTCGGCTCCATCCTGACCGGCAGGCCGGTCAAGTGGGTGGAGGACCGGTCAGAGAACCTGATGTCCACCTCGTTCGCGCGGGACTACCACATGCACGGCGAGCTGGCCGCCAGCAGCGACGGCAGGATCCTTGGCCTGCGGGCCAGGGTGCTGGCCGACCACGGCGCGTTCAACGGCTCCGCGCAGCCCACCAAGTTCCCGGCCGGCTTCTTCCACATCTTCACCGGCTCCTACGACCTGCGGGCCGCCCATTGCACCGTCACCGGCGTGTACACCAACAAGGCACCGGGCGGAGTGGCCTACTCCTGCTCGTTCAGGATCACCGAGGCGGTCTACCTGGTCGAGCGGCTGGTCGACGTCCTGGCCTACGAGCTCGGCATGGACGCCGCCGAGCTGCGGATGAAGAACCTGCTGCGGCCCGAGCAGTTCCCCTACACCTGCCCGACCGGCTGGGAATACGACTCGGGCGACTACCCGCGGGCGCTGCAGCTCGCGATGGATATGGCCGGCTACCCGCAGCTGCGCCGCGAGCAGGCGGAGAAACGGGCCCGCGGCGAGCACATGGGCATCGGGATCAGCTTCTTCACCGAGGGGGTCGGCGCGGGCCCGCGCCGGCACATGGACATCCTGGGCCTGGGCATGGCCGACGGCGCCGACCTGCGGGTGCATCCGACCGGCAAGGTGGTCCTGGCCATCTCCTGCCAGACCCAGGGCCAGGGCCACGAGACGACGTTCGCCCAGATCGTCGCCCAGGAGCTCGGCATGTCGAGTGACGACGTCGAGGTGGTGCACGGCGACACCGACCGGACGCCGTTCGGCCTGGGCACCTACGGCTCCCGGTCCACCCCGGTGTCCGGCGCGGCCGCCGCGATGGTCGCGCGGAAGGTGCGCGAGCGAGCCAGGATCGTCGGGGCGGCCCTGCTGGAGGTCGGGCCCGCTGACCTTGAGTGGGAGAACGGCAGATGGCAGGTGCGCGGCGACCGTGACCAGGCCAAGACCATCGCGGAGATCGCGATGGCCGCGCACTCCTCGCTTGAGCTGCCCGATGGCGTGGAAGGCCACCTCGACGCCTCGACGGTGTACAACCCGCCGAACCTCACCTATCCGTTCGGTGCCTACATCTGCGTCACCGACGTGGACGCGGGGACCGGCGAGGTGAAGATCCGCCGGTTCATAGCGGTGGATGACTGCGGCGTGCGGATTAACCCGATGATCGTCGAGGGGCAGATCCACGGCGGCCTGGCGGACGGGGTCGGCATGGCGCTGATGCAGGTCATGGCGTTCGATGCGGACGGCAACTGCCTGGGGGGCTCGTTCATGGATTACCTGATGCCCACCTCGATGGAGTGCCCGTCCTGGGAACTCGGCCAGACGGTGACGCCGTCGCCGCACCACCCGATCGGCGCCAAGGGCGTCGGCGAGTCGGCCACCGTCGGCTCGCCGCCCGCCATCGTGAACTCGGTGCTCGACGCGCTCAGGCCGTTCGGCGTGCGGCACGCTGACATGCCGCTGACCCCGGCGAACGTCTGGTGCGCCATCCAGGGCCATCCAGTCCGTACCGACCTGGCGATCCCATGAGCGGAGCAGGCATGAGTGATATGGCGGAGCGGCTGCCGAGCGTGACAGCGCTGCTCAGCGCGCTCGACGAGGCCGACTACCTGGCGGACGAGCCGCTGGGCACCGCGCTCTTCCTGGCGGCGCGGATGGGCCAGCCGATCCTGCTCGAGGGCGAGCCGGGAGTGGGCAAGACCGAGGCGGCCAAGGCGCTGGCCGATGTGCTGGAGACACCGCTGATCAGGCTGCAGTGCTACGAGGGACTGACCTCGGCCGAGGCGCTCTATGAGTGGAACTACCCGCGCCAGCTGCTCGCGATCCGGCTGGCCGAGGTCAGGGGCGAGACGCCGCGCGAGGCCGACCTGTTCAGCGCCGAGTACCTGCTCGAGCGCCCGCTGCTCGCGGCGCTCGAGCATCCGGGGCCGCGCCCGGCCGTGCTGCTGATCGACGAGGTCGACCGGGGCGACGATGAGTTCGAGGCCTTCCTCTTCGAGCTGCTGGCCGAGTCGGCGGTGACCATACCCGAGCTCGGCACCCGGCGGGCCACGTTCCCGCCGGTGGTCGTCTTGACCTCTAACCGCACCAGGGACCTGCACGATGCCCTCAAGCGCCGGTGCCTGTACCACTGGATCGGCTACCCGGACATCAGCCGGGTCGCCGCGATTATCCGGCGCCGGGTGCCTGCCGCGGCCGTCTCGCTCGCCGAGCAGGTCGCCGTCGGCGTCGCCCGGCTGCGCGGGCTCGACCTGACCAAGCCGCCGGGCGTCGCCGAGGCCATCAGCTGGACATCCGCGCTGCACGTACTGGGCGCGGCGCAGCTTGACGAGCTGTCCGCGGAGCGGAGCGCAGGCGCCGTGCTCAAGTACGCCGAAGACATCCAGGTGGCCAGGGAGGCCGGATTCGCCTCGCTGGTCAGCCACGATGGCTGACGACCTGGCGGAGGTGGCCGCCCGGTTCGGGGCGGCGCTGCGGCTGGCCGGCCTGCCCGTCGGGCCTGGCCGGTGCGAGCGGTTCGCCGCCGCGGTCACCCTGGCGCGCCCGGAGACGCCGCGGGCGCTGTACCTGTGCGCGCTCGCGACGCTGGTGTCCGGCCAGGACCAGATCGAGATACTGGAGGCGGTCTTCAGCCAGGTGTTCGGCATCCTGGCCGACTCGCAGGCCAGCGCCGGCGCTCCCGCTGCCCTGGCCCAGCCCAGCCGGGCTCCCGAGGACCTGCTGGCCAAGGCGGCCGAAGCCGCCAGGCGGCACGCCGGAGGCCAGCAGCCAGCTCGCCCGGCGGGCGCCGATCGCGCTGACGAGCCTGCGACAGAGCCTGAACTGGAGATCGAGCACCGCTATCTCGGCAGCATTACCGAGCGGCTTGCGGCCACGGACTTCGCCGAGCTGACCGACGGCGAGCTGCGGATGCTGGCGGGCCTGATGCGGCGGATCACGCTGGCCGTCCCCATGCGCCGGTCACGCCGGCAGCGTCGCCGGCCCGGCGGGTCCCGCACCGACATGCGAGCCACGCTGCGCCAGGCCCGGCGTACCGGCGGCCACGCGTTCCGCCTGATCGCGCGGTCACCCGCCCGCCGCCCGCGCCGGCTCGTGGTGCTGTGCGACATCTCCGGCTCGATGGAGCCGTATGCGCGGGCCATGATCCAGCTGCTGTACTGCGCCGCCGGAGGCGCGCAGGCCGAGGTGTTCAGCTTCGCCACCCGGCTGACCCGGCTGACGCCCGCGCTGTCGCGGTCGCGGCCGGATCTCGCGCTGCAGCAAGCCGGGCAGGCGGCACCCGACTGGCTCGGCGGCACCAAGATCGGGGCGTCGCTGAAGGAATTCAACGACCGGCACGGACGGCGGGGCCTCGCCCGCGGCGCCATCGTCGTGATCATCTCGGATGGCTGGGATACCGGTGACCCGGACGTCGTCCGCCGGGAGATGGAGCGGCTCTCGCTGGTCGCGTTTCGCATCGTGTGGGTCAATCCCCGGACCAAGAGCTCGAGATATCAGCCGCTAGCGGGCGGCATGGCGGCAGCGTGGCCGCACTGCGACGCCGTGGTGAGCGCGCACTCCCTGCAGGCGCTGGACGAGCTCACCGCCGCGCTCGCCGATCCGGTCCGGCGGCGGGCGGCGGCCCGGCCCGGCAGCACGGCGCGGCCCGGCAGCACGGCGCGGCCCGGCGGCACGGCGCGGCCCGGTACCGGCGACGTCAGGGCGGAAAGTGATGTCAGGGCGGAAAGCCGCGCTGCCCCGGCGTAGCCGCCTGCGGCTCAGGTAGCGTCTTCGCCGTCCCGGTCGACGGCCCACCTGAGCAGCCCTATGTCGGCCACCATGTTCACGTGCCGGCGCATAGCCTGCCGGGCTCCCGGCGCGTCGCCGCGGCGGATGGCCTCCAGGATGCGGCGGTGGGCCTTCAGCGAGCGGGGAGGGCGCCCCGGCTCGCCCAGTGAGCTGCGCCGGGTCTCGCTGATCGGCTGCGCGAGCGAGGCCATGAAGTCAGCCAGCAGCGGGCTGCGGGCCGCACGGGTGACGGCCTCGTGAAACAGCCGGTCCCCTTCCTCGCCGACGCCGTCCGCGCTGATGTCGGCGTCCATCACATCGAGCGCCCGGTCCATCGCCGCGATGTCGGCCTCCGTCCTGCGCGCGGCAGCCAGCGCCGCTAGCTGCGTCTCCAGCGCCTCCCTGGCCTCGAGGATGGCCGGCAGCCGGTGCCGGCGCGTCATCAGCTCCATCAGGTGGCCCGAGTCGTTCGGCCGGGACCTGAGGTAGATGCCGTCGCCATGCCGTACTTCCAGCGTGCCCCGTACCTCTAGCGCGACAGTGGCCTGGCGGACAGACGCCCTGCTGACCTGCAGTGCCTCCGCGAGATCTCGTTCCGAGGGCAGGCGGTCGCCAACCCCGAGCCCCGTGATCTCGACATAGTCCAGCAGCCTGGCGGCCAGCTGCTCGTAAAGACGGCGCCGGTCAGGAGCCCTCAGAGACTCGGTACTCGGCCGACCGGCCCGCTGACCTGCTCGCATGGCGTGGCGTCGCCTCAATCCTCTAGCCGACCACACGGGGGTGAGCCCGGCCGGCACAGCGACGACAAGCTCGGCAATGGGCCGGCCGCGGAGCCCCTTTGGCCCCGTTGACACCCAGGATAGCGAACATTATCGTTCGGGCTACTGGATGAGCCACTCACTCTCTTTGTCACTTGTCTCCTAGTCAGCTGCCTTTCTGGCCGCGCCAAGGGATGGACATGGGCACTTTCCTTGTGAGCGTCGGCATCGGGCTCTCGACGGCGGCGATTCTTTCACTGTCAGCGGTCGCGTTCACGCTGGAGTACGCGGTCAGCCGGGTGGCCAACTTCGCGCACGGTGAGTTCCTCACCATCGGCGCCTATGCCGCCTACACCGGGCAGAGGTTCTTCCATCAGAACCTGGCCGCGGCCGCGCTGCTCGCCGCGGCCGCCGGGCTGGTCGCCGGGGTGGTGCTGAACGTCGGCCTGATCGAGCAATTCCGGGGGCGCAGCGGCATCACGATTTTCATCGCCACCCTCGGAGCCTCGCTCATCCTGCAGAACGTGCTCGTGATCGGGTACGGAGCGGCGAGTGTCTCCTACACCTTCGCGCAGGGCCGCCTGCACCACGTCGGGCCGTTCCTGTGGACGACTTCCGACATCGAGGTGATCCTCTCGGCGCTGGCCGTCGCCGGCCTCATCTACCTGCTGCTGCAGCGGACGCGATTCGGCAAGGCGGTAAGGGCGGTCTCGCAGGACCGGGCGCTCGCTCAGATCAGCGGGATCCCGGCGCGGCGGATCGTCCTGCAGACCTGGGCGCTCGCGGGGGCGGTGTCCGGATTCGCGGGATTCGCGCTCGCGGACACGGTCGGAACCTTCAGCCCGACCCTCGGCTTCAGCTTCCTGCTGCTCACCATCACGGCGACCGTCGCCGGTGGCATCGGGCGCCCGTATGCGACTCTCGGCGGTGCCCTGATCGTCGGGCTCGTCATCCAGATCGCCGGCACCTACACGAACTCGGCGTACGAGCTCGTGTTCGCGTTCCTGCTCCTTGTCGTTCTCATGCTGCTGCGGCCGAACGGGTTCTTCGTCCGCGGCAGCGCCGCGGCGGTGCGTGCCTGATGTACTGGGTCAGCGTCATCACCGAGGCCGGCATCTTCGCCATCCTCGCCCTCGGCCTCGACATGGTCTGGGGCTGGTCCGGCGATTTTGACCTGGCGTTCTACGGGTACCTCGCCCTCGGCAGCTACATGACCTTCGTGCTGGCGATCGGCAAGCCGACCCCGCCGGTCGAGTACATCATCGGCTGGCATCTCCCCGTCCCGGTCGCCATAGTGCTGGCCGATGTCGCCGTCGTGGCCCTCGCGGCCGTCATCGGGGCCATCGCGCTGCGGAACCTGCGTGACATCTACTTCGCCGTGACGACTCTGGGCGCGGTGAGCGCGCTGTACCTCATCGTCCAGACCTACACCCCGCTATTCGACGGCTTCAATGGCGTGTACGGGCTGATCAACCCGGGTCAGACGGCGCTGCGGCTCACCTACAACGGCTACCGCGTCGTTCTGCTCTTTGTCGTCCTCGGCCTGCTGTTCCTGGCCTATCTCCTGGTCCAGCGGCTGTCGAGGAGCCCGTTCGGCCGGATGCTGCGGGCCGTGCGCGAGGACGAGCGCGCCGCCGCCGCGTACGGGCGGGCAGTGTTCGCGGCGAAATACCGCGCCTATCTCTTCGGCGCCGCGCTCGCTGGCCTGACCGGCGGGCTCTTCGCGATCTTCATCAGCGCATTCAACCCGTCTGCCTGGACACCGCAGGAGCTCCTGATCATCTACGCGGCGATCCTGGTCGGCGGCCGCGGCAACCCTCGCGGGGTCATCGTCGGCGTGTTCGTCGTCTACATCGGCTTCATTGAGCTCACCAGGTTCCTGCCGTCGCCCGCATCGCGGCCCGAGTTCGGCCCGGCGATGCGCCAGATCCTCATCGGGCTCCTGATCGTCCTGATGCTCAGGTTCAGGCCGGAAGGGATCTTCAGGGAGCGGCCGGGGGTGGACCGCGGCCAGCGGCCGGGCGCACGGGCCGGGCTGTTCCGGTCGCGCCCTGACGCCGCCCCTGGCCGTCCTCCCGCCGGGCCCGCCGCCGCAGCTGCTGCCGCAGCTGCTGCCCGCACCGGGGACGGGAGCGCGCAGTGAGCTCGGCGCTGCTCGAGATCGACGGCCTGACCAAGTCCTTCGGCGGCGTCCATGCCGTTCGAGAATGTACGTTCTCGGTTGCTGAAGGCCAGGTGATCGGCCTGATCGGGCCGAACGGCGCGGGCAAGAGCACCGTCGTCGATCTGGTGTCGGGCTTCGGGCAGCCGGACTCAGGCAGCATCAGGTTCGCGGGCGATCAGCTGGCCGGGAAACGTCCTGACGCTATCTCCCGCCTCGGGCTCATCCGGACCTTCCAGACGCCGCGCGAGTGGCGCAACCTGACCGTCATGGACAATCTCCTGCTGGCGCGGCGTCGGTTCGCCAGCGAGTCTCTCTGGCGGTCGATGACCATGGCCCGCCGGATCCGCCGCGAGGAGGAGCCCGACAGGGTCGAGGTCAGGGCCATCCTGGAGCGCTTTCAGCTAGCCGAGCTGAAGAACGAGCGGGCGATGAACCTGAGCGGCGGCCAGAAACGGCTGCTCGAATTCGCGCGCATCGCGGCCGCCGAGCCCCGCCTGGTCATCCTCGACGAGCCGATGGGAGGCGTCAATCCGGTGCTCGGCGCGCGGATCAGCGATGCCGTGAAGTCCTTCGCCGACGAGGGCCGCACCGTGGTCGTGGTCGAGCACAATCTCCCGTTCATCCAGAAGACCTGCGACCAGGTTGTGGTGATGGATCTCGGTGAGGTCATCGCGCAGGGACCATTCTCGGGCCTGCGCGACAACCCCAGGGTGGTCGACGCCTATCTCGGAATGGACCAGAGCCATGAGTGAGCCGGCGGCTGAGATCGTGCTGCGCGCCGAGGGAGTGACGGCCGGATACGGCGGGCCGCCGATCATCATGGACGTCTCGCTCACCGTCTACGCGAGGAAGATCACCGCGATCGTGGGGCCGAACGGGGCCGGCAAGTCCACGCTGCTTAATACACTGACCGGCTTGCTGAAAGCGTCCAGCGGCGAGGTATACGTCCTCGGCAAGAAGACGACGAACATGCCCCCGGAGAAGCTGGTCAAGCGCGGCCTGAGCTATGTCCCCCAGGTCTCCAATATCTTCCCCAACCTGACCGTACGGGAGAACCTGGAAATGGGCGCGTACACGCGCCGCCGCGGCATCGGTAAGCGCATCGGCGAGCTGTGCGAGCTATTCCCCGACCTCGGCGCTGCGCTGCGCCGCCGGGCGGGGATGCTCAGCGGAGGTCAGCGCAGCATGCTCGCCATGGCCAGGGCGCTAATGCTCGAGCCCGCCGTGATGCTGCTCGACGAGCCGAGCGCCGGGCTGTCCCCCCTGCTCCAGGAAGCGCTCTGGGCGCAGATCGAGAAGATCGCCGCGACTGGCGTCGGGATCTGCGTAGTGGAGCAGAACACCCGGCGGACGCTGCGCCATGCGCACTGGGGCTACATCCTCGTGCTCGGGCGCAACCGGCTGGACGGTCCTGCACAGGAGCTGCTTCACGACGAAAGCGTGGTGGAGCTCTACGTCGGCCGGATGGAGTTGACTAACGCGAGCCAGCCAACGGCGCGTCGCATGCGGTTCAGGCGGCCGCCGGAGACAGGCTCAGACCGGAAGTTAAGACCGGAAGTAAGGAGAACTTTAGTGAAATCCACGACGATCAGCAGGGCGAGTTGCGCATGCGCGGCAGCGGTGCTCCTGGCCGCTTGTGCGTCCTCGAGCAGCGGCTCGGGCGGCGGCTCGGGCGGCAGCGGATCCGGGCCGGTCACCTACGGGGTGCTTTCCTGCTTCACGGGCCGGCTGGCCAGCCTGGGCCAGGCGATGATCCAGGGGGCCAAGGTCGCCCAGAGTGAGGTCAACGCAGCCGGAGGCGTGCTCGGCCGCAAGGTCCAGCTGGTGACGGGCGACACCGGCTGCGACGTCGCTGATGGCGTCACCGCGGTCAACCAGATGCTGACCAGGAACGTGAGCGGGGTGATCGGGCCTGAGACCCAGGAGATCAACGGCGTGGAGCCGATCCTTGACTCCAACAAGATCGTCGACGAGTTCCAGGGCGGCGACACCTCCCGTGATCACCAGACCGACCCGTACTTCTTCCGCGACAGCCCGTCCGACTCGCAGCTCGGCGTGGCCATGGCGCTGTACGCGCACCAGAAGGGCTTCAAGCGGGCCGTCATGCTGTTCTACTCCGACCCCGCGGCGCAGACGTTCCTGAAGCCGGTGCATGACACGTTCACCAAGCTCGGCGGCACGATACTGAAGACCATCATCGTGACCCCGGACCAGACGTCGTATCTCAGCCAGGTGAGGCAGGCGATCCGCGCCCACCCGCAAGTGATCTTCACGCAGGAGGACCCGGCCACCGCCGCTGTCTTGTTCCGGGAATTCAGGCAGCTCGGAGCGCAGTCGATTCCCTGGGTGGGCACGGACGTCACCAGCGGCAGCGATTACCTCAAGGCGATCGGGCTGCAGACCGCCCATTCGGTGCTGATCTCGGTGTACGGGACGTCAGTCAGCGGCCAGGCCAGCAGCTCATTCCTGCACCTGTTCAACCAGCTGTACCCCAGTCAGGTGAGCTCTGGCCCGCTCGCCAATGCCAACTATGCCTACGACGCGGTTATATCGCTCGCGCTGGCGGATGACTTTGCGAAAACCACGAACGGAACCACGGTCGCGCATGACATGAGGAAAGTGACGAACCCGCCAGGGACGGCGTGCTCCACCTACTCGTCGTGCCTGAAGCTCCTGAATGCCGGCACGAAGATCAATTACGAGGGCGCGAGCGGAAGCCTCGACTACAACGCCTTCAACAACGTGTTCGGCTCCTACGGAGCTTTCCGGGCCAGCACTACGGGCATTGAGCAGCTAGTGACGATAATGTCGTCGGCGGCGCTCGCCAAGGCGACGCCATAGCTGATCAGGCCGCAGCGCGCAGCCAGCGTTCCCGCGCGCTCTACCAGGAAATTCTCGACGCCGGGAGCCTGAGGCGGTTCGGCGGGGAGATCGAGGCAGGTAACCCGAGCGACTGGCCCGGCTATGCGGAACTGCTCAGCCGGGCCAGGCAGGCGACCGGCGCCGAGCACGCCGTGACGACGGGCCTGGCCACGGTCGCCGGGGAGCCTTGCGTGCTGATCGGCTTCGAGTTCTCGTTCCTCGGCGGCTCCATGGGAGTCGCCGAGGGCGCCAGGATCGCCGCGGCGTTCTCGGTGGCGACGGCCGAGCGGCTGCCGGTCGTCTGCGTGGCCGCCTCGGGCGGATCGAGAGTGCAGGAGGGCACCAGCGCGCTGGTGCAGATGCAGGTCGCCGCGGCGGCGATCGCGCGAGCACGGGGAGC
>Ga0193751_1001045_pt1 | contig 18553 bp, 17 predicted proteins | sample L1c2metaG_FD_143050 | JGI IMG/M metagenome (GOLD analysis project Ga0193751, IMG submission 143050) | Soil microbial communities from a riparian zone of the East river system, Colorado, United States - L1c2 | ecosystem: Environmental > Terrestrial > Soil > Riparian zone | place: USA: East River... | reverse complement strand
GTCGGGGTGTCAGGACCACACGACTTTGCCGTCCGCCTTAGGCGCCCTTCGTCTTGAAGCGCCAAAGCGTCCACTGCCTCCCGCACCCAACGTCCGTGACGATCGCGAAACGCCCCTCTGAGTGAGGACGGGACGAAGCGAAATATAGCGGTGATTTCTGTTTCGGAAAAACAGAATTATTTTTTCGCGAAGGGCTGGACAAGGGGAGAAAGCACGGGCGCAAGCCGGCAGTGATTTGCCTGTCGGGCAAAATCAGCCAAGCCGCGATGGTTCGGCTTGCCCCGTGCCTTCAGCTATTCGCGGAGCGTCGGAAAAGATCCGAACGTCCCCAATAAAGCGCGGAGCCAGCCATCAACAGCGAAAGCGGTACCCCGAGCGAGACCGCCAGATAGGGCCAGGTGAAATACTGCCTCGGCATTTTAAGCGAGGTGACGACGTCGCACCATGGCCCGCGCCGGTCGCGCGCGCACTGTTTGCGCAACCACTTTGAGCCCGCTGATTTTTGAACGAATGCGAGAACTTCGTCATCGGTCGAGTCGGGGGGAATTTCAACCCGATATTTCTCGTCATTGGGGTCGGCGACTTCGTGGAACTGACTTGCCTCGGACCAGTGCCAGGTCGTCGCGCCGAACCAGAAGCAGCCCAATAACCAAGCCGCCGTGACCACGATCCAAAGCCGGAAAAGCCCACGCCATCCATTCATGCGTGCCCCCCTCTTCGATGTCCTAGTGCCGCCGACTTGAAGTTCCTGCATCACGCGCGGCAAACTCGAACAGGAACTTCAAATCGAAAAGCGGCACTAGCATCACAGGCTTGCTAGTACACGTTACTTTCCGAAGTTCGTCTGCGAAGATGCGGAGCCGGATCACGAACTTCGGAAAGCGGGTACTAGCGTTCTGACAGATCGCTCGCCGCCAAGCAATCGCAACCGGATATCTCGGCCGCCGGCTTGGCGCCCCGGCGTCGACGCCTCGTATGATGTATGCGATGCTCAAGCCGGTGCATCAGGCGGCCGCCGCTCCGACGTTCGTGGGTGGGCGGTCATGCCGCAGGCGCAGCGGGCAGCTCCACCGGCCGAAGGCGGCGCAAGAAGTTTGTTGGGAGAGAAGCATCATGAAATTTCACCGCAGGCTCGTCCTTCGAGGCTTGACGTCGCTGTTGGCCGTGCCGTTTACCCTGTCCGTCAATGCCGCCGGCGCGGCCGGCAAAATCAAGATCGGTTTCCTCTTGAAAACCATGCAGGAGGAGCGCTACCAGCGAGACAAAGCCGCTTTTATCGCCAAAGCCAGGGCGCTGGGCGCCGACGTGATCTTCGATTCGGCCAATAACGACGAACAGACGCAGCTCGCGGCGTTCGAGAACATGCTGTCGCAGGGCGCGCAGGTCATCGTCTTGCAACCGGTCAACACCGGCACCGCCGGAAGCATGGTCACGTCCGCGCATAAGAGCGGCGTCAAGGTTGTCGGCTATGACGCGATGCTGATCAACGGTCCGCTCGACGCCATGGTGATGCAAGACAGTTGGGCGGTCGGCAAGCTTCAGGCCGAGGCGATGGTGACGTGGCTGAAGGCGAGGAACGGATCGGTGAAAGGCAATGTCGCGCTGATCCGCGGGCAGCCCGGCGATTCCAATGCCAACGCGATGAGCAGCGGGGTTCTCGAGGTCTTGAAGGCCAATCCCGGTCTCCAACTTGTCGCCGATCAATCGCACGAAGGCTGGCTGCCCGACAAGGCGATGGCGACGACGGAGAACCTGCTGACCAAGTTCGGCAACAAGATTGACGCGGTGATTTGCAACAACAGCGGCATGGCGCGCGGGGTCATCGCCGCCCTCGACGCCCAGGGCCTGGCCAGCGCAGACAAGGTTTTCGTCGCCGGGTCGGACGCCGATCTCGTCAACATCCAATATGTCGCGCAGGGCAAGGAAGCCGCGGAAATCTGGAAAAAAATCGACCCGCTCGCCGAAAGCGCCGCTGAAACGGCGGTGAAACTCGTGCAGAACCCGGACCAGGACCCCAAGACCCTCCTCAAGGCCGACAGGGTGATCAACAATGGCGCGGTCGATGTGCCGACCATCGTCACCCCGGTCGTGCTCGTCGACAAGAACAATCTCGACAGCACCATTATCGCCGAGGGCTTTTACAGCCGCCAACAGGTGTACGGAAAGTAGATCCGAACGCGCATGTCCGAAGTCGTCCTCAAGATGGAGCACATCGTCAAGGAATTCCCGGGCGTCAGGGCGCTCGACGACGTCAACTTTGAGGCGCGCCGCGGTGAGATTCTGGCGCTTGTCGGCGAGAATGGCGCGGGAAAATCGACGCTGATGAAAGTGCTCGGCGGCGTTTGGCCCTATCCCAGCTATCAGGGCGGCATCTTTATCAAGGGAGAAAGCAAGCGATTTTACAACACCCGGCAAGCCGAGGAATCGGGCGTCGCGATCATCTATCAGGAATTCAATCTTATTGCTGAGCTGACCGTCGCCGAGAACATCTTTCTTGACCGTCAGCCGACCAACAGGTTTGGCGCCATCGACTGGCGCAAGTTGAATTCCGACACCCAGACCCTGCTTGACGAGCTCGGGATCAGGGACTTCAAACCGACCGATCTGGTAAAGCACATCACCGTCGGCAAGCAGCAGATGGTCGAGATCGCCAAGGCGTTGTCGAAACGCGCCAGGATTCTCGTTCTCGACGAGCCGACCTCCGCGTTGACGGACAAGGAAGTGGCGGACCTGTTCGCGATCCTACGCAAGCTCAGGCGAGACGGGGTCTGCATGTGCTACATTTCCCACAAAATGGAGGAGATCAAGCAAATCGCCGACCGCGTCGTGGTGTTGCGGGACGGACGGACGATTGGCGACGTCACGGCCATCGCCGACATCACCCTCGAGCAGATCATCGCCAGAATGGTCGGGCGCGACATCAAGGACATGTTTCCGCGAGGCGAGCGCAGAGTTGGTGAAAAAATCCTCGAGGTCCGGAATCTCGAGGTCGACCATCCTGATTTGCCAGGCGAAAAAAGGGTGAAGAAAGCCTCGTTCTCGGCCTATCGCGGCGAAATCCTCGGCATTTCCGGCTTGATGGGCTCGGGACGAACCGAACTCGTCTCCGCCATTTTCGGCGCCTGTCCGGGGGTGACGCACGGGGATGTGCTGATCGAGGGCAAGAGGGTCGACATTCGCTCGCCCGCCGACGCCATCGATCATGGAATCGCGCTTCTGACCGAGGACCGCAAAGCGCTCGGCCTATTCCTGGACCAGTCGATCAGCTTCAACACCACGATCTCTTCCTTGCAAACCATCAGCACGCAATTGATCGGGGTGATCGACGCCGGGGAAGAGCGCGCGGTGGTGGAAAAGTACGTCGCCCAGCTCGGTGTCAAAGCGCCCGATATCGACACCATCGTCAGTACACTCAGCGGCGGCAATCAGCAGAAGGTCATCCTGGGACGGTGGCTCAATGCGGGTCCGAAGATTTTCATCCTGGACGAGCCGACCCGCGGCATAGACATCGGCGCCAAGGTTGAAATCTACCGGCTCTTAGACCGGTTAGCCGAGGAAGGCGTAGCGATCATCATCATATCCTCGGAATTGCCAGAGGTTATCGGGATGAGCGACCGAATCCTTGTCATGAGCGAGGGCGCCATCGTCTCGGAATTTGCGCGCGGAAAGGCCACCAAGGAGACGATCATGGAATTTGCCACCGGCGCCCGGCGGATGGGGACGTGACGGGTCATGCCGCAGAACCAGGTGCTCCGGTTCGTCAAGACCAACGCCACGCTGATCGCCCTTGTGGTCCTGACGGTCGCTCTCGCTCTTGCCGACCCGACTTTTCACACCGCGCGTAATCTGAGCAATGTCGCGCGACAGGTGACGATCGTCGGCATCGTCGGCGTTGGGATGACGATGGTCATTCTGATCGCCGGCATCGATTTGTCGGTCGGTTCCGTGGTCGGTGTCGCGGCCGTGGTCGTGACCCTGCTGATGCAGGCTGGCCTCGCGGCATGGATCGCTATTCCGGTCACGCTTTTGGTGGTCGGCGGCCTCATCGGCCTATGGAACGGCTTTTGGATCGCGCGTTACCATATTCCGCCGTTCATCATTACGCTTGGAATGCTGACGATAGCCCGCGGTGTTGCGCTGACGCTGTCCGGCGGTAGTTCGGTTCCGGTCGCCGATCCATCATTTGCCAATATCGGCGGCGGCTACATTCCGCCGGCGGTAACGTTGGTCATTCTCGCGATCGCCGCCGTGCTCTACGTCTACAAATTGGTCCGCAGCCGCAGCGACAGGCAATCAGGCGGCCGCGGCACCATCGAGCGACAGGCGGCGGGCGTCATCGTCGCCGCCGCAGGGTTCGCACTCGCAGTCTATGTTTTCGGCAGGGGCGACGGCCTTCCCGTTCCGGTGGCGATCTTTGTCATCATCGCAGCCGCGGCGATATTCGTTCTCGGTCACACCAGGTTCGGCCGCCGTCTCTACGCGCTCGGCGGCAACGAGGAAGCGGCGCGACTGTCGGGCATCAACGTCTCACAGACCAAAATGATCGTCTACGTGATCGTGTCGCTGCTCGCGGCGCTGTCGGGAATCCTGCTGGCGTCGCGTCTCAACGGCGCGTCACCCAATTTGGGCACGATGTTCGAACTTGACGCGATCGCGGCAGTGGTGATCGGCGGCACCAGCCTGGCGGGTGGCTCGGGCACGATCGGCGGGACGATCATTGGCGCGCTGATCATCGGCGTACTGAACAACGGCATGAGTTTGCTTGGCGTCTCGTCGTTCTACCAGTTGATCATCAAGGGCCTCATCATCAGTCTGGCCGTTTGGTTCGACGTTCTGCAAAAGAGGAAATAGCCCCGGCCAAACAGGCAAGCACTGCGTGCGCGCGGGGAAAAGTGTAGCGACGACGGAAAGTGCTCACCCTCCGCCTTGAAAAAGCAGCCCGGCGTGTTGCACTCCCCGCAGCTCACTCCGCCGCGATCTGGCGCGGCGCCGGCGGCGGGCTCGCGAGATCGGCGGCGAGTTGCGCGTATCGCGCCTTGGCGTCCCGCACCGCTTTTTCCTTCACCGGCCCGTAGCCGCGGATGCGGTCGGGCAGCGAGAGAATTTCGATTGCCGTATCAAGCGTTGCCGGCGACAGCACCGACAAGATGTGGGCGACGTCCTTCTCATAGCCGGCGATCAGATCGCGCTCGAGCCTGCGGTCGGCGCTGTAGCTGAAGATATCGAAGGCAGTGCCGCGCAGGCCACGCATTTTCGCCAGTAAGCGGAAGGCCGGCATCATCCAGGCACCGAACGCGCGCTTCTTCGGCCGCCCCAGCGCATCCTTAGCCCCGCCCAGCAACGGCGGCGCGAGATTGAAGCTGATCTTGTAGTCGCCCTCGAACTGATCGCGCAGCTGCTTTTCGAATTGGCCATTGGCATAAAGCCGGGCCACCTCGTACTCGTCCTTGTAAGCGAGCAGCTTGGCATAGTTGATGGCGACCGCGCGCGGCAGTTCGTCACTGAAGCCGCCGTTGAGCGCGGCGTCGCGCACCCGATTCACCAGAGCGCGGTAACGCTGGGCGAGCTCGGCGTTCTGGTAATCCGTCAGCAGCGCGCTGCGATGGGCGATGATTTCGTCGAGCGACATCGCATCCAGCGTCTTCGCCGCAACGGTTTCGTCCTGCCCCTTCATCATCGCGACGATCCGCGCCGGATCGGCGGCGGCCAGGCGGCCGAGCCGGAACGCCTGCGTGTTCATCTTGATGGCAACGCCGTTGACCTCGATCGCCTGCTCGATCGCGCCTGCCGACAGCGGCAGCCATCCCTTCTGATAGGCATAGCCCATCATCATCATGTTGGTGGCGATGGAGTCGCCTAGCAGGGTTTCCGCCGGCTTGGTGAAATCGAGGAACGATGAATCCTTGCGCAAGGCCGTTTCCAGCACGTGATTGACCTTGCGGGCCTGGAAGTCGAAATCGCGGTTGAGAATGAAATCGGCGGTCGGAATGACATGACTGTTGATGACGCCGACGGTGCGGCTGGATTCGCACAGCGTCATGGTTTCCTTGGCGGCCGCCACGACCTCGTCGGCGGCGATCACGAGATCGGCGGTGCCGGTAACGATGCGCGAACAGGTGACGTCGGCGGTGTGTTCGGACAGCCTGACGTGGCTCAGCACCGCGCCGCCCTTTTGCGCCAGTCCCGACATGTCCAGGATCATGCTGGCCTTGCCCTCGATATGGGCGGCCATGCCGAGCAGCGCGCCGATGGTCAAAACGCCGGTGCCGCCGACGCCGCCGACGGCGACATTATAGGGCCGCTGCAGCGACGGCCGCGAAGCCGGCTCCGGCAGATCGGAGATATTGCCGAGATCGGCCGGTGCGCGGCGGCGTGGCTTGCCGCCGTCGACGGTAACGAAGGACGGGCAGAAGCCCTTCAGGCAGGAATAATCCTTGTTGCAGGTCGATTGATTGATGGTGCGCTTGCGCCCGAGTTCGGTCTCCAGCGGTTCCACCGAAATGCAGTTCGATTGCACCGAGCAATCACCGCAGCCCTCGCAGACCGCGGGGTTGATGAGGACGCGGCGCGGCGGATCCTCCAGCGTGCCCCTCTTGCGGCGGCGGCGTTTTTCCGCCGCACAGGTCTGCACGAAGACGATCGCCGAGGCACCCTTGACCTGGCGCAGCGTTTTCATGACCGCGTCGAGTTCGTCGCGATGGGCGGTCTTGGTGCCCGGCGCGATTTCGGACGCCGGATAGGCGTCGGGGTTTTCCGACACCAGATAAATCTCGCGGATGCCTTCCGAGTGCAGCTGGAAGGTGACCTGTTGCGGAGACAATTCGCCGTCGACATGCTGGCCACCGGTCATCGCGGTGGCGTCGTTATAAAGGATCTTGTAGGTGATGTTGGCGCCGGAGGCGACGGCCTGACGGATCGCAAGGCTGCCGGAGTGGAAATAGGTGCCATCGCCGATATTGGCGAACACGTGCTCCTCGTTGGTGAAGGGAGCAACCCCCACCCACGGCACACCCTCCCCGCCCATATGGGTGAAGGTCTCGGTGTTGCGGTCCATCCACAACGCCATGAAGTGGCAGCCGATGCCGGCAAAGGCGCGGCTTCCTTCGGGAACCTTGGTCGAGGTGTTGTGCGGGCAGCCCGAGCAGAAATAAGGGGTGCGCGTGATCGGCGACAACGCCTGCATCTGGCTGGCCTGGCGGCCGTTAAACCAGTCGGCCTTGGCGCGCAGCATGCTGGCGATCTCGGGGTTGAGATTAAGCCGCAACAGCCGCTCGGTCAGCGAGCTCGCCAGCGAGGCGACGCTCAATTCCTCGGCGAAAGGCAGGAAGCGCTTGTCGTGCTCGTCCATCTTGCCGACGATGCGCGGGCGGACATCGTCGCGCCAGTTGAACAGTTCCTGCTTGACTTGATTTTCGACGATCTCGCGGCGTTCCTCGATGATAAAGATTTCCTCCAGCCCAACCGCGAATTCGCGCACGCCTTCCGGCTCCAACGGCCACGGCATGCCGATCTTGTAGAGCCGCAAGCCGATCTTGGCGGCGACTTCGGGGGTGACGCCGAGTTCGCGCAAGGCCTGGCGGATGTCTTCATAACTCTTGCCGGAGGCCATGATGCCGAAACGGGCATTCGGCGAATCCATGGTGATGCGGTTGACCTTGTTGGCGCGCGCAAACGCGATCGCGGCAAAGCCCTTATAGTCTTGCAGCCGCCGGTCCTGGTCGTAGCGGTCGTCGGGCCAGCGCAAATTGAGCCCGCCGGGCGGCATTTCAAAGTCAGCCGGAATCACAAACGGCTTCATCTCGTCGGTGAGATCGATCTCGGCGGTGGTCTCCACCGTCTCGGTGATCACCTTCATGCCGACCCAGCAGCCGGAATAACGCGACATCGCTATTCCCAACAGCCCCATCTCGATCATTTCATGGATGCTGGAGGGATAAAGATACGGCATCAGCGCGGAGATGAAGGCGTGGTCCGACTGATGCGGCACGGTGGAGGATTTCGCGCCGTGATCGTCACCGGCAAGGCACAGCACGCCGCCGTTTTTCGCCGAACCTGCGGCATTGCCATGGCGGAAGACATCGCCGCAGCGATCGACGCCGGGGCCCTTGCCGTACCAGATGCCGACCACGCCATCGTGCCGGGCGCCGGGGGAAAGATTGAGCTGCTGCGAGCCCCAGATCGCGGTGGCCGCGAGGTCTTCGTTCACGCCGGGCTGGAATTTGATGTTGTACTGCTCAAGGTGCTTGCGCGCCGCCACCAATTGCTGGTCGTAGCCGCCGAGCGGCGAGCCCCGGTAGCCCGTCACAAAGCCAGCGGTGTTAAGGCCGCTCGCGCGGTCGCGGCGGATCTGCGCCATCGGCAGACGAACCAACGCCTGAATCCCGGTCAGGAAGACGTGGCCGGACCCTTGGGTGTACTTCTGATCGAGACTGATCGGACCTTGGTTGATTCCCATTTCCACCCTCTTAAGGCTTATCTCAAACCTTGGCTCTGCCGGCTGTTTTTAGCTAATCACGCCTCTCGCCAAAACCAGTCTATGTCGGTTTTTGCGCGGCCCGCATCACAAATCTGGGCCGGCAAGACCCGCAAGGGGCAGAACGCAACTTCGTGCCGGCGCGGCTGGACCCCGCTTTCGGCTTGTGTCGCGGCGATACGCGATCGCGAAACGACGTGGCGCGCCGGTTCGGAATTCGCGCTATACTGCCGCCGAGCAGGAGAGAGCGATGCACGGATGGCAATGTGGAACGCGGGCGATTCTCGCAACCATAATTTTGTGCACTGCGTTCGACTTTGGTCGAGCCCAGGCGGAGCCCTCGGCGGAGACGCTCGCGCGCGGCAAGATTCTGACGATCGCCGCCGACTGCGGAAGTTGCCATACCGCCGATCCCACCAAACCCTTCGCCGGCGGCAAGCGCATCGACACCCCGTTCGGCGGCATCTATTCGGCGAACCTCACCCCGGACCGTGATACCGGCCTCGGGACCTGGAGCGACGACGACTTTGTTCGCGCGCTGCGCTTCGGCCTCGCGCCTGACGGCTCGCGTTACTACCCCGCGTTCCCCTATCCGCATTTCACCAAGATGACAAAGCCCGACGCGCTGGCGATCCGGGCCTATCTCGCTACACTCCCGCCGGTCAGAAACAGGCCGCCGTCGCCGCAAATGCGCTGGCCGCTGAACTACCGCGCGCTGATGCGCGGCTGGAATTATATCTTCTTCCGGCCGGGCATCTTCGAGCCTGACCAGGTTAAGAGCACGGAATGGAATCGCGGCGGCTACCTGGTCGAGGGCGCGGCGCATTGCGGCGCCTGCCATACGCCCAAGAATTTCCTTGGCGCGGAAAAACGTGGCCAGAAATATCGCGGCGGCCTGGTCGACGGCTGGTTTGCGCCGCGGCTTGATGGCGCCGACCGCGGCGGGCTCAAATCGTGGAGTGTGGAGGACATCGCCGAATATCTGCAGAGCGGGCGCAACGCCAAGAGCCATGCCGGCGGGCTGATGGCCGAAGTCGTGCTCAATTCGACCTCACGCATGAACGATGCGGATGTCCGCGCCATCGCGGTTTACCTGAAGGATCTACCGCCCGGCGCGCCCGAGCCTGCGGTGACGCCACCGCCGCCGGAGCAAATGGCGGAAGGCCAAAAATTGTACCGCGCCGCGTGCGTCGCCTGCCATGAGACCGACGGAAGCGGCGCGCCGCGGATCTATCCGCCCTTGCCCGGCAACGCGAACATGCAGTCCGCCGATCCCTCCAGCACGCTTCGCATCATCCTCGACGGCGCCGAAACCATAACCACGGCGCGCGCACCCAACACCGGATCGATGCCGGCTTACGCCAAGCAATGGTCGGATCAACAGATCGCCGATGTCACCAATTACATTCGCAACTCCTGGGGCAATGCCGCCCCGCTGGTGACAGCGGCGCAGGTGGCGAAGGCGCGGCGGTGACTGTCCGACCAAACTCAGAAGTGCAATTCAACGCCGGCTGCGGGTTCCATTTGCACAGAGAAAGGTGACCGCTCCAGGAACCGGCTTAACGACCGGCCGTTGTCAGGGGACAACGGAGGAACCCGTCATGGTCAACGATCCCAATCCGAACAATCCTAATCGTGCCGACGATCTCTATCGCACCAACAAACCCTCGCGTTCCAATTTCGGCGAGGACGATCTTGGTCGCTCCACCCGTCTCGACAACGAATTGCAGCCAGACCTCGAACTCGACGAGGGTCCGGCCAGCGGCACCAAAATCGCGCTGTTCGCACTCGGCATCGCCTTGGTGCTGGGGGCCGTGTTCTACGGCTTGAACAACTCGTCGGTGCATCAGGCCGGCACCTCTTCGGCCCCGCCACCGGCCACGGCCCAGAACACCTCACCAACTTCGCCGCCAGGCGCTCCGGCTATGCGTGACGTGACCCCGCGCCCGAACGCCGGTCCCGGCACAACCACGGGCGCCGCGCCGGCCCCGACACCGCCGCCTTCGGCTCCTGCCGGCTCTCCCAACAACGCACCGGCGAGCAAGTAAACGGGTAGCAGGTTTCTGTTGCGGCATAGCGGGCACTTCCTGCCCGCTATGCCGCATCGCCATATCGCGTCAGCCAAACATCTTGTTCAGTTCGCCGCCGGGATAGCCTTTGGCCAACTCGGTAAAGGTTCCCTGCTCGGCGATCTCTCGCGCGGCGCACATGAAGCCGGCCCATGCGGTGCGCGCCAGCGAGCCGCCGACGCTGATCCGGCGGACGCCGAGATCGGCCGCTTCCGCGACGGACAGGCCGGACGCCCCGATAAGGAGGTTGACCGGCTTTGGGGCAACGGCCTTCACCACCGCCGAAATCTGCTCACGGGTCTTGATGCCGGGCGCATAGAGGCAATCGGCGCCTGCGTCAGAATAAGCGCGCAGTCGGTCGATCACCATGTCCAGATCGCTCTGGCCGACCAGAAAACCCTCGCAGCGGCCGGTCAGCAGAACGCCGCTTCCATCGGCATCGATCGCCGAACGCGCCGCCTTGATGCGCTCGATCGCAAACGCGCGTTCGTAGAGCGGCTTGGCGGCATCGCCGGTGGAATCCTCGATCGACAATCCGGCAACGCCGGTCGCGACGGCACGACCGACATTGACGGCGACTTTCTCCGGCTTGTGCGCAAAGCCGCCCTCGAAATCGGCGTTGACGGGAAGATCGACCGCGGCGCACAGCGCGGTCAAGTGGGTGCAGACATCGTCAACCGTCACATGATTGTCGGCCTTGCCGATCGTCCACGCAAAGCCGGCGCTGGTCGAAGCCAACGCCTTGAAACCGAGATTTTGCAGCGCCTTTGCGGATCCGACGTCGAAGGGGTTGGGCAGCACAAAGCATCCCGCCTCGTGCAGCTTGCGGAACGTGGCGCGCTTGTCGGTTGATGTCATCGACATATTGCTCTCCTGATGCCTGGATGACGCACGATATCCACGGCCGCCGCCCGGCGCTAGTCTGCGTTGTGAGCGATCCTGCTGTCCTTTGGCGCCTGTTCGCGATCGCGCATGCCGTAGTCGCGGATCACGCCGGCGATGCGCAGCCGGTAGTCTGCGAAAATCCTCGCGCGGCCCTTGCCTTGGGTCTTGCGATGCTGCGGCATATTGCGCCACGCCTCGACGGCTTTTTCATCGCGGAAAAACGACAGCGACAGAATTTTGCCTTTCTCCGTCAGACTTTCGAACCGTTCGACCGAGATGAAGCCATCGATGGTTTCCAGTATCGGCTTCAGTTCAGCCGCGAGGTCGAGATATTCCGCCTTGTGCTCGGGCTTTGGCCAGACTTCAAAAATGACAGCTATCATCCTGGATCTCCTTTGTGCGCTTGAGATGTCCTATCAAGACACCTTGCGCAAGAACGTCCGCTCCTCTGCGAGGATGAATCTATTTTCCTCGGCGAAAGCAAAATTGGCCATGGCCTCCCTATCGGCGCGAAGCCGCGCGCGATAATTTTCGTAAGCTGCGAGATTTTCAAACGAAATCAGCGCGAAGGCGATGTTGTTGGTACCCTCATGCGGCATCCAGTAGCCGACCAGATCGCCGCCGCATTTCGGGATGATGGCAAGCCAGGCTCGCGCATATTGCTCGAACATCGCGCGCTTGAACGGATCGAGCTGATAACGGATGAAAACGGTGACGGGCATCGCATGCTCCAATGTTTGCTGCCGTCATTGCGAGGAGCGACGCGACGAAGCAATCCATTCTTGTCGGAGGAATGGATTGCTTCGCTTCGCTCGCAAGGACGAGCCGATTTTTCCAATCCGATAATAGCCCCTTGATCGACGTGAATGCTTCGTCTATCATCGAAGGATGAAAGCAGGACCCGACATCGCCATGGTCGCCGCGCTGGTCGGCGACCCCGCCCGCGCCAACATGCTGACCGCGCTGATGACCGGCCGCGCGCTGACCGCAAGCGAGCTTGCCCATCAGGCCGGCATCACGCCGCAGACCGCAAGCTCGCATCTTTCGAAGCTCGAGACCGGCGGGCTGATCGAACAGGAAAAGCAGGGCCGCCACCGCTATTATCGCCTCGCCGATCCCGACGTCGCCGGCGTGATCGAGGGCCTGGCGGGGCTTGCCGCCCGCGCCGGCCACATGCGCGTGCGCACCGGGCCGAAAGATCCGGCGCTGCGCCGGGCGCGGGTCTGCTATGATCATCTGGCCGGCGATCTCGGCGTACAGATGCTCGACAGCCTGAAACGGCAGAGACTGGTCAACCAGCGTAAGCACGACATCGAACTTACCGCCGAGGGCCGCCGGTTCCTGACCAGGGCGCTGCAGATCGATGCCGCGACGCTCGCTCATCCCCGCCGCCCGATATGCAAGGCCTGCCTCGACTGGAGCGAGCGGCGCCATCATCTCGCCGGCACCCTCGGCGCCGCCTTGATGACGCGCTTCACCGAACTGAAATGGGCCGCGCGCGATACCACCCCCGGCAGCCGGGTCGTCCATTTCAGCCGCAACGGCGAAAGGCGCTTTGCGGCGCTGTTCGGGGACGGCTAGTGGGGCGGCTCGCCGCATATCGCCAACTTGCCGTCATGGCCGGGCTTGACCTGGCCATCCACGTCTTTATTTGCCGCGCGTGAGGACGTGGATGCCCGGGACATAGGCGAGCGGAAGCGACGCCGTCCTTCGGACGGCTATGCCCGGGCATGACGAGCGCAAACAATGGATTCCCTCTTATGCGACGAATATTCTTCGGCATCATTTTGGCCGCCCTCCTTGCCCTACCCTTCACATCCGCCGACGCCGCCGAGCCGCGCGAGCCCTACGGCATCGGCCTTGAGGGTTTTGCCTACCCCTACCCCGTCCATTTGTTGCTGCTGGTCAATGACGGCGAGCAGCTTCGGATGGCCTACATGGATGTCGCGCCGGCGCAGCCCAATGGCCGCGTCGTGGTGTTGCTGCACGGCCGCAATTTTCCCGCAAGCTATTGGGCGCCGGTGATCAAGACGCTCAACGATTCGGGCTATCGCGTGGTGGTGCCGGACCAGATCGGCTTCGGCAAGTCCTCCAAACCCACCGGCGAGTTGCACTTCGACACGCTGGCGCGCAATACCATTGCACTGCTCGATCAGTTGCAGATCGCGAAAGCCGACGTAGTCGCCCACTCGCTCGGCGGCATGCTCGGGGTGCGGATCGCGCGCGCCTTTCCGGATCGGGTCAACCATCTCGTACTTGCCGCGCCGATCGGGCTTGAGGACTACCGGATGGTTGTGCCGCCGACGCCGACCGAGAAGATCCTGGAGAACGAGGACAAGCTCACCGCCGAAGGCTACCGCAAGCAGCTTGAGAACAATTATTCGCCAAAAATCCCGCCCGAGCAGATCACCCCGTTCATCGACGCGCGCTTCAATATCAAGGGCTCGGCGGAATATCCGCGCTGGCTGCGCGCCTTCGTCAGTTCCGCGCAGATGATCTATCGCGAGCCGGTGGTGCACGAAATACCGCTGATCACACAACCGACGCTATTCATCATGGGCGCCGACGACCACAACGCGCCGGGCAAGCCGAATGCGCCGGAGGCGCTGCGGCCGAAGATGGGCCAGAACGCCGACCTGGCGAAGGCGCTTGCTGCCAGGATGCCGAATGCGCGCGCCGAGGTGATCGAAAATGCCGGGCATCGACGCGCCCGCAAAGTTCAACGAGCTGATGCTGGCTTTTCTGGCAAAGTGACAGCGGGTTCCCATTCATGAGGGGTTCAGGCGCCCGTCCCTAGGATTAATTTGCATCCGAAAGATGCTGATTGTTAAGCTGTCGAATTAGCTCGTCAACGTTGTCAGGCGCCGCAATGCGGCCCAGGAAGGGAGAAAACATGAAGTATCTTTTCGCGGCAGCACTGGTCGCTAGCACGGTCGCAGGCTTTGGCAGCGCCAACGCCGCCGGCGGCTGCGGTCCCGGTTACCATCGCGGCCCCTATGGCGGATGCCAACCGAACCGAGGCGTCGTGGTCGTGCCCGGTGCGGTGGTGGTAGCGCCCGCTCCCGTCGTGGTGGGTCGCGTCTGCCCGCTGGGCTTCAGCTGGCGCTACGGACGCTGCCGTCCGATCTAACAGCGGCTACACCCCATCATCGCAAAACCCCGCTTCGCGCGGGGTTTTGTTTGGACGGCTTTCGTAAGCCCGAAAGAAGGCGGGCGGGAATTTCCCGCCCTCTTGCGCATCTTCACCGCCTGGGAGTTGGACATCGCCGCAAGGCTGACGCCGGCGGCGAATATGAATGCCGCAACTATCCTCATGGCCTTTCCTTTCTCGCATGCATGCGAGGAACATATGATTCCGGACACCATCACGAGAGGATCGAAGCCGCGATGGCCTCACCAGTGGCGGCGGCGCCAGTGGTGGCGACGCCAGCCCCAATGACGCCGGTGCCAGCGACGGTGCCAGCGCACCTGTTCAGGTTTGAGGCGATCGACGTCTTCCTGCGAGACCACGGCAGGTTCCGCGCCCTCGCCGCGCGAAGGCAGGCGCGCCGGCTCAGCCGCAATTGGCGGTAGCGGCGCCGCTTGCGCGCTCGCCGCAAGCGCCGCGGCACCAGCGGCAAAACCAAGAGCAACTTTTATAAAGTGACGACGTTCCATGACATCTTCCTCTTCAGGCCTTGCGAGTGATGCGAGAAGAGTTTGAAGGCGTCGAGATGAATGGTGGGTGAACGCGTTCAGGTGTCTCAAGCTAGCGTCGTCATCCCCACTCGTCATGGCCGGGCTTGACCCGGCCATCCATCTTCTTCGTGATGGCTCTTTTGAGATCGATGGATACGCGGGTCAAGCCCGCGTATGACGACCGTGAATGCCGAACCGCCAACCTATCGCGTCTACCGCTGGCCCTCACCTAGTCCCGAACTCCTCCGCCAGTTCAAAAATCTCGCGCGTGCGGGTCACGTCCGGCCAGCAACGATTGAATTCGGCGACCAGCACCTTGATGGCTTCGCTGTTCACGGTGCGATCCAGCGCGGCGCGGTCGGCGAACTCATAAGTCGCCTGATGCAGGGCCGGGTCGCTCAGGCTCCAGAACCGCCACGCCTTGTTGACCCCGAACGCCTTCACCGCATCAGGCAGATGCTCACTGCGATACCAGTCATCGAAGGCGGCGCGGCTGGCAGGATCGGAGACGATGGCGCGGACGACGAAATAGGCGGGCGGCATTGGCGTACTCCCCGAAAGAAGTCCTGTTCTTGTTAAATCCAGCCGCCGCGCGCCATGATGGCGGCGCAGAGCAGGATGACCACGATGGCGGCGAGTTCGGCATGAATCACCGCGTTGACGCGCTGGCGCTTTGCCGGCTCCATCACCGGCACCTGCCCGGCCTTGATCGCCCCGCGCCAGGACAAGAATTCCATGGTTGGAATGATCGACAGCAGCCCGACAAGGATGAACAGCGCGAATTTCATCAGAAAGGCGTGGCTATGGAAATAATAGCTTGCGCCCTTCTCGAACAAGAACACCCGCAACAGCCCGACCACGAGCAGCCCACCGGCGGCGATGCCGAGCACGAGATCAGTGACCTGGAGCCGGCGCGCCGACGAAAGCGTCAATTCCTGACGGACCAGCGCGAACTCGACGGCGATCGCCGCCACCAGCGCGAACGCGCAGAGGTGGTGGAGGAAGGCGAACAGGGTGGTCATGGGAAGGGGCTCCCGCCGCGCAACGTAGTGGTCTCTCACAAGGGCAAATTGTCGTGCTTCTTCACGGGAATCTCGACATGCTTATTCCGCAGCATGGCGAGCGCGCGGGCGATGCGGCGGCGCGTCGAATGCGGCATGATGACGTCGTCGATATAGCCGCGCTCGGCGGCGACAAAGGGTGATAAAAACCGGTCCTCATATTCCTTGGTGCGCGCGGCAATCTTGTCGGTGTCGCCGATGTCCGAGCGGAAGATGATCTCGACCGCGCCCTTGGCGCCCATCACGGCGATCTGCGCGGTCGGCCAGGCGTAGTTCATGTCGGCGCCGATTTCCTTCGAGGCCATCACGTCGAACGCGCCGCCATAGGCCTTGCGCGTGATCACGGTAACCAGCGGCACCGTGCATTGCGAATAGGCGAACAACAATTTCGCGCCGTGCTTGATCAGCCCGCCATATTCTTGGCTCGTGCCCGGCAAAAATCCGGGCACGTCGACGAAGGTGACGATCGGAATGTTGAAGGCATCGCAAAATCTGACGAAGCGCGCGGCCTTGCGCGAGGCGTCGCTATCGAGCACGCCCGCCAGCACCATCGGCTGGTTGGCGACAAAGCCTGTCGTGCGCCCGGCGATGCGGCCGAATCCAGTGACGATGTTCTTGGCAAAGGCTTCCGAGATTTCGAAAAAATCCCCCTCGTCGACGACTTTGAGGATCAACTCCTTCATGTCGTAGGGCTTGTTCGGATTGTCGGGGATCAACGTGTCCAAGGACATGTCGAACCGGCCGATGTCATCGAAGCTCGGCCATTCCGGCACGCCGTCACTGTTGTTGGCGGGCAGGAAATCGATCAACCGGCGCATCTGCAACAGCGCCTCGACGTCGTTCTCGAACGCGCCGTCGGCGATCGAGGAGCGGGTGGCGTGCACCGACGCGCCGCCGAGCTCTTCGGCGGTGACGACCTCGTTGGTCACGGTCTTCACCACGTCGGGTCCGGTGACGAACATGTAGCTCGTGTTCTTCACCATGAAGATGAAGTCGGTCATCGCGGGCGAGTAGACGTCGCCGCCGGCGCACGGCCCCATGATCACCGAGATCTGCGGGATCACGCCGGAGGCAATGACGTTGCGGCGGAACACATAGGAATAGCCGGCGAGCGCCGCGACGCCCTCCTGGATGCGCGCGCCGCCGGCATCGTAGAGCCCGATAATCGGCGCCCGCGCCTTCATCGCCATGTCCTGGATCTTGACGATTTTTTGCGCGTGGGTCTCCGACAGCGAGCCGCCGAACACGGTAAAATCCTTGGCGAAGACAAAGGTCTTGCGGCCGTTGACGGTGCCCCAGCCGGTGACGACGCCGTCGCCCGGCACTTTGGTCTTATCCATGCCGAATTCGGTCGAGCGGTGTTCGACGAACATGTCGAATTCTTCAAAACTACCCTTGTCGAGTAGAAGCTCGATGCGCTCGCGCGCGGTCAATTTGCCGCGGGCATGCTGCGCCTCGATGCGCTTCTCGCCGCCGCCCAGCCTTGCACCGGCCCGCCGCGCCTCGAGGGTGTCCAGGATATCCTTCATGTCTTTAATTCCCCGCCCGATTTGGTTAGAGCCTCGGTTTGAATCAGAACCGAGCCTCTAGTCTTTAGTTTTGACGCGTTTTCTTGACGCGAACCGGTCTCCACTTCGCTTGAAAACGCTCTTGCGTTCTAACACGGCATTTTGCCGGCGGGAAACGCCCTGCCCGGTTCTGGTGCGTCCGCCCGGCGCGCGGTATATCCGGGGCTTTCACGGGGGAGAAGGCGATGGCCGATACCGCTGTCCACGAGACCACCGGCGCCGCTTCGGGCGGCGTGCGAACGCTGCTCCGGCTCGAGGGGCTGACGCTGTTTGCCGGGATGACGCTGTTGTACGGGCTGTGGGGCGGACCCTGGTGGGTCTTTGCGGTCTTGTTTCTGGCGCCCGATATCAGCTTCCTGGGCTATCTGGCGGGCCCGAAGGTTGGCGCACTCGCTTACAACGCCGCCCACAGCTACATCGTGCCGATGGCGTTGCTGACGGCTGGATTCGGATTCACCCCGCCGCTGGTGCTTTCCGTCGCGATGATCTGGCTGGCGCATATCGGGTTCGACCGCGCGCTCGGCTACGGCCTGAAATACGCGGCCGGATTTGGCTTCACCCATCTCGGCCGCATTGGGCGCGCGGCGAAAACGCGTGCGTTTTGATGCTGGCGCTGTTCGAGCTGTGGTGGGGCGATCCCCTCCTCGTCATGGCCGGGCTTGACCCGGCCATCCACGTCTTGCCTTCGCAACGCCTCAAACGCGTGGATGCCCGGGTCAAGCCCGGGCATGACGAATGTTGGAGTCGGCGCGAACATTCTCTCTTACTTCTCCCCGACCTTGAACGGCGGCTCCTTGCCCGGCGGCACGGTTTCTTCCG
>Ga0193751_1001044_pt1 | contig 18584 bp, 19 predicted proteins | sample L1c2metaG_FD_143050 | JGI IMG/M metagenome (GOLD analysis project Ga0193751, IMG submission 143050) | Soil microbial communities from a riparian zone of the East river system, Colorado, United States - L1c2 | ecosystem: Environmental > Terrestrial > Soil > Riparian zone | place: USA: East River... | reverse complement strand
GAGCGTCGAGAGCTCGTGAAGACGCGCTCCGGACGCGACGGCGTGGCGCGCCAGCGCGGCATCGAATGTCAGCCGGTCGAGACCCCACGCACTTCGGACGCCGCTGGCGTCGCGGTAGCCGATCTGGACGCTGTCAGCTCCCCGGATCACCCGCATCCCGACCAGCGGCCGCGCATTCGCTCGCCATGCTTCATCGGCCAGGCCGAGGCGGCGCAGCTCCTCGACGATCCGCGGGCTCGCGTATTCGGCGCACGCCTTCGGCCGCGGATGCGCTCTTGCTTCAACCATGAGCACGTCGTGCCCGCGGGCGGCGAGTGCCGCCGCGGCCGCGGAACCGGCTGGACCGGCCCCGACCACGAGCACCTCGCACTCGAGCCCGGACGCGCTCATCGGTAGACCGATGTGACGCGCGGCCAGAAGTGTGGGGTCCGCCAGGCCAGCGACAGGCCTGCCTCCTCCGCCAGCTGGTCGAGCTCCCGCAGGGTATAGGCCCTGCGCGCCGAGACGATCCCATCGTGACGGGTCCAGGACCCTCGGCTCAGCGACAACACCGCGAGGGAAGTCGCGGCGAAGGCGAGGACGCCGCGGCGCAGGTCGTTGATCACCACGCCCAGACGGGCGACCCGCCGCATCTCACGCAGCGCAAGCACCGCGTCCTCAGGGTCGAGGTGGTGGAGCAGCAGGGAGGCATGCGCCACGTCCACCCCGCCGTCCTCGAACGGCAGGGCTCGAGCATCGGCCTGCACGAGCCTCACACTGCTGGTATTCGCCAGGTTACGGGCGGCGACCTGGAGCACCTCCGGACGCAGGTCGGATGCGATGGCCATCACCTGCCTGCGGCGCCGCAGGGCGCGCACGAAGTCGCCAGATCCGGTCCCGACGTCCAGCACGCTCGCGTCGGCCCGATCGCCGAGGAGGCGCTCGACGGCTCGCAGGCTGTCCCCGATGCCACCGGGGAGGCGGTTGAGCAGCGCCATCTCGCGCAGGTTGAGCGCCAGCTCACCGGGGTCGAGCCGCTCGGCGTCGAGCAGCTCGTGGTCGACAGATCGGGTGCGGAGCAGGTCCATGCGGCCTCGGCTGCAGAAGCCGATGCTAGCGCAGCCGTGGCACCATGCCGGAAATGCGGCTCGATCCGGTCATCAACGTGGTCGACGCGCACGCCGGCGGGGAGCCGGGGCGCGTGGTGATCGGCGGTGTTCATGACGTGCCCGGCGCGACCATGCTCGAGAAGCGGAACCACCTCGCCGAGCACGGTGACCGTCTTCGCCGCCTCGTGCTGCGCGAGCCGCGGGGCTATCCCGCGATGTGCGCCAACGTCATCCTGCCCGCCATCGACCCAAAGGCCGATGCGGGCTTCGTGATCATGGAGCAGGCCGAGTACCCCGCCATGAGCGGGTCGAACACGATCTGCACGGCCACCGTGCTGATCGAAAGCGGCCTGGTGAAGGTGACCGAGCCGATGACCGAGCTCGTCCTCGAGGCGCCTGCCGGGCTGATCCGCGTCCGCGCAGAGGTGATCGATGGCAAGGCCCGCTCGATCACATTCGAGAACGTGCCGGCCTTCGCCATCGAGCTGAACACGCCGGTTGAGGTGCCCGGGCTGGGCAGAGTGAAGGTGGATGTCGCCTGGGGTGGGATGTTCTTCGCGATCGTCGAGGCTGCGGCCCTCGGCGTGGAGCTGACGCCGGCCAATGGTCGGGAGATCGTGCGGCTGGGCGAGATGCTCAAGGCCGCTGCCCGGGAGCAGATTCCGATTGCCCATCCCGAGCACCCGGAGATCGCGGGCATCAGCATCGTCGAGCTCACGGGCCCGCCGACGGTCGCCGGCGCACACGGCCGCAACACCGTGGTCGTCAGCTCCGGAACCCTTGACTGGCAGCGCCCCGAGTCGTTCACCGGGGTGCTGGATCGCTCACCATGCGGGACCGGGACCTGCGCTCGCATGGCGGTCCTGCACGCGCGCGGCAAGCTGGGCATCGGGGAAGACTTCGTGCACGAGGGGATCCTTGGCACCACCTGGACAGGACGCCTGCTGCGCGAGACGACAGTCGGGCCGTACCGAGCGGTTGTGCCCCAGCTCACCGGTAGCGCCTGGATCACCGGTCGCGGCGAGCTGGTGGTCCACGATGACGACCCATTTCCCGACGGCTTCACCGTCGGAGACATCTGGGGTCTTAGCGACTAGGCCACCCTCATCGGTCTGGGAGTGTCGTCGGCTCGCCGCGGAGCAGGTCGTCGGCCAGCGCTCGCGGCGCCGCGTGGATTCGGCCGGCCAGGTCCACGAACGCGCCCCGCGTGTGATCAGCTGCCACGAGAGCGCCGTCGGAACGGCGGACCTCGTGATGCCAGATGCCCGACACGCGGCGCAGCTGCACCACGCGGCTGGTGACAGAGACGATCTGGCCTTCGACCATCGGCTCACCGAAGACGAGGTTGTGGCCAACGACGAGGGGGACGAAGTCGGCAGCCTTCATCCGCTCCGGTGACCATCCGGCGCGCTCGCTGGCGCGGAAGACCGCGTGCTCCAGCCATTGCACGACGGCCTGCGGCCGGACCGCGCCGCCGGGACCAACCTCGTACGTGCGCACCGCCTGATCGAAGCTGAACGGGCGCCCGACGACCTCGGCGATCTCGGGCAGGGCTGGCATCGTCCGTGGACCGGAGATCTGCCAGGTTGCCTCCGCCTCGACCACTGCAATGCCGTCCAGCGAAGCTCGGTACCGCACGCGCTGCCGCTCCGCGCTCGAATCGAGCGACTCGAGTTCCACGGTCAGCGATAACCCCGGCGCCGCCGGCGCCCGGTACGTGATCTCCAGGGCGCGCAATTCGCCAGCCGGACGGATATCGCCATTCGGCTCGTGCGCGACTGCGGTGTCGTGCGCAGCGCGCAGGAGGGCGAGGTAGGCAGCGTTGTTGACGTGCGCGTGCCTGTCGGCGTCATCCCACCGGGTCACCAGCACAACCAGGGCCGTCATCGCCGGCCCATGGTAGGGGCGGATACCGAAGCCGGCGGAAACGTGCGTCCCGTTGGCGCAGGCCAGTGGACCTGCGGTCGGCGACTACTGAGGGGCGGGGGTTCGGAGCAGCTCGGCTCGACGGGCCATGTGCTCGGCTGGAGTCACCAGCCCGGCATCGCGGAGCTGGTCAAGCTCCTGCAGCCGCTCGGGGAGATGCGCGGGCATCTGGGCCGACTGCTCGGCCTGCTCGCTCGCGCCATGGGCACGACGATCGAGGGAGATGGTGGTGATGGTCGCGGTGATGGCGCTGAAGAGTCCCAGGCTGACTAGCGCCAGCAGGCTCGCCACGAACTCCCCTCTCTGGGTGGCCACCAGGAAGAGCGCGGAGCTGACTGCAGCCGCTGCCCAGGCGGGCACCAGCCAGGATAGGCTCCGATGACTGCGGAGCTGTGGCACAGCCTTCGGGGTGCCGTCCTGAGCCGGCGTTCGGTGGCCCACCTGGGCCACGCCAGCTCGGACCCCTGCCACCTTGCCGCGCACCCGGCGTGCGCCACTCGCAACCTGGCTGATGGCGGCCTGGATGCGAGCGATGGCCGGAGCCAGGACCAGCATCCAGAGGAGGCGCAGAACGCGTGCCAGGCGAAGCAGCGGGACCAGCGCGACCAGGTCGATGAGGTGGCCGAGCAGGTGACTTCGCCGATCCTCGGCAGCCGCCAGCCGTGAACCGAACTCGGCAACGAAGACCGCCGTCAGGAGCCAGGCTGCGGATGCAAGGACATTTCCGAGCGATCCACTCAGCCGGTCGGCAGCCAGGCCGATAAGGGTCGAGGCCACCGCCAACGTTGACATCGACTCCTCCCATTCGATCTGGTGAGCGTCGATGAAGGCAACGTACGATCTGCGCAGGCCCGGCAGGACAGCCACTCGGGGCGCCCGCGGTTCCCGGGACGGTGTGGCGGGTTCGGGCTCGGCCACGGCTGCGGCGATCGGCCCCGCCTCCTCGGCCGGCGTGCCGCAGGTGCTGCAGATCCGGGCGTCAGCGTCCATGACCTCGCCGCATGTCATGCAGTAGGAGATGCCGGCGGTCGCAGGGGCGCCTGCAACGCCCGCCTCATCGGCTTCCTCGACCGGCGTGGCAGTCGCCACGGTGCTGACCTGGACGGCCGAGATGCCCTCTTGCGGCGTGTGGCAGCGGTAGCAGCGCGCGTCCGACTCGCGGTTAGCGCACCAGCACTCGCGACAGATCCAACCGTTCTCGAAGGTGGGCACCGGCGTATTTGCTCCTGAGTGATTGCGAGGCAGCGCCCATGACGGACGCGTGTGCACTTCCGAGCCTAGCGGTCGGGACACGCCTGTCGATGAATGGAAAGTACCGCCCCGCTCAGTCGATGCGGTCATGCTGCGAACGATGAGACCTCTCACCCCGGTTCTGATCCTGTTCTATAGTCGGAAGCCATGGCGACCCGCGACGCCTACGAAGTGCTCCACGTACATCCCAGGGCCGATCCGCTGGTCATCAAGGCCGCGTACCGAGTGCTGGCTGCCATGTTCCACCCCGACCACGATGCGTCGCCCAGCGCAGCGCAGCGCATGGCCGAGCTGAATGCCGCATATGCGCTGGTCCGGGAACCGGAGGGGCGCAGGGCGTACGACCGCAGTCGCCTTGCGCCCGCGCCGGCGCCGTCCCCGATCATGCAGCCACCCGCGCCCACCCCGACTCCCGGCCGGCGGGTAGGAGGCCCCGCGGTTGACAGCCCGGTCATTGATTTCGGCCGATACGAAGGCTGGCGACTGGCCGACGTGGCCAAGGCCGACCCTGACTACCTGCGCTGGCTGAGCCGTCACTCGTCCGGGATTCGCTACAGGCGCCAGATCGCCGAACTACTGGATCAGGCGAGGGTCAGGCCGGCTGCCGAGCCTGCCAAGAAGAACTGGCGAGGCCGTTAGGAGATGACGATGGACCCGGCTGACTTTCCTGCGCCGCAGGATGGCTTCGTCGTCGCGCACTTCGTGGTCGTCTCGGACCAGGATCGGTCTCGCGCGTTCTACCAGTCGATCTTCGACGGAAAGGTGCTCATTGAGCGCGATCCGGTGATCATGAAGGTCGCCAATTCGTGGCTGATCCTTAACGAGGGCGGCGGGCCAACCGATGACAAGCCAACCGTCACGCTAACCACGCCTCCGGACCCGGACCGCGTGAGCGCGTTCCTCAACATCCGCGTCGCTGACATCGCCAGCGCATATCGCGAATGGTCCGCGAAGGGAGCGGTCTTCCTGACGGAGCCGAAGGATCATGGCCGCGAGATTCGCGCCTACATCCGAGACCCCGATGGACACCTGATCGAGGTGGGTCAGAGCCTGCGCTGACAAGGCCAACGGATAGGTACCATACGACCGCCGTGGAGCCGACAACGACTACCCAAAACGCATCCCCCGAAGCTGAGGCACCCAGTGGCGGCCGACGAGGCCCGTGGGAGAGGCTTTCAGACCAGTTTGGTTTCCGCCAACTGGTAACCGACTACCTCATTCCGGTCGAGTCGAACAGCATCTGGTACCTGCTCGGCGGCGTGCTCGCAATCGCCCTTGGCCTCGAGATAGGGACCGGCTTCCTGCTGTCACTCGTCTACCTGCCCGATGCCGCTAAGGCCTTCGGAGTGACGCGCCACCTGATCGCGACCCCCGGTTGGTCGGTTGTCCTGAACTTCCATTTCTACAACTCGTTCCTGATCTTCGGGCTCGTCATGATCCACATGCTGCGAGTCTTCCTCACCGGTAGCTACCGCCGCGGCAAGGAAGGCCTCTGGCTGATCGGCGTGGGCCTGGCGGGCTTGACGTTCGTCATCTCTCTGACGGGCGAGGCCCTCCACTGGGACGAGGTCGGGTTTGGCGTGCCGTGGAACATCTCGGAGGTTCTCGGTGCCCTGGGCCTGGCAAATGTGTTCAGTTACACGTCCGACGCCCTGCTGGCCATCCCGACCGCAACCGAGAAGCTCGTCCAGCTCTATGTCGTGCACGTTTCGATCGTGCCGATCGCCCTCGGCCTGTTCATCGCTTGGCACTACCTGCTGATTCGCTTCAAGGGGATCTCGGTGCCGTTCTGGCTGCGGAGAAGCGGACGCACCGCAGGCTTCAGCGAGCACATCCGTGGCTGGGTGATCTGGAGCGGAATCATCATCGGGATCGTCCTGCTGATCGCGATCTTCGTCCCGCGCGACGCTGGCACGGCGCCCCAGCTGCTCCACTCTTCCCCGCTCTTTGGGAGCGGCGACGACCCCGGCGGGCTGGGCTTCAAGCCGACATTCCCGATCAGCTGGACCCGGGGCATGAACATCATCGCTGCGCACTTCGGGATCGACCCGGACATTTGGGGCGCGATGATCGGCATGCTCGTGCTGCTGGTCGCCCTGCTCGTGATTCCGTTGCTGGATCGCGCCGATCGCGAGCCGGACAGCCTCGCAGCGGCTTTCAACTGGCGCCAGCGCGGTTGGGCTTTCTTCGCCATGGGCATCTTCTGGATCGTGCTGATCGCCGGCGTCCTTCAGAGCCTCATCACCGAAGCCGGCTGACCCGGACCGAACGGTCCCGGGAAGGACACAAACATCGCCGCAGAGCTGCACGGCTGGCTTGCGGTCTCCGGCGTCCTGGTCCTTGTGCTCGTCGGCATCGAAGCAACCTGGCGCCTGCGACGCGGCTCATCGGCTGGGCCGGCAGCCTCCCGACTGGATTCACTGCTGCTACTGGTCCTGGTCGTCACCGTAGCGGGCGGGCTCGGCCTGCTTCTTGGAGGCGCCCGACCTCGGGAGCTGCTGCACTTCGTTTACGCGGTCGTTGCCGTTGGCGCGCTGCCAATGGCGACCTCTATCTCGGCGCGCTGGGAGCCGCGGCGACAAGCGATCGTCACGTTGCTTGGGGCCCTTGTCGCGCTGGTTGCGGTCCTGCGGTTATTCGCGACCGGCTGACCCGGCATTTACGACCTAACGTTAACGACCCGAGCTGGCACCGGCCAGGTAGCCTTCGGTTACCTCGCCCTTGTGTGCCGCAAATGCACCCAGTACTTCATCTTTTTCTCGCTGAGGCACCTTGAAGTTGTCCAGGGTGCGCCCAAGTTCGGCGGCGACCTCATCGAACTCTTCAGGCGAAATCTTAAGCTCGCGATGAGCTTCTTCCAGGCCCAGGACTGTGCTCCCTGGCCTGGTCGCAGAGAATTCGAAGGGTCCACCGGCAACATTGCAGACCCATAGGGTGCGCATGAATTTCAGGCCCGGCAGTCTCCCCAGATTGTTCGTATGCCATTCGCGGAGGGCCGGGTTCTCCGATCTCTGACCAACGATCGGGTTCTGCACCACCGCATCGCTGAAGTGGTCGATGACTGCCGCGATGGCAAAGACGCCGCCGAGCCTCTCGTACAGGCTTGACTCAGCCATGCGTGTGCGCCTCCTCTTACGGGTTTTGGGGCTAGGCTGACTAACGCTAGCGAACAGCTTATCTTAGAACGAGCCACGTAGCAGGTCAACGTGAATCGCCCTGCCTTTCCGGCTTCGTGCACGGCGCCTTACCATGAAGCGATGAAGGTGCCGCCAGTTCGACCCGAACTCGAGGCGATTGCCGCCCTGCGTGATCCGAACCGCCGACGGCTGTATCAGTATGTGGAGCGCCAACCACGAGCCGTCAGCCGGGACGAGGCGGCCGAAGCGGTCGGGGTCAACCGCGCGCTGGCGGCTTTCCATCTGGACAAGCTCGTCGGCCTCGGCTTGCTCAAGGCCGAATACCGCCGTCTATCCGGGCGCAGCGGCCCAGGTGCAGGGCGAACCTCAAAGCTATACCGGCGCTCCCGTCATGAGTTCGCTGTGAGCGTTCCCCACCGCGATCACGAACTGCTGGCCCGGTTGCTTGCGGGCTCCTTCGAGGCGGGTGCGGGGGTCTCGCCTCATGCAGAGACGGCTCGTGTGTACGGGAGGTCGCTTGGAAGCCGCGCCCGCACGCGAATGCAAGGAGATCCCGAACCGGCCCGACTCGTGCAGTGCGTGGAGGCTGTGCTGGAGAGTCTCGGATTCGAACCCTATCGGGCGTCCCCTGGAGAGGTCCGCATGCGCAACTGCCCGTTCGATCCGCTGTCGCGGCTGTACCCGCCGCTTGTGTGTGGCATCGGGCAAGCCCTGATGAGCGGAATCGTCCAAGGTGTCGGCGCGGATCCCCTGCGTGTCTGGCGCGACGAGCAGCCAGACCTCTGCTGCGGCGTCATCAGCTTGCCTCCGCAGAACGACACTGCGCTGGCTGGGGCGGAAGGATTCGAACCTTCGATCTCCTGATCCAGAGGCACGAGGTCGTACGCGCGGCCAATACCAACGCCGGGACGGTGCACCCGCTGGCCTGGCCGATCCTGCTCGCCAGTCTGCTGGCCATCGCCGTCATCCGTGCTTACGTGTTCTGCCACTTCATGTCCCGCCTGGGCCAGGAGGAGTCGGTCCATCCGCGCGAGACGGCTGCTTGACGGGAGGCGCGATCAACTCGTCAACCAGCGCGGTCCAGACCGCGCGGTGGTCGAGAGTGATGGCGTAAGCCCCGTAGTCAGGCTGCCGCGCGGCCCACGCCACGCCCTCGCGACCCATCGCGAATCCGGCGGTCGCGTACGCGTCGGCATACGTCAGGCTGGGCCCGACCACGGTGAAGCTGAGCAGGCCATCGGCCGGTCGGGAGACATGCGGATCGAGGATGTGTGCCCCCCGTTCGTAGGTCGCCGAGGTTGCCACCGCTGAGTCCCGGATCTCGACCACGGCGGCGACCTTGTCCCGGTGCTCTGGGTGCCTGACTCCAACGCGCCAGCCACGCCCGCGCTCCGGCTGGCCACGGGCAACGATGTCGCCCCCGGCGTTGATCGCGAAGTTGCGGGCGCCCACTGCGTCGAGCATCCAGGCGGCTTCGTCGATCGCCCAGCCCTTCACCACCCCGGTCGGGTCGAAGCGACCGTCAGCCCGGTGAGCGCGCGCGTCGAAGTAACCCTCGGTCGTCGCGTGCAGCTGATCGCAGAGCACCAGCACCTGGCGCACGTCAAGGCTGCAATCGGTTAGCTCAAGATCCCCTCGCGCAAGGCGGTTGATCTCGCTGTCGTACCGATAGGTGCTGAACCGCTGGTCGACGCTGCGGAGGTAGGCGAAGACGTGGTCGATGGCCGAGGTCCGGATCCACGGATCGCGCACGTCGATGCCGACGGCCGTTCCCATGATCTGCTCGACCCTGACCATGCCGCCAGCTATGCGTGCCGTGACACCCGGATCAGCCATGTGCCTTGTCCAGCGCGCCTTGGAGGGAAGCGGCATAGGCCTCACTTGTGTAGGTCGCGCCCGAGAGGAGGTCGATCTGTGCGCTCTGGGCCTGGAGCGCCTCCTCGCGGAGCAGCGGCTCCGCCTGCTGGGAGATCAACGCGGACCGGAACAGGTCGCTGGGCATCTGCAGCGCCACGATCTGGGTGATCTTGCCGTTCACAAGCGTGACCTGCACCTGGACCTCCCCGTACTGGTTCTGGACGGCCGGGCCGGTCACGGTGCCGTTGCCGGCTGGCGCCGGCGAGGGTGTCGCCGTCGGCGCGGGAGTGGGGCTCAATTCAACGTCGCCTGACGACGCCTCCGGGACCGACGGTGTCGAGCGCGGCGGCTGTCCCACCAACGGAGTCAGGCTGGATCGCGTGCCGCGGGCCAGCGGCTGGCTCGGCGTCTTGAAGCTGAGCAGCAGCGCAAGGCCCACGGCGGTAAGGAGTGTCGCGATGACGCCACGTCTGGGAATTGCCTGGACCTCCGCGCTTCAGTACTCGAAGCGCTCGATATGGACTTGCGAGCGAGGCACGCGGAGCCGATTCAGGCTGCGGCGCACCGCGTCGAGCATCGGGATTGGGCCGCAGACGAACACGTCACGGTCGGTGATGTCCGGCACCAGGGCGCGCAAGCCAGCTGGCGTCAACGGATCGTCGGGGAGTTCGGGGGTGCCGCGCTTACCGACGAGGTAGTGCAGCTGAGCGCCGCGCCGCCGAGCGAGATCGTCGAGCTCGGGGGCAAAGACCACGTCGTTCCAGTCCCGAGCTCGGTACAGGAGCGTCAGCCCGCCAGGTTCGACCGGAAGCTCCTCGAGGAGGGCGCGCAACGGCGTGATGCCGATCCCGCCCGCGATGAGAAGCACCTTCTCACGCGTCCGCCGTGCGCCGGTCAGGATGCCGTACGGTCCTTCCGCGGCGACTCGGGTACCAGGTCGCACGCGCAACAGCTGCGCCGTGTAGTCACCGTCGGCCTGGATGGTGAGGCGCAATAGCCTCCCGTTCGGCGCCGCGGACAGTGAGAAAGGGTGTGCCCGCCACCACCCGTCGCGTGTCAGGAATCGCCAAACGAAATACTGCCCGGCGCGCACTGCCAGCTGGTCGAGACGCCGGCCCCGAACGTACAACGACACGACCCCCGGAGACTCGGCCACGACATCAGCCACCCGCAGGCGGTGGCGCATCCAGTTCCGGAGAGGCTGGCCAAACCGAAAGACGAGAACGAGCAATGCGGCGATGACGTACAGCAGCACCCAGTAGAGGCGTGCGATCGGGTCGGTTTGGAAATCGGTCCCCACCGCGAGTTGATGGCCGAAACCCAGCACGAAGGCGAGGTAGGTGTAGAGATGGATGCCGTACCAGGTTTCGTATGAGACTCGCCGCCGCGCCGCACGCGCCGAGGTGATGCCGACGCCAATGAGCAGCAGCAGGGCGACCGTCCCCATCAGGACATAGGGGTACGTCGTCAGTAGCGTCCACGCTTCGCCGAGCACGCCAATTCGGTCGCCGAGAGCATAGCCGACGGTCGTCAGCACGGTGTGCGCCACTAGCAGCCACACGCAGGCGAATCCCACCCATCGATGCCACACCACCAAGCGGTGCATGCCGGCCTGCTGATCCAGCCACGGGCTGCGCGCCATGAGCACCAGCTCCACGAGGGCCAGGTAGGTGCCGAACAGGGCCGTGAGCTGACCGGCGGCGGTGAGCCTGCCAGAGACGTCCCGCAGCTGGTCCAGGCCGCCGTGGCGTATCCACATGAACAGGATCAGGGCGGCGTTTCCGACCGTCAGCCACATGAGGTCGGCCAGGCGGACCGACCATACCCGGGGCAGAGGAGCGCGTTGCAGGGTGACTGGGCGACGTGCCTGAACGACGGGGCGCCGCGCAGCGCCGAACGATCGGCTGCGGCTCGTCACGCCACGCAAGATGGCCCCGGTGCTTCAGAATCTCCTGGAAGTCCCGCGAACGCGAGCAGGCCCATTCGGGGCCGTTGTGCATGCATCGCGCGGACTGTAGGCCTCGCGACCTTTCGGTCTCATGACGAGACGAAGCGTTTGGACAGAGGCATCGGTCCCGGGTTGCCTGGTCGGGAGACCGGGCTGATCGGGCGGCTATCATCGAGGCGATGCGAACGCTGGCATATGTCGCGGCCCTCTCGGTGCTCGGCGCACTATTCCTTGGAATCGTTTTCACGGTCTGGCTTCTGGCGAACGGCGTCAGTCAGGTACCGGCCGCGTCGACACTGCTCCATGCGAGCCCGCCGGGGAACCTGTCCGGGGCACCGTCGACGGCCTCGGGGGCGAGTCCCACGCCTCGGCCACCCGCCCCGCCGGACCCGGGTCAGCCCGGCTTCGTGGCAGGAACGCAGACTCACCCGCGCATCGTCAACATCGAGGTCACCGACCACCTGCTCTTCGATCCGACGGCCATATCGGTGAAGCAGGGGGAGACGATCACCTTCGAGCTCACCAACACCGGAAAGGCCGTCCACGAGTTCAAGGTCGGGCCGATGAAGGACGTCTTTGACGACCTGAAGACCGCACCCGAGGTCGCGGACATCAACCCTGGAACGACGAAGTCGCTCACGTACACATTCACTGGAACAGGACCGTATGCCTACGCCTGCCATGCGCCAGGGCACTACGAGAACGGGATGATCGGCTTCGTCAATCTCATCCCGACCGTGCCATGGCTCGGGACCCCCGCGCACCCGCGGATGATCGTCCTGCGCATGGACGACCATCTCGAATTCGTGCCGGCCGAGGTCTCCGTCACCCCGGGCGAGACGATCCTCTTCGTGCTCCCCAACGTGGGCTCACAGGCCACGCACGAGTTCCAGATCGGGCCGGCCGACCGGGTCTCCCAGGACCAGGTCGATGGCCATATCGTGGTGGAGGTCGACAAGATTGAGCCGTTACATGTCGACTACGTGACCTATACCTTCGGCAGCATCGGCCCTTATGCGTTCGCGTGCCACGAGCCAGGCCATTACGAGGCCGGCATGAAGGGGATCATCGATCTGGTGTCGTAGGCGGGCTCATGGAGCCAGCATCGATACGATCTCCGGGCATCGGTCGTGGCGTGTCTGCCCCGTTGCAGGCGTATGCCGCGGATGCGCGATGATAGAGCGCACCGATGCCGTTCCTGTTGATCGCTGGATGACCTCCGCCCCGCCCCTGCCTTGCGCTGGCGCATGCGCCTGTTGGTAGCCGAGGACGATCCGCGGCTGCGCGACGTGCTCGTCCGCGGACTCGAGGCCAGCGGCTACTTCGTCGACGCCGTGGAGAATGGAGCCGAGGCACTGGAATTTTTGGACGCCTACGAATACGCCGTGGCCATCCTCGACTGGCGCATGCCGCGGCTGACCGGAATCGACGTCGTCGAGCGGATTCGCTCCGCAGCGAACGGAACCGCCGTCCTCATGCTCACGGCCCGCGACGCGCCGGCCGACCGGGTCGCGGGCCTGGACGCCGGTGCGGACGACTACTTGGTCAAACCTTTCAACTTCGATGAACTGCTGGCTCGGGTCAGGGCGCTCCAGCGACGACCGGGCGGCACCGATGGCCGGGTTCTGCGCCGCGGGCCCTTGGCGCTCGATCTGGTGACCCGGGAGGTCATGGCCGGGGACTTCCCCTTGCACCTCACTGCGACCGAGTTCAGGATCCTCGAGCTTCTCATGCTGCGGGCGCCAGCGGTGGTGGACCGGCAGCTAATCGCTCAGCATGCGTGGAAGGACGAGACCCAGCCGATGGGCTCGAACGCGATCGATGTGCGGATGGCCCGACTGCGAGGCAAGCTGGCGGGTACCGGAGCGGAGGTCGTGACCGTTCGCGGCTCTGGCTACCGGTTGGCAGCGACGTGACCTCGTCGAAGGCTCCGGGCTTCCGCAACTTGCGGATCAGGGTCGCCGCAACGACGACCGCCGCCGTCGGGATCCTCTACGTTCTCGTCGCCGGGGTCGTGCTGGTTCTCGTTCGTCAGAACCTCACTGCGGCCATCGACCGCCGCCTGACCGACACGGTGGCGGCCCTGCAAAGTCAGGGAGGTGTCCCCAGCCTGATCGCCGGCGGCGGACCGCTGGAACCCGACGCAGATCGCGACGCGCGCCGGTTTGAGGCGCCGATCCTCGTTTGGGTCGTGGGTCCCACGGGAAAGGTCACAGCCAGCGATGCCACGGCCGAGCTCCCGTCAGCCGATCGCCGGGTAACGGGGCCGGTGGACGCCACTGTCTCAGGGACGGCCTTGCGTATCGCGGGCGGGCGCGTAGCCGGTGGCTGGGTGGCAGTGGGCCAGACCACGTCGGAGGTCACGAACGCGCTGGCTACCGTCCTCCTCGCCGAGGCAGTCATCGCCCCGGTCCTACTGCTTGCGGTCTTCCTCGGCGCCTGGGCAGTCGGCCGTCGCGTCGCCGCCCCCATCGAGCGTGCACACGCTCGTCAGCTCGACTTCACCGCCGATGCCTCCCACGAACTACGCACGCCGCTGACGGTCATTGAGGCAGAGGCTGCCTTGGCCATCCGCTCCGCCCGCAAGGGCAGCGCTCCCAGGCAGGCCCTGGAGCGGATTCGTGACGAAAGCCTGCACATGGGCCGCCTCGTGGATGACCTGTTGTGGCTCGCCCGATTCGACGGTGCTCCTGCGCCACCGGAAGCGGTTCCGATCGACGTCGGGGCCCTGGCGACAACCACTGCGGAGCGCTTCCGGGCGGTCTGCGAGCAGCGTGGCCTGGAGCTCGACTCGCGGGTGACCGGAACTTCCAGCCCGGTCATCAGCGCGCCGGCTGAATGGCTGGCGCGGCTGGTATCGGTCCTGGTCGACAACGCGGTGAAGTACTCGCCTCCTGGCGGCGAGGTGAGGGTCGAGGTATCGACCGGAGCTGGTCGCGTCCGTCTCGCCGTCGAGGACACCGGGCCCGGTATCCCGGCCGAGGATCGGCGGCGCGTGTTTGATCGCTTCCACCGAGCGACAGACCACCCCGGCGGCGCCGGACTGGGCTTGGCCATCGCGAGCGCGATCGTCCACGGGACCGGTGGTCGGTGGGAGATCGGTGCAGCGCCGGGCGGCGGAGCACGGATGGCCGTCAGCTGGGCTCGCAGTGGCGGCCGGACCTATGCAGGGCGCAGTGTGGAGCAGATTGCTGGGCTGGGGGCCGATCGGGAAGGCGGCTGAACCTCAACCCGCGCTGGGCCAGGTGACCGGGCGAAATGCACTGACCTGTTGGACCACAACATCTATTAGGTCCGGACTTCGGAGACCCGATATGTTGTGGTTTGGCTGGGGCGGAAGGATTCGAACCTTCGATCTCCTGATCCAGAGTCAGGCGCCTTACCGCTTGGCCACACCCCAGCGATCTCACGCTCAGATCGAGCGTCTTACTCGGTAGTGGCTCGACGCCACCGGCCTCGATCTTACCATCGCCTCCACGCGCGCCAGCTTCGAGCGGCATCTGGAAGCCGCCAACAAGGCGCCACGCACTATCGGCGCTACCGCGAGGCCGTCGCGCCCCTCGATCGGTTCCATGCTGAGCAGGGCATGCCGCGCGGCGTGGCGACGGGGCTGCGGGCCATCCTCAACGCCGAGACCGCCAGGGCACCTCCGTCCTGCGAGTGAAGCTCGAGGGACGGCGGCGTCAGGCAGGAGGCAGCGCGATATCGGGTCCGGCGAAGTCGATGCCATCGGGCCCATTGAGGTAGCCGGGCGCCGTACCCGGAACGCCAGTGTGCCCGTACTGCCAGACGATGCGCTTGGTGTGCGGATCGATCACCAGGACCCGGTCGTTGTTATCGTCGTTGAGAGCCACGTTCCCGTTCGGCAACATGATCGCCAGCGAGGGGTGGTCCAGGCGTCCGGATCCGGACGTGACCCGATACTTCCACACAACGGTACCGTCGGTTCGCACCTCTTCGACGGCACCGGGGCTGTGGTAGTCCACCACCAGGATGTCCCCGTTCGCCAGTAGCTGGGCGTCGGAGGGATAGTGAATGCCGACGAGCTGGACGCTCCACGCGAGGTGGCCCGCGCGGTCGATGCGATCGACCCAGCTGCCACCGATCTCGGTGACCAGGACGCCCCCGTCGGGCAGCGGGGTGTCGCCATTCGGCGAAGCGAACGACGTCGGCGGATTGTGCCCGTGGGCGTCGGGGCTGCCCAGCTGGCGGACGATGCGCCTGTCGGGGCTGATCTCCAGGATTCGGAAGTTGAAGATGTCCGCGACCAGCGTGTCGCCGTTGGGCAGGGGATAAGCATCGTCGGGCGTATGCAGGTAGCCCGGGACGCTGCCGGGGACGCCCTCGTGCCCATAGCTCCACACGATCCGCCGCGAGCGGATATCCACGCGCGCGAGAACGTCCTGGTCCTCGGCGTTGATCGAGATCTGTCGGTGGTCCGGGGTGAGGAAGGCATCGTCCGCGGCCAGGGGCGCCTGGTGCCAGCCCGCGTGCGCATCCAGGACGAGCGACCAGGCGATCCTGCCGGCGGGGGTGACAATCAAGAGGCGTCCGTTGCCTCGGTCGGCGATCAGCAGATCCCCGGGGAGCGGGCCCGAGGGAGGCGGCGCAGTCCTGCGGGCCAGGTTCGTGCTAGGCACCGCCTGGCTGCACGCTACGACGACGAAACTGACGACAAGCACCGCTGCCGTGCGACGAGCCCTTCGCATCGGGTTCGCTCCATTTCCGCGATCGGGCGGGACGGGTCGACCTGCGGGCGGGAAGCCAAGCATGGCATGTTGCGGACAGGCTGATTGGAGATTCGGCGCGTGCGCGCGATCCTCGACGCATCGGGCCAGCGATAGCCCAGCCACTGCGGCATCGGCGTGGTTGCCAGACGAACACTCGAAGCAGGCCAGAGCAGAAGCGCTCTGCGGGTCCCTGCTTGGAACCGCTAGCAGCCACCCGGCGCGGCGGCCAGGGTCGGTGCTTCGGCAGCCGCGCCGGCGGCCTGCGGCGGGGAGATGTAGCCGTCTTCGACCATCGCCGCGAGCACCTCACTCCGCCGGGCCACTGCGTCCGCTGGGTGGAGCAACGGATCGAAGGCCGAAGGCGCCTGCGGGAGGCCGGCGAGAAGGGCAAGCTGCCCCAGGTCCAGGTCGGCGAGCGGGCGATGGTAGTCGGCACAGGCAGCTGAAGCCATGCCCCACCGCCCGTAGCCAGTCAAGACCACGCTGAGATAGTCAGCGAGGATCTGTTGCTTATTGAGGTGGATCTCCACCTTCAGCGCGAGGGTCATGTCCACGAGCTTGTTGAAGCCCGTATCGGAGCCGCCCAGGTAGATGTCCTTGACCAGCTGCTGCGTGATCGTAGAACCGCCCTGGCAGGCGCACAGGTGAGTGACATCGTAGAGGAAGGCCCGACCCAAGCCGATGACGTCGATGCCGTGATGCTGGTAGAAGCGCTCGTCCTCGGTTGCCACCACCGCTTGGGCCAGCAGCGGCGGAATGTCGCCGGCATTCAGGATCTTTGCGCCGTGCCTGGTCGCGTCCTGACGCGCTAGCGCATCGAGGTCGTTCACCGAGGGGGTAGCGACCCAGATGAGGGTCGCGCCCGTGGCCAGAACGAGCACGACTCCGCCGACCGCGAGAGTCAGGATGCGCCTGATGCGGCGGACGCGGTGCTCGCCAGGTGGACCTGGGGTGCCCACGTCCGAAACAGCGGCCGAGCCCAGGACCTCGGTCACTGTCCGAGACGGCGATGGCACGGGGCCGTGGAAACTGAGAGCCGCATCTAACGAGCGGGAGGTCAGAGAGGCGCCACCAGCTCCCCTCCCAGGCTCACAACCTGATGACGCCGAGCAGCCAGAGAATCACCAGTACGATGACGATCACGCCGACGATTCCGATGCCACCATTTCTCATCTCAAGCTCCTCGTAAGCACGTAACGGCCCGACTGCGTGAAGAGGTCCCCCCGCTCAGCGGTGGTTGTAAAGCTCCACCCGCCAGCGCCACTCACTGCCGTCTTCGGCGTTCCACCAGCTGATCAGGGTCCCGACCTCTCCGCCAGGCAGGATCACGAGCGACCCAAGGTCGCCCTCAGTCGGCCAGCGATCCTCGCGCAGGATGGCGCCATCCGTGATGGAAAGCCGGGCCATCGGCAGATATGGGCCGTCGCGGCTGGTCAGTCCCTTGGCCACCACCCGCTCGTCGAAGCTGCGAACCGTCACCTCAAGCTTCTTGGGCGGGCTGTGGACCCAGAGCACCTCGGTCGGATCGAGCCGTCCGCGCGCAAAGGGGAGGCCGGTGGCCGCGGCTCCCGGGTACCACAACTCCCAGGTCTGGAGCGGCTGTGCGGCGATCATGGGCGTCGGTCCTGCATCGGTCTTGGCATGGTAGTCGAACCGGTCGCCATAGGTCCGGGCGCCGGTAGCCCGTACGGACCGTGGCTTCCGAGGGCAGTCGCGAGCTACCTTGGGATGGGCGCGACGACAGGCAGCCAGACAGAAGGGGATCGATGACGCAGACAGTCGGAATGCGCGAGTGGCGCCGCTACGGCTTCGGCGGCCCGCCCGAGCCATGGGAGCAGGGCGCACAGCGCGACCTCGATCGGCTGGCGACCTCCTACTACCTCGAGATCCTCACGCTGCGCGGCACCGCCCTGGCCGGACATCCCGACGAGGAGCTGTGGCTGCGCATCGAAGAGCTGAGCACCACCGCCACCCGGCACAAGCACGAGATCGACTACACGCTGCGCCACTGGGCCACCCCCGCCGAGCGCGCGCGCGTCACCGATCGGCTCGGATCGCTGATGCGGATCAGCCGGCGCCTGCATACCGTGGTCCACGGCCCGGATGGCGAGTCCGACCCGGAGCCGGAGGCCGCCTAGTTCCTCGTCTCTGCGAGATCGCGCCTCGTACACTCCTCGGCGTGGCGCGCTATCCGATCCTCCTCGACATCGTGGCCGCCCGTCAGCGCCTGGCCGGGATCGCGCTACACACGCCCCTCGAGGATTCCCCGCAGCTCGCCGTTGAGAGCCGCGCCGCGGAGGTCCGGCTCAAGCTGGAGCTCCTCCAGCCGACCGGCGCCTTCAAGATCCGCGGGGCGCACAACAAGGTGGCGCTGATCGCCGCCGAGATGCCCGCGGCAGAGCTGGTCACCGCCAGCAGCGGGAATCACGGGATCGCGGTGGCCACCGCCGCTGCGCGCCACCGCCTGCCGCTCACCGTGCTGGTCGGCGCATCGGTCTCGCCCTCGAAGCTGGAGCGCCTACGGGCGCTCGAGTCCGACCTGTGCGTGGTCGAGGTCTTCGGGAGGGACAGCGACGATGCCGAGGCGGAAGCGAGACGACGCGACAACGCCGGGATTGCCGTGTATGTCGCGCCATACAACGACGCG
>Ga0193751_1001043_pt1 | contig 18586 bp, 14 predicted proteins | sample L1c2metaG_FD_143050 | JGI IMG/M metagenome (GOLD analysis project Ga0193751, IMG submission 143050) | Soil microbial communities from a riparian zone of the East river system, Colorado, United States - L1c2 | ecosystem: Environmental > Terrestrial > Soil > Riparian zone | place: USA: East River... | reverse complement strand
AGCACCCAGAGCACTCCGTTGGGTTTGGCTTTGGCGGAGGAAACCTTCGCGATTAGCCGCGATGTGCCGATCCCGATCGAGCAGTTGAGTTGCGTCGCCGACTTCATCGCTGTATGGAGCTGGTGCGCCGAACGCAGTGGCCGGCCGTGCAGGCGCTCAGTTCCGGTCATGTCGAGATAGGCCTCATCTACCGAAGCCATATCGACCAGCGGAGAAAAGCGGCCGAGCACTTCGTGCACCTTCCCTGAATACTCGCGATAGCGCTCCGGATGGCCGTTCACGAAAATCGCTTGCGGACAGAGTTTCGCCGCCGTCCGCAGCGGCATGGCCGAGTGCACGCCAAACTTCCGCGCCGCATAGGAAGCGGCTGAGACCACTCCCCGTTCGTCCCGCTGCCCGCCCACCACCACCGGCTTGCCTTCCAACGACGGATCAAACAATTCCTCGACGGACACGAAGAAGGCGTCCATATCGACGTGAAAGATTGTGCGCAGCGCGGAAGTACTCATCGGAGTCCAGGGTGTCTTGCAGAAGTGTACCGCGAATGCCTGCCCGGAATCGGTGAGTGATAAGAATGAAGATCAGGACGTGCGCGGGTGGATTGTGGAAGACCGGAGAGACGACGCTGACCAAGGGCAAAATATGCGAAGATGGAATCCTGGAGAGCGCGGATGGAGAATCCACTCAAGCTTAAGCGCATTCATCACATCGAATTCTGGGTAGGCAATGCCCGGCAGGCGGCTTACTTCTATCGCAAGGGATTCGGCTTTTCGCAGGTTGCGTACAGTGGGTTGGAAACAGGCCAGCGGCAACGAACTTCTTATGCGCTGAGTCAGGGCAAGGCGAACTTCGTTCTGACTACGCCCATGACGCCGGACGATTTGGCGGCGGATCACATCCGAAAGCACGGCGATGGCGTGCGGGACATCGCGCTGGAAGTGGACGACGCGGATCAGGCGTTTGCGGAAGCAGTCCGTCGAGGAGCTCAGCCGGCGGAGGAACCGCATGACATGAAGGATGAACACGGCCGCGTTCGCCGTGCCGCGGTCCATACGTATGGCGACACGATCCACTCGCTGATTTCATATAAGGACTACAAAGGACCGTTTCTGCCGGGGTTCATGGCGGCGCCGCTGGCGGGGGACGACTGCGGCATTCTGCGCATTGACCACATTGTGGGGAACGTGGAACTCGGAAAAATGCAGTACTGGGCGGACTACTACACGCGCGTCTTCGGATTCCATCGTTATATTACGTTCGACGATAAGGATATTTCGACCGAGTACAGCGCGTTGATGAGCATCGTGATGTCGGACGATTCGCATTCGGTGAAATTTCCGATCAACGAACCTGCCGCGGCGCGCAACAAGAGCCAGATTCAGGAATACATCGAAGCCTATGGAGGACCGGGGGCGCAGCACATCGCGCTGCAGTGCAAAGATGTTATGTATACGGTCGGCAAACTGCAGCGCAACGGCCTGGATTTTCTTCGCGTTCCCGACACGTATTATGATCTGCTGCCGTCGCGGGTCGGGCCGGTGGAGGAACCTCTCGACGAGTTGCGCTCGCTGGGTATACTTGTGGACCGCGACGAGGAAGGTTACCTCTTGCAGATTTTCTCGAAGCCGGTTGAGGACCGGCCGACGGTGTTCTTCGAAGTGATCCAGCGCAAGGGCAGCCGTGGATTTGGCAAAGGGAATTTCAAAGCGCTGTTTGAATCGATTGAAATGGAGCAGGCGCGACGAGGGAATCTGTAGGCATGTCCAACGGAAGAACGAGTAGCGCAAAAGCCGAGAACGCAAAGGCGAAGATGCCAGCGAGGGCGTCATTGCGTTATCAGTCGGGATTCGGCAACGAGTTCGCGAGCGAGGCGGTGGAAGGTGTATTGCCGCGCGGGCAGAATTCTCCTCAGAAAGTGGCGCATGGGCTGTATACGGAGCAACTGAGCGGCACGGCATTTACAGCGCCGCGCGGCGTCAATCGGCGGACGTGGCTCTACCGGATGCGTCCGTCGGTAGCGCACAAGCCATTCGAACCTATCAGCCCCGGAAGGCTGCGCAGCGCGCCATTCGACGAGGTGCCGACACCGCCGAATCAGTTGCGCTGGGGGCCAATTCCGATTCCGGCTTCTTCCCAGCGCACCGACTTCATCGACGGACTGATCACCATGGCGGGCAATGGAAACACCCATACCCATTCCGGCGTTGGAATTCACATCTACGTGGCCAATGCCTCGATGACGGATCGTTTTTTTTACAACGCCGACGGTGAGATGTTGATCGTGCCGCAAATGGGACGATTGCTGCTGCGCACGGAGATGGGCGTTCTCGAAGCCGGTCCGGGCGAGATTGCGGTGAGTCAGCGGGGAATTCGTTTTCGCGTCGAACTTCTGGAGAAAGAAGCGCGCGGTTATATCTGCGAGAACTACGGTGCGCTGTTTCGTTTGCCGGATTTGGGTCCGATTGGCGCGAACGGGCTGGCGAATCCGCGCGACTTTCTGGCTCCGGTAGCGGAGTTTGAAGATCGCGAAGGCGATTTTCGGATTGTGACCAAGTTCCAGGGAAGGCTCTGGGCGGCGTCGATCGATCATTCGCCGCTGAACGTCGTCGCCTGGCACGGGAACTACGTGCCTTATAAATATGATCTGGCGAATTTCAATTGCATTAATACGGTGAGCTTCGACCATCCCGACCCGTCGATTTATACGGTGCTGACTTCGCCGTCGGAAGTTCCGGGAACCGCGAATGTTGACTTCGCCATCTTTCCGCCGCGATGGATGGTGTCCGAGCATACATTTCGTCCGCCGTGGTTTCATCGGAATTTCATGAACGAATTTATGGGGCTGATCCACGGTGAATATGACGCCAAGGCGGAAGGCTTCGTGCCGGGGGGCTCCAGTCTGCACAATTGCATGGCTGGTCACGGGCCCGATACTGAAACATTTGAGAAGGCGAGCAAGGCCGAACTGAAGCCTGTTTACGTGAAGGACACCATGGCGTTCATGTTCGAGACGCGATTCGTGTGCCAGCCGACTAAGTTTGCGCTGGAGACTTCACAGCTTGATCATCAGTACTTCGAGGTTTGGCAGGGGTTGCGGAAAAAGTTCAAGACGTCTGACAGTTAGCTCCACTCTTGTCATCCCGAGCGAAGCGAGGAACCCCTACTCGCCCGAAATGTATGCCGGGAGTAGGGGTCCCTCGCTTCGCTCGGGATGACAATTCATATATGGAGCGATGAATTATGTGGCGATGAATCATAGGACGATGAATCATAGAGCGATGAATTTGCAAACTACTCAGACGGCGCGAAATTCCGCGGACGCGGTGGATGCTGCCGCCGTGTTGCTGCGCGATCTGATCGACTATGCGGGATTATTTCCTCCTGCATCGTTGGCCATGGCGTCGTCTGCGGCTAACTACGACTCATATTCGCGGTCGGAACGGAGCTGGATTCTCGGGCGTTTTATCGTTCCGGTTGCGCGGGTCGCGGAGTTCGAAGAAGCGTTTGCCGGATTGCCAGCTCCAACGGCTGGAACGGGCTTCACGACATGGCGGATGTCGGTGCTTCTCGGTTCTGATCCGGTTGAGGATGTTGCTGGGATTCGCGAATTCAATGCTCGATTGGCGAGTTCCAGTTCCGGTAGAAGGGCTGTCATCGAGTCGGTTGAGGTGAAGGTCGCTGGTCCCGAAGAGATCAAACGGCTGTCCGGAATCATCCCGGCAGAACTCGCGACTTATTTCGAATTTCCGCTGTCCAATTGCGGCGAGAGCATTGCGGCTGCGGCTGGCTGCGGGCGCGGAGCCAAGATTCGGACGGGCGGTGAGACGGCCGACAAGGTTCCTGCTCCCGAGAATGTGGTCGAATTCATTCGCCTGTGTGCGGCAGCCAACGTGCCTTTTAAGGCGACTGCGGGACTGCATCATCCGCTGCGCTCGGTGCACCGGTTTACTTATCAACCCGACAGTCCATCGGGAGTGATGCACGGTTTTGTAAATGTCTTTCTGGCAGCCGCGTTTTTGCGGGCGGGAATGGAAACCAAGCTTGCCGTTCAGTTGCTCGAGGAGCAATCGGCGGACGCATTTAACTTTAATGCGGATGGCGTTGACTGGCGCCAGCATCGGCTTAGCCAGCGTGAAATTGCCGCAGCGCGACGGAGTTTCGCAGTTTCGTTTGGGTCGTGCTCGTTTACGGAGCCCATCGACGATCTAAAGTCTCTACGTCTGCTATGAATCCCGTACTCGACGAAACCCACGATCCCAAAGTGCAAAGCTGGGTAGAATCCGCCAATGTTGCAGGTACAGATTTTCCCATTCAGAATTTGCCTTTCGGCGTTTTTCGACGACGCGATGCAGGCGCCGAAGCCGGAGTGGGGATTGCGATCGGAGACCGCATTGTCGATGTCGCAGGGATGCGAAGCGAGGGCTGGTTCGCGGAGGAGAGGGTTCTGCTTGCGGCGAATGCTTGCGCATCCGATTCGCTAAATTTGCTGATGACGCTCGGCGCCGGTCCGCGGCGGGCTTTGCGCCAGCGTCTTCATGCGATTTTGCGTCAGGAGGCGTCTGCCTCCGATCGGCAGGGCGCTTCGCGTCATCTCGTCGCGCAGTCTGATGTTGATGCGCTTGTGCCCGCGGTCGTCGGCGACTATACGGATTTCTACGCATCGATCTTCCACGCTACCAACGTGGGGAAGCTATTCCGCCCCGATAATCCGCTTCTGCCGAATTACAAATATATTCCGATCGGCTATCACGGACGCGCTTCCTCGCTCGTTCCGACCGGAACGCCGGTCCGTCGCCCCTGCGGCCAGACGCGCGAGGGCGACGCCGCTCCGAAATTCGGGCCGACTAACTCGCTCGATTATGAACTGGAACTAGGCTTCTTCGTGAGCGCTGGAAATACGTTGGGAGAAACGATTCCAATCGACGAGGCTGAGGAACATATGTTCGGAGTCTGCCTGGTGAATGACTGGTCGGCGCGGGACATTCAGGCTTGGGAGTATCAGCCGCTGGGACCTTTTCTGGCGAAGAGTTTCGCGACTTCACTCTCGCCGTGGGTGGTGACGATGGAAGCGCTCGCTCCATTTCGCGCGGCTGCCTTCACGCGCCCAGAAGGCGATCCGGCGCCATTGCCTTACCTTTTCGGCCGGAGCGATCGGGAGCAGGGTGGCCTCGATCTGTGGCTGGAAGTTTCTCTATTGTCGGACAGGATGCGGGAGGCCGGTATTGCTCCCGTGGTGTTGGGCCGAAGCAATTTCCGCGACATGTATTGGACCATGGCGCAGATGCTGACGCATCACGCGAGCAATGGCTGTAATCTGCGTGCCGGCGATTTGCTGGCAAGCGGAACCGTGTCAGGCGAGGACAAAACCGCGCGCGGATGCCTGTTGGAGCTAACCTCGCGCGGCAAGGATCCAGTTACGCTGCCGACGGGAGAGCAGAGGAAATTTCTGGAAGATGGAGACGAAGTTATCCTTCGGGGATTCTGCGAACGAGACGGGTTCCGTCGCATCGGACTGGGCAGTTGCCGGGGAACGATTCTGCCTGCGTCGACGACCTAGTCTGAAAGGGCGGGGCAAAGAATGGCTCCTCAGGGCGGGGCAAAGAATGGCTCCTCAGGTAGGACTCGAACCTACAACCCTCCGGTTAACAGCCGGATGCTCTGCCATTGAGCTACTGAGGAGTGGGAGCACGCTTGCATTCGTGCTTGAATAGTCAACAAAATCATATCAGAGCCCGCAGCTGATTGGAAACTCGCTCTTCGGCCGGAATGTGACGGCGTCTCCGTCATGCCACGGTTCTGCTAACCTAATCATCGGCGTTTCGTCCACAACAGGAGTGAGGTGTTTATGCTGGGAGGTTCGCGTTTGCTGACTGCTTTTCTGTTTCTTCTAATCGGTGTGGTTGCCCTCGCCTATGCAGAGGATTCCCGGGCCGGGGATTCCGCTCCTTCCGCTACCTCCGGTCCTCCGAAGGCGAAAGTTGCTCCGGTTGAGGACACGGTCCAGGGACACAAGATCGTCGATCGCTACCGCTATCTGGAGAACCCGAACGATCCCGACACCAAGCTCTATGTCGAGCAGGAACTCAGTTACACCCGCACAATCCTTGACCCGCTGCCTGGCCGCGACAAGATCAATGCGCGTCTTTCGCAATTGCTTGAGATTGGCACCGTTGGAGCTCCGGAGATGGGTGGCAAATATTATTTTCATACCCGCCGCGAAGGCAACCAGAACCAGCCCATCCTTTATGTGCGCGAGGGCATGAACGGCGCACTAAACGGCGAAGACCGGGTGCTGGTTGACGTGAACAAAATGTCCGCCGACGGCACGGTTGCGCTCGACTGGTGGTTTGCGGCTGAAGACGGTAAGTACGTGGCCTATGGAACGTCCGCCAGCGGATCGGAAGAGAGCACGCTCCATATTATTGAGAGCGCGACCGGCAAGATGTTGCCGGATACCATCGATCGCACCCGCTTCGCCAGCGTGGCCTGGATGAAGGACAGCTCCGCTTTCTACTACACCCGCCATCCGAAAAAAGGCGAGGTCCCGGACGGAGAAGAGGTCTACCACGTCAAGGTTTTCTACCACCAGATCGGAAGCGATCCAGCCAAGGATCCACTTATCTTCGGCGAAGGCCGCAATCCGCAGGACATTCCCAACGTCACTCTCTCCGAAGATGACCGCTGGCTGCTGATTGATGTTGGCGAAGGCTGGACGAAGACAGAGATGTATTTGCAGGATCTCCAGACGAAAAATCCGCCGCTCGAAATCACTACCGGCAAAGAATTCCTTTACGGCGCCGAGTTTTTTGAAGGCAAACTCTACATCACCACCAACGAAGACGCTCCCCACTATCGCGTTTTTGTCGCCGACGCGACGAATGCGAAACGCGAGAACTGGAAGGAACTCATTCCGCAGACGGACGCCGTCTTGCAGAATGCGGGCGTGACCGGCGGCAAGCTGCTCGCGCAGTACGAACACAATGCGACTTCCGAGCTGAAGTTGTTCGGGCTCGACGGCAAGAAGCTCGCCGACATTCAGCTGCCTGCGCTTGGAGATGTTTTCAGCACCTCCGGCAGGTATGATCGCAACGAAATCTTTTTTGGATTCCAGTCCTTCACCGTGCCTCCCTCGGTTTATCGCGTCGATCTAACCGACGTGAAAAGCGCGCTCTGGGCCAAGGTTGACGCGCCCTCCATCGATCCTTCCGCCTATGACGTCCAGCAGGTTTGGTACACCTCGAAGGACGGCACGAAAGTTCCGATGTTTGTCGTCAACAAAAAGGGAATCGAGAAGAATGGCAAGAACCCCACGCTGCTGACCGGCTACGGCGGTTTTAATATTTCGCTGAAGCCAACTTTCAACCGCAGCATGTATCTCTGGATGGAGCACGGCGGCATTTACGCGGTCGCCAATCTGCGCGGCGGTTCCGAGTTCGGCGAAGATTGGCATCGCGCCGGCATGCTCGAGAAAAAACAGAACGTGTTCGATGACTTTATCGCGGCGGGCGAATATCTCATCGCGCAGAAATACACCGACCGCGATCACCTCGCGATTTTCGGTGGCTCGAACGGCGGTCTGCTGATGGGTGCAATGATCACGCAGCGGCCCGATCTGTTCCGCGCCGTAGTGTGCGCCGTCCCGCTGCTGGACATGCTGCGCTATCAGAACTTCCAAATCGCGAAACTCTGGATCCCGGAGTACGGCTCAGCCGAAGATGCCAAGCAGTTCGACTGGCTCTATGCTTATTCGCCCTATCATCACGTGAAGGCTGGTCAGGAGTATCCTGCTATTCTCTTTATGACGGGAGACACCGATACGCGCGTCGATCCCATGCACGCCAAGAAAATGGCGGCGCTCATGCAATCTGAGGCCAAGAATGGGGCCAGCCAGCAAAAACCCATCCTGCTGCGCATCGAGACCAAGGCCGGCCACGGACAGGGAAAGCCGGTCACCAAGCAGATTGAAGAGAACACCGATATGTACTCGTTCCTGTTCTGGCAGCTGGGGGTGAAACCGTGATCGTGGAGAGACGGGCGTCCCCGCCCGTCCAGTTCCGACGCTGTGCTCCCCGCGCCCTCTGTGGTTAAATGATCTCGGTGGCCACTGACGCAAAAATCCGCGTTCTCGTAGCGAAGCCCGGCCTCGACGGCCACGACCGCGGCGCCAAGGTTATCGCTCGCGCTCTACGCGACGCCGGCATGGAGGTCATCTACACCGGCCTCCGCCAGACACCGGAAATGATCGTGAGCGCCTCGCTTCAGGAAGACGTGCAGGTCATCGGACTCTCGATCCTCTCGGGCGCGCACAATGCGATCGTTCCGCGCGTAATGGATCTGCTGAAGCAAAACAAGATGGACGACGTGCTGGTGCTGGTTGGCGGCATCATCCCCGATCAAGATATCGAAGCCCTGAAGAAAATCGGCGTGGCCGGCATCTTCCAGCCCGGCACCCCGATGAACGACATCGTTAAGTTCATCCGCGAACACGTAAAGCCTCACAGCGTGCCGGCCTAGTGGATGCCATTGCCGGCGACCCACTCCCGGAAGCGATCCGGCAATGCTTCACCGACCGTAGCCGGGCGGGATCGGCTGTAACATAATGCGGGCATCGCGACAGTCGAACTGGCGAACGACTTTATAATTTCGCTCAATGACGGTCGCGAGCGGCGCCAACCACGCATCGCCACCGCCCGCCCTGGCTTGGGATGGGTCGTAGGTCATGACAATAAGATCAAAGTACCGATTGCGCAACAAATTCTCGACCTGGCTATCCGGCCACAAACCGTGTTTGAGGAATTGATCGTATACAAACGGATCCGACACAAGGATTGGCTTTCCGGCCGCGAGTAGCGGTCCCAGGTTTTCGGACAGAATCCGAGACGACGTTGAATCGCCTACATACCGATAAGCTGCGCCGCATTCTGTCATTTCGCGGGAAGGTTGCACATTGGGCCGATCTTGTGCCGCCACTCCAACCAGAAGAGTAACGCTCAACAGTATCGTGACCGGCAAAGCCCTCGTAGGATGCCTCGATAGCAACAACGAATAACCCATGCCGGCACACAAGCAACATGCAACCATCCACTCAATGAAATGGTTGGTTGTCGATCCCAGCTTACCCGCTGTAAGTGCTGAGGCGCTCGCTGCCACCAAGTAGATCGGCGGGAAACTGAAAATCTTTCCACGGAGGTCCTGCGCGACATACCAGGCCGCAAGTGCGGTTATAACCGGCGCACTGGCCAGAACCAAGCCTCCTAGTGCGAGGAACTGGAGCAGCGAATACCGATCAGGGTGTGTCGAAAACATGTGGAAGGCGAACCATCCGCTGGTCTTGATCTGAAGAACCGTGAATGCAGTCGCCAAGGCGGCGCCCAGTCCCACCAAGAACACGCCTCCCTGCCTTATTTTCCGGTTCATGAGCAAATGGATAAACACGGCCACAGGAGCGGCGAGAAGCGAGTACTTACAAAATAATGCGAGTCCGAAGAAAGGAATGCTCCAGCACCAATACTTCTTACCAAGGAGGTACAACGCTATTCCGATCATTGAAAAGAGAACGCCGATCATGTCGGCACGCAAGAGATACAGCCAGAATCTGAAAGCCGGGAGTGTTAACAGCAAAAATCCAAAGGACGCACCAATCCGCCAAGAACCAGTCAAGCGCCGCAGGATGAATGCGATAAGCCAGGAGACCGCGACCGCACACATCATGATCAACAGCCGTCCCTCGGGAAATGAGACACCATCGCCAGGCAATATCAGTCGAGTAACTCCATAGGCAACCGGCCCGTAAACATGTTGGACCACAGGGAAAGCAAATGGATTGGGATAGAGCGGTTGAGAATGGCGGAGGCGAAGTGCGCCATCCAACATCAAGCCCTCGCCATAGTCAATCTGATAAGGACTGGCGATCAGTGGGATGGACCGGAGAACCACGAACACACAGCCCACAATGACGCAGACTAGAAGCGTTTTTTCCGGGTTCAAGACCGAAATGAACTGCCTCCCGAGCCTTGCGGACGAAGTGAAGGACATATCAGGCGAGAGGCTGCTGAGCCTTGCAGATTTGCATGGGGCCTATGATACATCTCCGCTGCACTCATAAATTATTCGGAACTCATGCAAAGAGCCGCTTACAAAACCAGGGACCATTTCAGAAACGCCCACATCCACGCCAGGTTTAGCAACCCCAGACAGCCGAGATAGAAGCCGAATTGCTTCCCGCTGCATCGGCGCGCGGCGTAGCCTCCGAGTGACAGAAATGCGGGATACATGGGCAGCACATAGCGGGGGCCCCCCAACAGTGGCCGGCCGGTGTACATCAGCATCTGCACGGTCATGGCCAGAGCAAAGAGTTTGTCTTCGAAACGAACCTCGTGCCGCAGGCTGAAGACCACTGCCAACGTGACCAATACGAGTTTGACGGCAAGGAGGGCGTCGCCGTGGCCCACGATTAAACGGGTAGCCTCGGCCAAACTCGCCCACGGCGGCGCGAGCGTCGCTCCCTGGTATGTGCGGTAGGCTGCCACGACCGAGAGCCGTCCCGACCACCGCAGCCAGCCCCAATAGCCCAGCAATCCTAGCGGCGTGAGGACCACTAACAACGATCGTGCACGCCGACTGCGCCAAGCCAATATGAAAAGCGGAATCGCGACCAGAACGCCTGAAGGCCGGGTCAGTCCCGCGAGAATTCCGCATAGCGTCGCCAGTTCCCATCGGCTGTCTCGTGCCCAGACGACGGCCCAGACAATCAGGGACAGTGTCAGGGATTCCGCGTACCCTGCAAACAGGACAAAGCTACTCGGCCAGACCGCCAACACAAGCAGCGGGTATATTCGGTCCCCCGCCGCGCGCTCCGATTCCACGAGGCGCAGCAGTCCCCAGAAGGAAAAAAATGCCGCCACCGTCGAGACTAGAAGCGCCGCCGCCATCGGGGGTATCAACTCACTCACGAGCCGAATCGCCGCCGGATACAATGGATAGAAGATCACTGCCATCGGCAGATCATATCCACGCTTGGCAATCCGCAAATACCAAAGCGTGTCGAACCGCTCCCAAATTCCAAGCAACGCATAATAAAGACCGTACGGCGCCGGCAGATTCTCGGCGAGTTCGTTGCTGTGAATGACGACCGGATCCGGATGCAGGAACGGCAAGAACGCCGCCGCCGCGGCTGAATAAAAGACGCGCAACATCCCGGTCATTGCCAGGGCAATCTGCCAGTCTGGACGGGATTTGAGCTTCCCAAACATTTTCAGATTGTAGCGTTAAAGCGAGACGCTTTCGCGCGCTGATATAGTAAGTAGTTTCGCAAGTAGTTTCGAAATCTGCCCTCATGCGCGAACGTACCGATTCCACGGCACTCTCCATCAATAACGTCCTCCCTACCAAAATTGACCCCAGTTCTCTCCGGTTCGAATCCAACATGCGCGCTCTCGCCGACCTCGTGGCCCAGGTCCGCAACGAAGAGGAAAAAATCCGCGAAGGCGGAGGCGCCAAAGCCATCGAAAGCCAGCACGCCAAATCGCGTCTCACTGCCCGAGAGCGTATCGACCTGCTCGCCGACCCCGGGTCTTTCTTCGAACTTGGCCTCTATGCCGCGCACAAAATGTACGAAGATTGGGGAGGCGCGCCCGCCGCCGGCGTTGTCACCGGACTCGCGCGCATCGAGACCCGGATGGTCATGCTCATCGTGAACGACGCGACCGTCAAGGCCGGCGCATTTTTCCCCATGACAGCGAAAAAAGTTATCCGCGCGCAAAACATCGCCATCGAAAATCGCATTCCGACAATCTACCTCGTCGATTCCGCCGGAGTCTTCCTGCCGCTGCAAGAAGATGTATTCCCGGACACTGACGATTTTGGCCGCGTCTTCCGCAACAATGCTGTCATGTCGGCCATGGGCATCCCGCAGATCGCCGCCATCATGGGCATGTGCGTGGCCGGTGGTGGATATCTTCCCGTGATGTGCGACCACGTCCTCATGACTGACGGCAGCGGCCTCTTCCTTGCCGGGCCCGCGCTGGTGCAAGCCGCCATCGGGCAGAAAGTTTCGGCCGAAGAATTGGGCGGCGCCGCCATGCACTCCGCCATCAGCGGCACCGTCGACTTTCGCGAGGCCAATGACCATCGCCCGCATCCGTTCCCTCATCGAGAAGTGGGGATACCGCCGGCAGTCCCTCTGGGATCGCAAAAAGCCCGTGGACCCGGCGATGCCGGCCGAAGAAATCTACGGCGCTTACGATGCGTCACCCGCGCGCCCCTACGATATGAAAGAAATTCTCGCGCGCATTGTGGATGAAAGCCGCTTCGACGAGTACAAACCTGAGTACGGCGCGACACTGATCTGCGGCTACGCTCGCATCGGAGGCTTCGCCGTCGGCATCGTTGCCAACCAGAAACTCCACGCGCACCAGACCGACCACGAAGGCCACAAACGCGTCGAGTTCGGTGGCGTTATCTATACCGAGTCCGCCGAAAAAGCCGCCCGCTTCATCATGGACTGCAACCAGAGCCTGATCCCGCTGGTCTTTTTTCACGACGTCAACGGCTTCATGGTGGGACGCGATGCCGAGTGGAGCGGCATCATCAAGGCAGGGGCGAAGATGGTGAATGCGGTGTCGAACTCCGTGGTGCCCAAAATTGTCGTGATCGTTGGCGGCTCTTTCGGCGCTGGACACTATGCCATGTGCGGCAAAGCTTTCGATCCACGGTTCGTCTTCGCATGGCCCACCGCCAAATACGCGGTCATGAGCGGAGATGCAGCCGCCGGCACGCTGGTGGAAATCAAAGTCAAGCAACTGGAGCGCAGCGGCAAGCAGTTGAGCGAAGAAGAAAGAAAAGAACTCTTCGATTCAACGAAGCAAACCTATGAAGAGCAAACCGACCCGCGCTATGGCGCCGCCCGTCTCTGGATCGACAAGATTATTGATCCGATGGAAACGCGCGATGCCATCACGCAGGCGCTGGAAGCGGCGTCGCTGAATCCCGAGGTGCCGGAGTTTAAGGTGGGAGTGCTGCAAACATAGAATCGGGTGATCGGGTCATCGGGTGATCTGACTGTTTGACCCGCGATCCGATGACCCGATTGCTGGAACTGCATGAGCGAAGCCGTCAAGTTGATTGAATGTCCGCGCGATGCCTGGCAAGGGCTCAAGGGGCAGATCCCTGCCGAGCTTAAGACGAACTATCTCCAGGCGCTGATCTCGGCCGGCTTCAAGCACATCGACGCCGTCAGCTTTGTTTCTCCCAATGCCGTCCCGCAGATGGCCGATTCCGAAGAAGTTTTAAAAGAACTCGACCCGCCTGACGATGTAGAAATCATCGGCATCGTGGTCAATGAAAAGGGCGCGCAGCGGGCGATCGCGACCGAGGCCGTGCGCACGCTGGGTTTTCCGTACTCGATCTCGCCAACATTTCTCGAGAACAACCAACGGCAGACTCTGGAAGACGCCATTGAGGAACTGGAAAAGGTGGAGAAGAAAGCCGACGAAGCAGGGCTCGACACCGTTGTCTATATTTCGATGGCCTTCGGCAATCCTTACGGCGATCCTTGGAGCATCGAGGAGGTTGTCGAAGCTGTAGCCTTGCTTGAGTTGCAGGAAATTCGCGTGATCTCGCTAGCCGACACCGTAGGTCTGGCGCCGCCGGAAAAGATTCGCGAAGTGGTTTCAGCGGTGATGGCGAAGTATGACTATCTCGAAATCGGAGTCCATCTGCACAGCCGCCCCGACCAGGCCGCCGCCAAAATCATCGCGGCGTATGAGGCCGGCTGCCGTCGTTTCGATTCTGCCATCGGCGGTCTCGGCGGATGCCCCTTCGCCCAGGATGAGTTAGTTGGGAATATTCCAACGGAAACGGTGATTGAAACTCTGCGCGGCGGTGGCGCGCAATTGCCGCCGCTGAAGCCGCTGGATACATTGTTGAGAGCGACCGCCGAGATTGGCGCGAGGTATAAAACTTCGACGGATGCGAACTGATCTCTGACAATCCCATGAACTACAAGACGGTCCAACTCGCCTTCGATTCAGGCATGGCCACCCTCACCCTCAACCGGCCTGACAAACGCAACGCGATCAGCTACGAACTGATTGACGATCTGATCCGCGCCCTGGAGGAAGCGAGAAACTCTGCCGCCGGCATCCTGATCTTGACCGGAGCAGGGAAGGCCTTCTGCTCCGGCATGGACCTCGACAACCTGAAAGCCCTGATCGGCCGTACACCCGAGCAAAATCTCGAAGACTCGCGAACCATGGTCAGCCTGTTCCGTTCGCTTTATGAATTTCCTAAGCCGACAATCGCCGCGGTAAACGGCGCGGCTATCGCCGGCGGCACCGGACTGGCCCTGCTCTGCGATTTCACGCTGGCCGTTCCAGATGCCAAGTTTGGCTACACTGAGGTTCGGATCGGATTCGTGCCCGCCATCGTCTCGACTTTTCTCCTGCGCCAGGTCGGCGAGAAAATCGCTCGCGACCTCCTGCTTACGGGCCGCATCTTCGACGCGCCGGAAGCCCTGAAGATGGGCCTGATCAACGAAATTGTTCCTCCGGAAAAGTTGCTCGACCGTGCCCGCGAACTCGCCGCGCAGTTGGCGGAGAACAGTCCGCTTTCGCTTTTCCATACCAAGCGCCTGCTTACCGATCACGCGCGCGCGGAACTCGATGCGCAAATCGAGGCCGCCATCCGCGAAAATGCCGGCATCCGCGAGAGCGCCGATTTCCGCGAAGGGATCGAAGCATTCCTCGAAAAGCGCAAACCGAAATGGACGGGCCGATGAGCAGGCGTGGCGGATCGATGTCTGTCAATGGAGAAGATACGGCGACCGTAAATGAGACTCGCATCCGCGTCCGCTATGCCGAAACCGATCAGATGGGGGTCGTCTATCACGCCAATCATTTCATCTGGTTTGAAGTGGGACGCGTGGAGCTCCTCCGCCAGTTGGGCTTCAGCTATAAAGATATGGAGCGCGAAGACGACTGCTTTATTGCCGTAGTCGATGCCCGCTGCCGCTACAAGGCTCCCGTACACTATGATGACGAGGTTATTGTGCGCACGTATCTGAAACATGTGCGGGAGAAAGTGATCCGCTTCGGATATGAGTTGCGCAGTACGGAGACTGGCGAATTGCTGGCTGAAGGCGAGACCACGCACATCGTGGCTGATTCAGGAATGAAGCCCCGCGCGCTGCCGGAGAAATATATGAAAGTATTTCGCGCCGCCGTGGGCAGCCCCTAAAGGGGCATCTGGTTCTGGAACTTGCGGCATCGCTAAAGCGATGCCCTGATACGAAACCTAAAAAAGACAAAAACGGCGAACGAACAACAACTGAGAACTGAGACCCGGGAACTGAGAACTGCTTTGCAAGCCCTGCACATCAACGGAAACGATCTCACGCTCGAAGCGGTGCGCGAAGTCGCGCAGCCGGACGTTCGCCGACCTGTTCTCCTCGATCCCGACGCACGCGAGGCCGTCAACCGTGCCCGCGCCGTCGTCGACACGCTCGTCGCCAACAATAAAATTTCTTACGCCATCACGACCGGCGTCGGCAAGCTGAGCGATGTGCACATCGTTGGCGATCAGGTCCGCGAGCTGCAAGTCAACCTTGTGCGCTCGCACGCCGTCGGCGTCGGCGAACCGCTTTCGATCCCGGACACGCGCGCCATGATGCTCCTGCGCGCCAATTCGCTGGCGAAAGGCAACTCGGGCGTGCGGGGCATTACTATCGACACCATCTGCGAGATGCTCAATCGCGGCGTGACTCCGATGGTCCCGTCGCAGGGAAGCGTGGGAGCGAGTGGTGATCTTGCGCCGCTGGCGCACCTGGCGCTGGCATTGATCGGTGAAGGCGAATGCTTTGACGAAAAGGGCGCTCGCATTGCAAGTGCCGAAGCATTGAAGCGCGCGCAAATCAAACCGCTGGTGCTCGAAGCGAAAGAAGCGGTGTCGCTTATCAATGGCACGCAAGCCATGCTGGCCATCGGCATCCTCATGCTGCTTGCCGCTGAGACGCTGGTTGACACCGCCGACGTCATCGGCGCGATGGCTTGCGATGCCCTGAAGGGAACCAATGTCGCTTTCGACGAGCGGATTCAAAAGGCTCGCCCTCATGCCGGACAAATCAGGACTGCGGCCAACCTGCGGCGTTTGCTCGAACAGAGTCAGATCCGCGAGTCGCATCGCGATTGCGGTCGGGTGCAGGACGCTTATTCATTACGTTGCATCCCGCAGGTGCATGGCGCGGTGCGCGACACGCTCGCTCATTGCCGCGCGGTGTTTGAGACAGAAACGAACTCGGCCGTCGATAACCCGCTGGTATTCGTGAAGAATCCGAAAGCGATGGACGGCGAGGGTGACGTGCTCTCCGGCGGAAATTTTCACGGCGAGCCGCTCGCGTTCGCGCTCGACTTTCTCGCGATTGCTTTGAGCGCGCTGGCCGGCATCAGCGAGCGGCGACTGGAGCGCATGGTGAACCCCGCGCTTAGCGAAGGGCTGCCGCCATTTCTCGCCCCGGGTGCGGGAATGAACTCGGGCTTCATGATGCCGCAAGTGACCGCTGCCGCGCTGGTGAGTGAGAACAAAGTGCTGGCGCATCCTGCGTCGGTCGATTCGATTACTACGTCGGGGAATAAGGAAGACTTCGTCTCGATGGGGATGACCGCGGCGAACAAGTTGAAGAAAGTGGTGGAGAACACGCGCAACACGCTGGCCATCGAGGCCATGGCGGCGGCACAGGCGATTGATTTCCTCGCGCCACTGAAGACTTCGAAGCCGTTGCAGCAGGCGCACGCGGCGATCCGGGCGGTGTGCGCGACGATGGAGAAGGACCGCGTGATGTATCGAGATTTCGCGCGCATTGCGGCGTTGATTGCGAGCGGCAAGTTGGCCGATGTGGTGCGCTAAGTGTCCTCATCGAATTTATCCCTACGAAATTTGTCATCATGACCATGAGCCTGCCGAAGGGAAGGGGCCTGCTACCCGCTTTTCGCCCACACCGCGCTGTTTTATGCGGTCGGGAAGAGCAAGAATCGCTGTTTACAGCCACCTGCTGAATGCATTAGACTCGCCCGGTTCAACGTCTCTCCCCCAAGAGGCGCGCCAGAGCTTTCAGCGTTCTCTCACTGGTTCCGTGCGACGGAAACTTAAAGAGGCCAAAACATGCCAGGACATCGTAAAGGAAATTACCGCATTGGTGGCACGGGTGTACTTGCCGTCCTTGTTTTCATCAGCGCGGGTGCAGTGCTGGCGGCGGGTCAGGTAGCTGTCACAACCTATCACTACGACAACAACCGGACCGGATGGAATAAGCATGAAACGAGCCTGACGCCCGCCAAAGTGGGGACCCCGTCGTTCGGCTGGCTGCGGACCGTGGCGCTCGATGACCAGGTTGATGCTCAGCCGCTGGTGGTGCCGGGCGTGCTGATTACCGTTGGACAATTTCAGGGCACGCACGATGTGGTTTATGTGGCGACGGAACACAACACGGTGTACGCAATCGACGTTCACAGCGGGATAGTGCTGTTGAGCCGGAGTCTCGGACCGCCGGTGCCCCTTCCGTTGGGATGCATGAACAACGGGCCGAATGTCGGCATTAACTCGACGCCGGTGATCGACCTCGCCAGTAAAACGCTGTACGTAATGATTTACACGCTGGTGGCTGGGCCGGAATACCGTCTTTACGCGCTCGATCTGGGGAGCTTGAGCAACAAGGTCGCGCCCAAGTTGGTGACGGCTTCGCATACGCTGACCAATGGAACGACATTCAACTTCAACGCGACTTACCAGCGTCAGCGGCCGGGGTTGTTGCTCGCGAACGGCAGCATTTATGCGGGGTTTGGCAGCTTCTGTGATCTTTCAGCGGATGTTTCGCGGGGCTGGCTGCTGGGGTGGACGGCAGGATCGCTGGCGCCGTTTCCGTCAAACCAACTCCTCGACCAACAGCCAACTTCGCCGGACAGCTTCTTCCTGTCGTCGATCTGGATGTCGGGATACGGACTGGCGACCGACGATGCGGGCAACATCCTGTTCGTGACCGGGAACTCCGATTATTCCGGGACAACATACGACGGTGTCACCAACATTCAGGAGAGTGTCGTCAAGGTTTCGCCCACGTTAACGACGGTGCTTGATCTGTTCACGCCGAAGAATCAGGCGACCCTCGATCAGTTCGATGCTGATTTCGGCTCGGGCGGAGTGCTCGTCCTGCCCGATCAGCCGGGCCCGAAGCCGCATCTGGCGGTGGCAGCGGGCAAGGCGGGAATGATGTTTTTGATGAACGAAGACAATCTGGGTGGGTACTCGCCGACGGCGAACCATGTTCTGGGCAGCTACGGGGTGGGCCATTGCTGGTGCGGCCAGTCTTATTTCGTGGATCCGGTGGATGGATTGGGACGGGTGGTGAGCAGCGGCGGCAGGCTAGTGGAAGCCTGGAAGGTGCAGACGTCGCCCAAAGTGGCGTTGATAAAAGTGGCGACTTCTCCGTCGATAGGTGGCGCGCAGAATCCAGGATTCTTCACCACGATTTCGTCGAATGGAAATGCCAATCCAATCATTTGGGCAATATCGCATCCTCCGAATACGAAAGCGGCGC
>Ga0193751_1001042_pt1 | contig 18586 bp, 22 predicted proteins | sample L1c2metaG_FD_143050 | JGI IMG/M metagenome (GOLD analysis project Ga0193751, IMG submission 143050) | Soil microbial communities from a riparian zone of the East river system, Colorado, United States - L1c2 | ecosystem: Environmental > Terrestrial > Soil > Riparian zone | place: USA: East River... | reverse complement strand
ACCGCCCCCGCCCTGGTGATCACCGGCGACGAGGACTGGCCGTGCCTGGAGCCCGGCATCCTGATGAAGCAGACGATCCCGACGGCCGCCCTGGTGGTGATGCCGAACGCCGGCCACGGCATCAACACCGAGGACCCCGGAGCGTTCAACCAGCACCTCGCCGACTTCTTCCACACCGTCGACATCGGCAAGTGGCCGGCGCGCGACCCGCGCGCGCTGGTGTCGAGCATCTTGGGGAATCGGTGAAGTGCGTCGCGCCGCCCGACCGAGTTTCGGCGGTGCAGCAGCGCGTACCCCGGTGTGCTATCGTTTAGGTCGTGGGCACCGACTTGATGAGCTTCGATATCGGCAAGAACGGCGTCGGCATCGTCAATTACAACGTTCCCCAATGATGATGGGCTTCAATGGAATTAGGTATCTATCACGAGTTTCCAGTGCTGCCGGGCCGCAGCCAAGCTGAATGCTTTGCCGCCGGGTTCGACATCGTCGACGCCAGCGAGGAATACGGCCTCGACGTGATGTGGCTCGCGGAACTGCATTTCGACAAACGGCGCGCCCTCGCCGCCAGCCCGCTGGTCCTTGGTACCGCGATCGCGGCCCGCACCGAAAGGATCAGGATCGGGACCAGCGTGCAAGTGCTTCCGCTGGCTAATCCGCTTCGCATCGCCGAGGAAGCCGCGACCTTGGATCACGTCTCCAAGGGCCGACTGATCTTCGGCGTCGGGCGCAGCGGCGTCGTGAAGACCTATGAGGCGCTGAACATCGCCTATTCCGAAAGCAAGGACCGGGAGATTGAGTGTCTCGAGATCATCCAGCGCGCCTGGCAGGAAGACAATTTCTCCTACAAGGGCAAGTTTTACGACATCCAAGACGTCACGGTCGTGCCGCAGCCGGTGCAACAACCGGCGCCCGAAATCCGCATCGCGGCGGTGAGCGTCGAAACATTCCCCGCGGCCGGCAAAGCGGGCCAAGGCCTGTTCCTGTCGGTGCGGCACGAGGATGTGCGGATGTTCAAGCAGCACATCGACGTCTACCGCAAAGCTTGGACCGGCGCCGGACATCGCGGAGAGGCACCCGTCTATCTCCGTTGCCCCGGTTTCGTCGCAAAAACTGATGCGGCGGCCCAGGAAGCCTACGGGCCGACGCTGATGCGGCATTTCCAGAACCAAAGCCGCCTGCTTGCCGACTCCTCCCGTCGGCAAAACAGCCCGCCGGACCACCCGCGCTGGAAAACCTCGCAGCGCCTCACTGAAATCACGCTCGAGGAAACATTGCGCGGTTCGGTGTTCATTGGCTCACCCGATACGGTGGTGGGGAAGTTGAAAGACCTGCAACGCGACATCGGGCTGTCGGGCGTGCAGTTGGAAACGAATTGCGCGGGCCTAGCCGACCACGCGGCGGAACGAGAGGCGATCCGGCTACTGGCGCGGGAGGTCAAGTCGGCGTTCCGTTGAACGCGACTTAGAGCCTTCGCGGCTCTTTCGTCGAACCCGACGCGCGCGGGATTCGCCGTGGGTGGCGGCGTTGAGACCGCTCTCGAGAACAACTGGAGCGCCAAGTTCGAGGCGCTCCATGTCGATCTCGGCGGTTTCGACACCGCGTTCGGCGGTGCGACCGACACGAGCGTCACCAATGCGCTATACGCCCCAGCAAGGGTTCAACACGGTCACCACGACCACGGCCCCGACCACCGGCAGTTTCCACACGCATGTGACGGACTTGATCCTGCGCGTCGGCCTGAACTACCGGTTCGGTGGACCAATTGTGGCGAAATACCAACTCGCGGTGCGGAAGTGCGGGGCTGTCGAACCAAGCCTGGGCGGCTATGCGCTCTAGAGGCCGCCTCAGTTGGCGGCCTCTTTCATTTCAAGCCAAACGTGCCACGGTCGGCTATTGGCACTTTTTAGTCGTTCGCGGATGTCCGCGCCATGTCCGTTATTGTGGGTATATCGGAAGTGAAATACTCACTCCGAGTATTTCGCATGTTGACCCGAAGCGGACATCGATCCGAGGCGCAAACGCCCCTCGATTTAGAACGATTCAGAGGCCAATCCATAGGACTCACCGGCCGCTCTGTGGCAGGCTGTCCCCATGTTCGGCACACGGCGCGAGTTCATCACCCTGCTCGGCGGCACGGCGGTTGCTCGGCCGCTCGCGGCGCACGCGCAGCGGCCGGCGAAACCGCTCGCTGTCGGCACGGTCGCCGGCACCCTGAAATCATCGCCACAGTGGGTCGCCTTCGCCCGGCGCATGGGGGAACTCGGCTATCAGGAAGGAAAGAATTTCTCCTTCGATTTTCTGCAGGCCGCGAGCGTGGACGAGTACGAAGCCGGCCACCGGCGGAGCTGCCGGTGATGCAGGCGAGGACTTTCGAGATGGTCCTCAACCTCAAGGCCGCCAAGGCGCTCGGCTTGACCGTGCCGAACACCATGCTGGTGAGCGCCGACGAGGGGATCGAATAGTGGCATGAACAGACGGGATTTCATCAACGTTTTTGCGGGTTCATTGGCCGCGACATTCCCGCTGAGAGCGCGTGCGCAAGGCAGTGCACGGCCCGTCGTCGGCGTGCTGATGCTGGGTAATCCCGACCCTGGTTTTTTCTTGCACGAACTCGGTCAGGGGTTGCGCGAATTGGGCTACGTGGAAGGCCGGAACATCACGCTGGAATTGCGCAACGCGCATGGATCGATGGCGAGCCTGAACGCTCTCGCCCGCGAACTCGTCGAGATCAAGGTTGACGTCATCGTCGCCTTTCAAACGCCATCCGTCGCTGCCGCCAAGGAGGCGACCAGTGAAATCCCGATTGTCATGTGTCCGGCCCAGGAGCCGGTGCAAATGGGGTTCGTCGCCAGCTTCGCCCGCCCAGGCGGAAATATCACGGGCCTGACCACTGCGACGGCAGACCTCACGGGCAAGAACCTCGACCTCATCCGTGAAGCGTTGCCCGCCGCGCGCCGCCTAGCTGCCATCGGCAACACCATCGATCCATTCCACAAGCCGTTCCTCGAAAGCCTCCAAGCAGCCGCGCCAAAGCTCGGATTTCAGCTTATGACGGTTTTGACCCCTCCCGATGAGCTGGAGGCCGTTTTTGCAGAGCTGGCTAAAGACGGCGTCGAGGTTGTGCTGGTTCAGCCGAGCATGGGGCGTGAGATTGCCGCCGAAATGGCTCTCAAGAACCGACTGCCTCTCCTCGCACCAAGCGCGGAATTTGCCCGTGCCGGAGCCCTGATGGCCTATGGCGCGGATGCCGGAGCCGTCTATCGGCAATCGGCGACGTTTGTCGACAAGATCATCAAAGGTCGAAAGCCCGCCGACCTGCCGGTCGAGCTAGCGACCAAATTCGTCTTGGTCGTCAATCTCAAGACCGCAAACGCACTGGGCATTACGTTGTCGCCAACATTGCTCGCGCGCGCCGACGAGGTGATCGAATGAGGCGGCGGGAGTTCATCTTTGGACTTGGCGGCGCGACTGCGGCGTGGCCGCTCGCGGCACGCGGGCAGTATGCAGCAAAGTCTTGGCTTCTCTGGCGGCAGGTTTTGTCGCTTGCTTTTTGGCTTTCGATGACGTGAGCAAGAGAAATAGGGTATTGCAGCGACAGCTAATTTCCTCGCCAACTATGGGTAGACATTTGCGTAATGAAGATCGGATTCAGCTTATAACGACGCTTAGGTCGTCTAATGACGTGAACCAATCTGTAGAAATAAATAGCGCGTCAAATTGTGATGAATGTGAGGAATATGCACAAGAATTAAGAGAAGCGATTGGCTCTATTCCAGGTTGGCGCGCCAGTGGCGGAACAACGATCTTTGGTAGTGCCGCTACTCGCGGGATTCGGTTTCTTGTGTTTTCATTAGAAAAACGTCCTAACGAGTTTATTAAGTTGGCTGCGGCTTTTGATGCAGCGCAAATTCGATTTGAATGGATCGAGGACAAAACGCTATCTGGTTACAACTACATTCTTGTAGCTAGACAGGTGCGACGGTGACTTTATCACGGCAAGGCTCCCGATGAGATCGACTGGTCGGCACCAGAGCGTCAGACGCGGGCGGGCGGCCGGGAGGAAACATCACAGGCCTCACTTATGTCTATGATCAGCTCGCCGGAAAGTCAGTTGAGCTACTCAAAGATATAGCGCCTGGGGTGTCCCGCGTTGCCATTCTGTGGAATCCCAATCACGCCGATCCCGAATTTCGCGCAACGCAGCGCGCGTCGCAAATTTTGGGTGTGCAACTGCAATCGCTTGAGGTGCGGAAGCCCGGAGATTTTGAAGTCGCATTTCAAGCCGCGGAGCGCGAACGGGCAGAGGCTCTCATAGTTATTGGGGGGCGCTTCATGTTTCTACACCGCCAGCAGATCGGGGACTTCGCTGCTTTTGGCGGGCTTATCATTACAGGTACGCCGAGCTTTTTGATGCAGATTGGGGCGCTCATGACCTATGGGCCCAATGTGCCCGAATTGTTGCAGCGCGCCTCGATCTACGTCGATAAAATTCTGCGCGGTGCCAAGCCAGCCGACTTGCCAATGCAGCAGCCGACCGCTTTCGAGCTGACTATCAGCCTCAAGGCCGCCAAGAGCCTTGGCCTGACTGTGCCGCCGGCGGTTATGGCGCGTGCGGATAAGATAATTGAATGAGAACGATCTTTGCTGCGCGTCCGCTTTTGGCACAGAGCGGACCTGCTCGCTGCGGTGGAGAACGTCAGCTTACGGAGCTAAACCGGACATAGATGCAGACCGGCTGGCTCGACGCTTTTGACCCGGAGCGGACCGCCAAAAGCTCGGGGCGAATGTCTGCAAGTGGCACGAAACGGATCTACCCGGATGTCTGCTAAATGACCGTATTTGCGGCCAAAGCCGACATCATATCAGCCAGCGATCGGCTATTTGGGGAGCTGACGCGCCTCACCGATCGAAGTCGACCGCGACCGTGTTGCCGCCGCTCACCAGGACCCCGACCCGCTCGCCCGGCTGCGGCGGATAACGGCCCGAGGCGAGCGCCGCGAAGGCGGCGGCGCCGCCCGGCTCGGCGACGATCCGCAACACGGACCACAGCGCCTTCTGCGCCTGGCGGATCGCCGCGTCGGTGACGAGGACGACGCGATCGACGTGGCGTTGCGCGATCGGAAACATCAGGGTGCCGACGCGGCGCGGCGCCAGCGAGTCGGCGGCGATGCCGCCCGCCTCGGCGTCGACCGGCTGCCCGGCCGCCAACGCCCGTTCGAGGGTCGGGGAGGCTTCCGGCTCGACGCCGATAACCTTGATGCGGCCGCCATACCAAGCGGCGATGCCGCCGATCAGCCCGCCGCCGCCGACCGCGACCAGCAGCGTATCGAGATCGGGCGCCTGCTCCTCCAGCTCCAGCCCGATCGTGCCCTGGCCGAGCAGGGTCTCCACCTGGTCGAACGCATGCACCGGCAGCGCGCCCGACTGGGCTATCCACGCCTCGCTGGCGGCGAGCGCATCGGCGTAGCGTTCGCCCTCGAGCGCGAGATCGGCGCCGTAATCGCCGATGCGCCGGATCTTTGCCGGCGAGGAGATCGTCGGCACGAAGATCTTGGCCGCAATCCCGAGCTTCATGGCGGCGTACGCCACCGCCACCCCGTGATTGCCGCCCGAGGCCGCGACAACGCCGGCCGCCGGAACCTGCCGCATCAGCAGGTTGGCGAAGGCGCCGCGGGTCTTGAACGCACCGGCGTGCTGCAGCAGCTCCAGCTTGAACGTCAGCGCGATCGGGTCGAGGCCGAAATCCGCGCCGTTCGCCGCGATGACCGGCGTGCGGCGTATGTGCGGGCGAATGACCGCATATGCTGATGCGATAGTCTCGCGGGTCGTCATCGGCTCTCCGAGCGGTAGCACGCCAAAGCCACTATCGGGGGCGCGTGAACAGTGGGGATGGGCCCCGACCCTAGTCCGCGGTGTGCCCGCCGTCGACCGGCGCGCCGCGGCTCCTCTCGCGCCACCCGCAGCCTTTCCGTATTGGCAAAGTTTGCCATAGGTGATACTCTGCCGCGGCATCGAGGAGCGTTTTCCATGCCGACCCGCAACATCAGTCTCACCCGCGAGCAGGACACATTCGTCGATCAAGTGGTCAAATCGGGCGAGTATCAGAACGCGAGCGAAGCGATCCGCGACGCGCTTCGGGCGCTGCAGCAGCGGCGAAAAGAGGACGCCTTGAAGCTGAAGGCGCTGCGCCAGCACGTCAAGGCCGGCGTGGATGCGCTCGAACGGGGCGATTTCGTTGAAGTCGACGGCGCGGACCTCGAAGATTTTCTCGAACATCTGACCGTCGCATCGGGCAAAGCCTCCCGCTGACCCCATGGCGCGGTTCCGCCTCTCCGGTCCGGCCCGGGCGGACGTGGCGCACATCCTTGCCACGAGCGCCGAACGGTGGGGCGTTGAGACGAGGCGCCGCTACGCCGCGCTCCTCGCCGCGGCAATGCGAACGGTGGTGGTCGATCCTGCGGGGCCATCGTCGCGCGAACGCGCCGATCTTCTGCCCGGAATTCGCAGCTTTCACATCCGCCATGCGCGCGGTCATGATGCGGAGGCAAGGGTGGGCCGGCCCGTGCATATTCTCTACTACCGCGTCATCGAGCCGGGATTGATCGAGATCGTTCGCGTGTTGCACGACCGCATGGAGCCGAGCCGGCAATTGACCGATTAGATCGCCGTGTAGCCGCCGTCGACCAGCAGGTCGGCGCCGGTCATGAAGCTGGCGCCGTCGCCGGCGAGGAACAGGGCGGCCTGGGCGATCTCGCCGGGCTCGCCCAGACGATTGAGCAAATGCTTCGGTCCGCCGATGCGGCGCGCCTCGTCCATGGTGCCGTAGCGATGGACCATGCGGCGCGTCGCCACCGCGCCGGGCGAAAGGGCGTTGACCCGGACGTTGTCGTCCGCGTGGTCGATCGCCATGGCCTTGGCGAGCTGGATGACCGCGCCCTTGGTCGAGCAGTAGGCGGCGCGCCGCGGGGCACCGACGCGCCCGAGCTGCGAGGCGATGTGGATGATGCTCCCGCCGCCGGCGGCAATCATCATCGGCAGCACCGCCTTGCTCATCAGGAACGCGCCCTTGACGTTGACGGCGAAGACGCGGTCCCAGTCCTCGGGACTAAGCTCGAGCACGCTCCCGTTCGGATCGATGGTGGCGGCGGCGTTGACCAGCACGCGCGCGGCGCCGAAGGCGTCGCGCACCGCCTGCGCTGCCGTCAGCGCGTCTGCCGCGCGGCTCACGTCGCAGGTGACCGCAAGCGCCCGGCCTCCCGATTGCTCGATCGTCCGCGCGGTCGCCGCGGCCTGTTCGGCGTCGACGTCGAGGCAGGCGACCGCCGCGCCGGCCTTGGCAAAGGTCTCGGCAATCGCGCGGCCGATGCCGTTGCCGGCGCCGGTCACCACGGCCACTTTTCCTGCGAGCGGTGAACTGGTCACGGCGTTTTCCTCCGGTGTGACTTGCAAGGACTCCGCTAATCTTGTCGCCCGCGTTCGATCGATCGATCAAGCCGTCTACCCATGACGTTGCGGCACCGGTGAAAACGCCCCTGTTGCGCCGGTATTTTTCACAGATTGACCTTTGATGCGCCATAAATACCAGCGAGCGTATGACCGTCGGGGTGGGAATAGTTCAGTCACCCGGCCGGGCGGTCCCGGCCGCCCAGGTTGCCCCCTGCCGATCGGGACCGCACCGCTCCGGTGCTCCCTTCCCCGTTGAGTCTGGCTGCACGTGCGCTGTCGTCCGCGACCGCTCACAGCCTGCCGAGTTGCGACCTGCCGACGAACCACGCCACGATGAAACAGACGGCCGCAACCGCCAACGATGCGACGCCGTGCTTGACGTGGACGCGCGGCGAGCCCGCCTCGAATCCGGGCACGAACGACGGCAGCGATCCGGCTGGCACGAACCAGTAGACACAGGCGATCACGACAAAGATCAGTCCGAGGACGACAAGGCCCGAGCGAATCGACATCAGCTCCTCCCGTACGGCGCCGGTCCGGCGACCGGAGAATCGGTACTAAGAGACACCCGCCGGGAAGTTTCAAGAGCGTGGCGTCACTGCCGCGCCGCATTTCTTCGGCCCAGCCGGCGCCGTCACAATCTCGCCCGAGGAGAGTTGAAACCTTGCGCAAGGGGGCAAGGTGATTCGGCAAGGGGTGGGCGATGGAAACATTCAGTCGGATTCTCGACGAGAGAACCGCCGAGTTGCTGTTGGTGGTGGGCGGAGCGTTGCTCGTGGCGGTACTGACGCTGGTCTACCTGCTCTGAGCCGGCGTCGCTCGCTTGAGATTCACAGGACATTGAGCGTTTTCGCACTGCGGCCGAGATAGGCTTCGCGCACGCGCTCGTCCTCGCGCAGGGCGGCACACGGGCCCGACGCGATGATCGCGCCGGTCTGCAGCACGTAGCCGCGGCTCGCGGTTGCCAGCGCGTAGCGGGCATTCTGCTCGACCAGCAGCACGGTCGTGCCCGCTTCGTTGATGGCCCGGACGGTGCGGAATATGTCCTGCACCACCAGCGGGGCGAGGCCGAGCGACGGCTCGTCGAGACACAACAGCAGCGGTTCCGACATCATGGCGCGGCCGAGCGCCAGCATCTGCTGCTCGCCGCCCGACAGGGTGCCGGCGTTCTGCACGGTGCGTTCGGCGAGGCGCGGAAACATGGCGAACGTCCGGTCAAGCAGCGTGCGCACCCGCGCCTTGTCGGCGCGATGCTTGAACGCGCCGAGCTCGAGGTTCTCGCGCACGGTGAGAAAGGGAAAGACCCGCCGGCCCTCGGGAACAAGCGCAATTCCGAGACCGACGCGCTCGTGCGAGGGCATCCGGGTGACGTCGCGCCCGGCGAAGCGGATGGTGCCGCGCCGCGGCAACAGGACGCCGGCAACGCCGCGCAAGGTGGTCGACTTGCCGGCCCCGTTGGCGCCGATCAGGGTGACGATCTCGCCCGCCTCCACCGCGAACGCCAGATCGCGGCAGGCGGCGACCTCCCCGTAGGCAAGCTCGAGATGCTCAGCCTCCAGGAGCGCGGTCACGGCCCGGCTCCGAGATAGGCGGCGATCACGTCCGGATGCGCCTGCACGTCGCGCGGCGTGCCCTCGAACAGCAGCTCGCCGTAATCCATCACCAGAACCCGGTCGGCGACGTTCATGACCAGGTCCATATTGTGCTCGACGACGACCACGGCCATGCCGCGACCGCGCAACACGCGGATGCGGTCGAGCAGAGCTTCGACCTCCGCGGCGTTGAGGCCGGCCGCCGGCTCGTCGATCAACAGCAGGCGCGGCGCGGTCGCCAGCGCCCGGGCGACCTCCAGCATGCGCTGCTCGCCATAGGCGAGCGCCCCGGCAAGGGCATGCGCCCGGCGCTCGAGGCCGACAAAGGCGAGGAGCTCCGCGGCCTGCGCGCGACAGCGCGCGCGGTCGGCCTGAAACGCGCCGCCGTGCCAGACGTATTGCCAAGCCGGGATGCGGTGATGGGTGTGGAATCCGGCGATGACGTTGTCGATGACCGAGAGCTGCTTGAACAGCCGGATCTTCTGGAAGGTGCGGGCGAGCCCACGCCGTACCCGCGCGTGCGCCGGCAGGCCGGTGACATCGCGATCTTCGAGCAGCACGCTGCCGGCGTCCGGCCGGTAGATGCCGCTCATGAGATTGAGCAGCGTCGACTTGCCGGCGCCGTTCGGTCCGATGATGGCGAATACGCTTGCGGGCGCGACCGCAAGCGAGATGTCGTGCACCGCGCGCACGCCGCCAAAGTTCTTGCACAGCCCGGCGGCATGAAAGATGGGCGGTGCGCCGGTCATCGGCCGACCCCCGCGACGGCCCGCGAGCGTGGCCGGGCGAGGCGGTCGCGCGCAAGCCGCACCGCCTGCGCAATGCCTCCGGGCATGAACAGCACCACGAGGGTGAGCGCCGCGCCGTAGACGATGAGCCGCCAATCGCCGATGCCGCGCAGCAGCTCGGGCAGGACGGTCAGCAGGATCGCGCCGGCGACCGGACCGACCAGCGTGCCCATGCCGCCGACGATCACCATGGCAAGGATCGTGAACGACTCGGTGATGAAGAAAGCGTCGGGAACGAGGGTGCCGACGAAGCTTGCATAGAAGCAGCCGGCGGCGCCGGCAACGGCCGAACCGATCCCGAACGCGAAGACCTTCCAGGCGCGGCAATCGATGCCCAGCGACGCCGCGGAGACCTCGTCCTCGCGGATCGCCGTCAACGTCTCGCCGACCGGCGAGCGCACGAGCTGGTCGAGCAGCACGTAAGCGATCAGCGCGAAGCCGGCGACCAGGTAGAACAGGCTGGCGAGGTTGGTGAAATCGATCGCCGGCAGGCCGGGAAGGGCGATCGCGGGCGGCGGCGCGATGGCGTAGATGCCAAGCGGGCCCTGGGTGAGGCTGATCCAGTTGAGCAGGACCTGATAGGTGATGACGGCAAAGCCGAGCGAGGCGATCGCGAGGTAATGGCCGCGCAAGCGCACGGCGAACAGCGACAGCGCCATGCCGGAGGCGGCGGACGCGGCGACGCCGCAGACGAAGGCGGCCCAGAACGGCAGGCCGAGCCGCATGATCAGCAAGGTCGAGACATAGGCGCCGATGCCGTAGAACGCCGATTGGCCGAGGTTGAGCTGGCCGGCGAAGCCGAGGACGAAGTCGAGCCCGATCGCCAGCATCACGTTGAGGGCGCAGATGATCAGGTTGGTGCGCCAATAGGAGTCGGGGAAAATCAGCGGCAGCACGGCGATCACGCCGGCGGCCGCGAGAATGCCCCACCAGCGCGACTGGCCCGACCCGGGGGACGCCGCGTCAGACATTTTCTTCCCGCCGCTCGGCGATCAGGCCGGTCGGCCGCACCGCCAGCATCAGCAAGAGCAGCGCGAACACTACGATGTCGATCAGGCCGGGCCCGAGCACCTGGGTGGTATAGCTTTCGATCAGGCCGACGATGAGCCCGGCGATGATCGTGCCTTCCACGTTGCCGAAGCCGCCGATGATCACGATGGCGAAGGCCTTGACGATCACCGAGGCGCCGGCGAACGGGGTGAGCACCAGCACCGGCCCGAGCATCGCCCCGCCCATGCCGGCAAGCGCCGAGGCGATCACGAAGGTGAGCATGATCAGCTGATTGGGGTTGATGCCCATGAGACCGGCGGTCTCGCGGTCCTGGGCGACGGCGCGCAGCGCCTTGCCGAGGAAGGTGAACTTCATGAAGGCGTAGAGCAGGCCGATCGTTGCCGCCGACACCGCCATGATCAGCAGGCTCTGCACGGTGATGAACGTGCCGGCGAACCGGATCACCTGGTCGCTGTAGGGCGAATCGAACGCGTAGGGGATCGGCCCGAACCAGGCGAGCATGCCGTTCTCCAGCATGACCGAGACCCCGATGGTCGCGATCAGCGGCAACAGCTCGTTGCCGCGCTCGCGCAGCGGCGCGAACACCGCCGCGTTGATCAGGAAGCCGAAGGCCGCCCCGACCACCAGGGCAACGCCGATGCTGGGGAGGTAGCCGCCGCCGAGCGCATGAGTGAAGAAATAGGCTGAGAATGCCCCGAGCGTCACGATGTCGGCGTGGGCGAAGTTGATCTGCACCAGCACGCCGTAGATCAGGGTCAAGCCCAGCGCGACCAGCACGTAGAGGCTGCCGACGACGAGGCCGTTGATGCCCTGCTGGACGGCGACGGTCAGCATGGCCGCCGCGTCAGTTCCAGCTCAGCGCCTTCCACGACAGGTCGTCCAAGGTCTCCATGTAGTGAATGGTGTCCATCTTGGTGTTCTGGTTGTGCTCGTCGAACGTGACGCTGCCGGTGACGCCGGAGAAGCTCTTCGTCGCCGCGAGGCCGTCGCGGATGCCCTGCGCGTCCTTGGCACCACGGTGCACCACGTCGGCGATCAGCATGATCTGGTCGTAGGCGTGGGCGTTGAGGTGGGTCGGATCCTGATTGTATTTCGCCTTGAAGGCCTGGATGAACCCGCGCACCTGGTCGCGCTTGTCGGTCGGATCGAACTGGACGATGCGGATGTAGCCGAGCGCGGCCTTGCCGGCCTTCTGCTCGAAGCCGAACGGCAGCCAGATGGTGCCGAGCTGGATCGCGCCGCCGCCGCCGCCCTTGGTGACGCCGGCCTGGGCCAAGGCCTGGGTGATCTTGAGCCCCTGCCCCTCGAGCGTGTAGGTCGGGATGACGTCGATCTTGCCGAGGCCGGCGACGCGGGTGGCGATCGCGGTGAAATCGTTGACGTCGCGGCCGAACCCGATATCCGCCAGGATCTTGCCGCCGAGCCCGGTGAAGGTGTCGCCGAACACCTTGGCGTTGCCGATGCCGGCGTTGGTGTTCTCGTAGAGCAGCACGGCGGTGCGGGCGTTGAGCCGCTTATAGGCGTTGGTGGCGATGTCGACGCCCTGCATCACCTCGTTCGGCATGATGCGGAACGTCCACGGGTTGCCCGGCTCGGTGACCTTGATCGAGGACGAGCCGGCGTTAAGCAGCGGGATCTTGGCCTGCGCCAGCACCGGCATGACGGCAAGGGTCGCGTCCGAACATTCCTCGCCGATCACCACGTCGGGCTTGTACTGGTCGATCAGCCGCTTGGCCGCCTGGGTCGCCGGCAGCGGGCTGCAGCTCGAATCCTCGTATTGAATCTCGAACTTGACGCCCGACTTGTTGAGCGCCTCCAGCGCCAGCTCGATGCCCTGCTTGTCCTGGGCGCCGAAATACGATCCCGGCCCCGACATCGGCAGCAGCCCCCCGATCTTGATGACGTCGGCGGCGAAAGCGGTGCCCGCACCGGCAGCCAGCAGACCCCAAACGGCAATCAGACGTGCGCCACGCGGCAACCTTCGCATCGGTATCTCCCCTTGTGTTCGGCAACATTAGACCGCAAGCAAACGGTCCTTGGCAAATGCCGGCGCAGGTTGCGGCTACGCAATGCCCCGGTTGCAACCCATTGCCGCTCTTGTCAGTGCCCCCGAAGGCGGGCAATCCAGTGCTGGCGAAGATGGGGGATGAATGGAGCGCCGGCACGATCGGGTGCTGATCGCGGGCGGCGGGCCGGTCGGATCGACCGTGGCCCTGCTGCTTGCCCGCGCCGGGGTGCCGGTGACCCTGATCGAGCGCGAGCCCGGCATGGTGCTCGATTATCGCGCCTCGACCTTTCATCCGCCGACCCTCGATCTGCTCGAAGACAGCGGCATCAGCGCCGCGCTCCTGGCGATGGGCCTGATCGCCCCGACGGTGCAGATGCGCGACCGGCGCGCCGGCAAGGTGGCGGAGTTCGACCTTTCCCTCCTGCGCAACGACACGCGCCATCCCTACCGGCTGCAATGCGAGCAGTTCAAGCTGGTCGACTGGCTCTACGGCGCGCTTGCGAAAATTGCCGGCGTCGAGATTCTGTTCGGCCACGAGGTGACCGGGCTTGCGCAGACCGCGGACGAAGTCGCGGTCGAGGTGGAGCACGACGGGGCGCGCAAGACGCTCAAGGGCGACATTTTGATCGGCTGCGACGGCGGACGCAGCACCATCCGCAAGGCGCTCGACGTTGCGTTCGAAGGGTTCACCTACCCGGAGCACTTCCTCGTCGCCGGCACCCGGTTCGATTTCCGCCGCGCCATGCCGGACATCTGCTCGGTCAATTACACCGCCGACCCGGTCGAGTGGTACCTGCTGCTGCAGATCCCGGACATGTGGCGCATCGTGCTCCCGGTCGAGGAGAACGTTGAACCCGACGACGCGATGTCCGAGCAGCGCATGCAGGCCAGCCTGCACAATATCCTGCCGCGGGCGGGAGGCTACGAGATCGCGGTGCGGGCGATCTACCGGGTGCACCAGCGGGTCGCCGGACGCTACCGGGCCGGACGCGTCTTTCTCGCCGGGGACGCCGCCCATCTCAACAACCCGCTCGGCGGCATGGGCCTCAACGGCGGCTTGCACGACGCCGTCAGCCTGTGCGGCCGCCTGGCGCGCGTCTGGCACGGCACCGCCGACGCCGCCATCCTCGATGAATACGAGCCGCAGCGCCGGCCCGAGGCGGTCAACGCCATCCAGGCCATCACCGCGCGCAACAAACGCCTGCTCGAAGAGCGCGATCCCGCCGTGCGCGCGCGCAACCTGGAAGACTTGCGGCACACCGCCGCCGACCCGGAGCGCGCCCGCCGCTACCTGCTCGACGCGACGATGATCTCTTCCCTGCGACGGTCGGCGCTCATACGCTGATCAGACGCTGAAATCGCAACACCTGGAGGCGCAACAATGAAAGTGCTGTCATCCATCCTCGTCGCCGGACTGTTGGGTTTGGCCATCCCATCCGCCCTGGCGCAGAGCCCGGGCGGCGCGGAAGCGCGCCTGAAAGAAAAAAATATCGTCTTGCCGCCCGCCTCGGCGCCGGTTGCAAACTACGTGGGCGCGGTGCGGGTCGGCAATCTGTTTTTCGTTTCCGGCCACACCCCGGGCCCGCAATGGCAGCCGAACGGCAAGGTGGGCAGGGACCTGACCGTGGAGCAGGGCTACCAAGCCGCCCGGCAGACTGGGCTGAACCTCCTCGCGACGGTCCGCGCCTCGCTCGGCAGCCTCGACCGCGTCAAGCGCGTCGTGAAGACGCTGGGCATGGTCAATTCGGCCGAGGGCTTCGGCGACCAGCCCAAGGTCGTCAACGGGTTCTCCGACTTGATGGTCGAGGTCTTCGGCGATCCGAACGGCAAGCACGCCCGTTCGGCGGTCGGCATGGCCGGCCTGCCCTTCAACGCCCCGGTGGAGGTCGAGGTGATCCTGGAGGTCGAGTGACGGGCGGTCGGCGAGCCCGCTGAGATCGCCTGCATGCGCCCTGCCCCGCCCTTCCGCGCCGAGCACGTGGGCAGCCTGCTGCGGCCGAAAGCCCTGCTCCAGGCGCGCGCGGCCGCGGAGGGCGATCAATACCGGCCGGTCAGCGGCCCGCTGACCTACGCCGGCCTCACGGCGATCGAGGATGCCGCGATCCGCGAGGCGGTGCGGCTGCAGGAAGAGGTCGGGCTCGCGGTCGTGACCGACGGCGAGTTTCGCCGTCGGTCGTGGTTCCAGGACTTCCTGCTGGCGCTCACGGGCACCCGCATCACCTTCGTCGAGGCCGCGCGCACCGTTTCGGCCGCCCTGCCGTTCCGGGACGATGCGTCGAGCGAGACGCTGCCCGGCCATATCATCGAGGTGCATGGGAAACTCACGCGCGAGCGGGGCATTTTCACCGAGCACTTCAAGTTCCTCAAGAACATCACCGACCTCACGCCCAAGGTGAGCCTGCCCTCCCCGACCATGCTGCACTTCTGGGGCGGGCGCGCGGCGATCGACGCCAAGGCCTACCCGGATATCGAGGCGTTCTGGGCCGACGCGGTCGCCGTCTGGGTCGCGGAGATCGATGCGCTGCGCGCGCTCGGCTGCACCTATGTGCAGATCGACGACGTCACGTTTCCGCTGCTGTGCGACCCGCGCGCGCAACAGGCCTTGCGCCGGCGCGGCGACGATCCGGCAAGGATTCTCGATACCTACGCAAGTGTCCTCAACCGCATCGTCGCCGCGGCGCCGGCCGGCATGACCATCGCCATGCACATGTGCCGCGGCAACAACCGCGGCAAGTGGATGGGCAGCGGCGGCTACGAATACGTCAGCGAGGTCGTATTTGGACGCACCGGCATCGCCAATTTCTTCATGGAGTACGACAGCGAGCGCGCCGGCGACTTTCGGCCGCTGCGTCATCTGCCGGCGGGAAAGACCGTCGTCCTCGGCCTCGTCTCGACCAAGACGCCGCGGCTCGAATCCAAGGACGACCTCAAGCGGCGCATCGACGCGGCGGCGAAACACGTGGCGCTCGAGCGCTTGTGCCTCAGCCCGCAATGCGGCTTCGCCAGCAATTTTGCCGGCAACCCGCTGACCATCGACGACCAGCGGCGCAAGCTGGCGCTGGTGGTGGAGACCGCGCGGGACGTATGGGGATGAGTCCGCAGCCACTTTTGCCGCCGGACCTCCTATGACATGATCGCCGGACAACAGCCGACAAGGGCTAAGCCCAGAGGGAGGATGCAATATGGATGAAAATCGGACGTTGTCTCGGCGCAAGCTCCTGCACGGGCTTGCCGGCACGGGCGTCATCGCCGCCGCCGACCTCGGCTGGTGGGACGCTCCGTTCATCGCGCCGCGCAAGGCCTGGGGCGCCGAGCCGGTGCGCTTCCAATGGAGCGTTCCCGAACCGACGCGCATCGCCCTGATGAATTCGCTGGTCGAGCGGTTCAATCAATCGCAGAAGGATTTCGCGGTCCAGATCGAATACGTGCCGCAGGCGCAGGCGCGTCAGAAGCTCATCAGCGCGATCAGCGCCGGCAGCCCGCCCGATCTCTGCCAGGTCTGGGACAACTGGGTCGGACAGTTCCAGGGCATGGGCGCGGTGGAGGACATCACGGCGCGCGCCAAGGCGTGGAAGCACTATGGCGACGTGCAGGCCACCGCCTGGCAGACCGTGACGATCGACAACAAGATCGTCTCGCTTCCCCTTGCCCTCACCCTCGATGGGATCTTCTACCGCACCGACCGCCTGAAAGAGCTCGGCCTCAAGGAACCGACCCCGGACTGGACCTGGGACGAGTTCCTGGCGATGGCGAAAGCCTTTACCAAGGCCGACAAGAACCAGTACGGCTACGGCATGCGCGGCGCCGGCACCTGGGCGGTGCTGTATCCGAGCGAGTTCGCCTACGCCAACGGCGCCACGGTTCTCACGGACGGCAAGATCGCGATCAACTCGAAGGAAGCCGTCGACGCCCTCGCCTGGTACGTGGACCTCGCGCTCAAGCACAAGGTTACCCCGCCCAGCGCCGCGACCGACGGATTCGTCGAGATCGTCGAGACGTTCGGGCGCGGCGTCACCAGCATGTACCAGCACAATTCCGGCTCGGTCGGCCAGCAGAAGAAGAACGTCGGCGCCGACAAGTTCGCGACGTTGCCGGTTCCGATCGGTCCGGCGAAAAAGCGCGCGTCGTACTATTTTTCCGAGACGCTCACGGCGTTTACCGGCGGCCGCAACAAGGAAGGCGCGTGGCAGTTCATGAGCTTCATGCTGGAGGACGAGCCCAGCCTGATGTATTGCAAGACCCTCGGGCTGCTGCCGGCACGCAAGTCCATCATCTCGCAGCCGGAGTTCTCCAAGGATCCGGCCCTGAGCGGCTTCGTCGAGTCGTTCCCGTTCGCGATCGTCAGCCCGTATCTCGCCTACCCGGGCTGGGGCGGCAAGATCGATTCCGACGGCGTGCCGCTCATCCAGCAGGCGATCCTCGGAAAGATCACGCCGAAGGAGTGTCTCGACCGCTTCGCCGACGTCCTGAAGAAGGAAATGACCTAGGCGTCGCGCCCCGGCCATGGCCATCGTCACCCTCGCAAGCCCGCGCCCCCGCCCGCTGATCAGCTGGCGGGTGCGCAAGCTGCTGGTCGGCTATTCCTACCTGGTGCCGGCCGCCCTGTGCATGCTCGCCACCGTCGTCGTGCCGATCGGCCTGGCGATCAAGATGAGCCTGTACAACGACGTCCTGTACAAGCCGCAGGCCTATCACTTCATCGGGCCCGGCAACTACGTGCGCCTGGTCCAGGACCCGGTGTTCTGGCTGACGCTGTGGAATTCCGTCGTCTGGGTGTTCGGGTCGGTCGTGCTGCAGTTCGTGTTCGGATTCGCAGCGGCGCTGCTGCTGCATCAGGCGTTCACCGGGCGCGCCCTGGTGCGCACCCTCACGCTCCTGCCGTGGATCATTCCGGGAGTGGTGGTCGGTCTCATCTGGGAGTGGCTCTATCAACCGAATTACGGCGTCATCAATGATCTGCTGCTGAAGGCCGGCTGGATGCACGATCGGGTCGCGTGGCTCTCCTCGCCGGATCTCGCGATGGCGGCGGTCATCTTCACCAATATCTGGCGGGGAATTCCGTTCTTCGCCATCATGTTGCTGGCCGGGCTGCAGGCGATCCCGGGCGAGCTTTACGAAGCGGCGCACGTCGATGGCGCCGGCGTGGTCAGCCGCTTCTGGCACATCACCTTGCCGCTGCTTCGGCCCATCATCGTCGTCGCGACGGCGACGCGCATCATCTGGACGTTCAACTACGCCGACCTGATCTTCGTGATGACGGGCGGCGGGCCCGCCAACGCCACGCAGATCACGTCGACCTACACGCTGATGCAGGCCTACACCAACCTCGATTTCGGCTATGCCGGCGCGCTGTCCGTCGTCCTGCTGCTGGTGATGCTCGCGTTCACGGCCGTCTATCTTCGCATAACCCGCGGCGTCGAGGAGACCGGATGACTCGCCGCCGCTCCCCGGGAGACGTTGCCGAGCGGCTGCTGGGCGGTCCGGTCCTGTGGACCGGCCTCGTGCTGCTGACCGCCTTTGCGCTCGGCCCGTTCATTTGGATGCTGCTCACGTCGTTGAAGGACCGGCAGGAGCTCTACGCGACGCCGCTGCAGTATCTGCCGGTGCATCCCACGTTCGAGAATTACGTCGATGCCTGGACCTCTCCGGTCACGCCGTTCAGCCGCTTCTTCTTCAACAGCCTGTGGGTGTGCTCGGTCACGATGGTCGCGACGACGGCGGTCTCGGTGCTCGCCGGGTAC
>Ga0193751_1001041_pt1 | contig 18611 bp, 31 predicted proteins | sample L1c2metaG_FD_143050 | JGI IMG/M metagenome (GOLD analysis project Ga0193751, IMG submission 143050) | Soil microbial communities from a riparian zone of the East river system, Colorado, United States - L1c2 | ecosystem: Environmental > Terrestrial > Soil > Riparian zone | place: USA: East River... | reverse complement strand
TCGCGGCCCGTGATAAGAATCGTGTTACCAAGTGCCGTGAGTTGTTTGGTGAGTTCGTAACCGATGCCGCTGGCACCGCCGGTGATCAAAATCGTATTGCTTGTGAGTTTCATAATTAAATACCCCCCAAATCATGTGACCATTTACAAAGTTGCCAGAAAGCTCTCCATTGATCGCCAAAACAACTTTTGTTATCAGTCAATGGAGCCGGACGAATGTCCATGCATACGTTTCCGGGAGGAACGCGACTAGATCGGCGACATCAGACGTCGTTCCGAGCCTCCTTGGTTGTCTCTCTGAATCAGCGTGGTCGCTGAGTTCAGCATTTGTACACCAAGCGCTCCTCCTGACTTATACATTCAAACAACTCGCCCGGAACTGTCGAGTGAGCTGGAATGACACATACTTCTTGCAGTACGATTGCTCCACTTTGCCCTTGGCTGAAGGACGGTAGGCGGCATGGAGACGTTTTTTCAGGACTTGCGATACGGGCTTCGGATGCTGGTGAAGTCACCGGGATTCACGGCAATTGCGATTTTGACGTTGGTGCTGGGGATTGGTGCAAATACGGCGCTATTTTCGGTGGTCAATGGCGTCCTGCTCAATCCGCTGGCGTACCCCCGCTCCGGCCAACTCGTCGCGGTATATGGAAAAAGTCCCGGATTCGATCGAGCCCCGATCACCTACCTGAATTTCCTTGATTTCCAGCGCAACACGGAAACGTTCCAATCCATGGCGATGTACCGAAACCAGGATTACAGCTATATCGGCACGGGCGAAGCGGGGGAACGCCTCACCGGTTACCAGATCTCCGCGGACTTTTTTTCAACCCTCGGCGTAGCGCCCATTGTTGGGCGCACTTTTCGCGCCGATGACGATCGCCTGGGCGCCGCGCCGGTCGTGATTCTGGGCGGAGGCCTATGGAAGCGCGAATTCGGCTCTTCCCTCGACGTAGTTGGGAAATCGATCGTCCTGAATGGTACTTCCTACATTGTCGTGGGCGTCCTGAATGGTACTTCCTACATTGTCGTGGGGGTGATTCCGCCAGGTTTCACCTTCTACGGTCAGGACCGAGATGTCTACACTCCGATCGGCCAATACAATGATCCATCTTTTCGCGACCGTGGCATCGGCATGAGCGCGCATGCGGTCGGTCGCCTGAAACCCGGTGTGAAACTCTCGCAGGCGAAAACTGACATGGACGGCGTTGCCGCAAATCTCGCTGAGGCGTTCCCGGAGGCCGATAAGTCCGTCGGCATCACTCTCTTTTCCATGAAGGAAGACATCGTCGGGAATGTCCAGCCATTTCTGATCGTGCTTCTCGCGGCCGTGGGTTTCCTATTGCTGATTGCTTGTGCGAACGTTGCCAATCTTCTGCTGGCGCGCGCAATGGGCCGCTCGCGCGAGTTTGCCGTCCGCGCGGCCATGGGCGCGAGTCACGCGCGCGTTATTCGCCAGCTTCTGACGGAAAGCATGCTGCTCGCGGGCTTAGGCGGGGCGCTGGGAATCTTGCTCGCCTTTTGGGGCACCAAAGCGGTGCTCGGCACTTTGCCGGGCGCCGTGCCGCGCGCCAATGAAGTCTCCCTCGATTCGCGCGTTCTTCTTTTTACGATGGCGTTGTCACTGTTTGCTGGAATTGTTTTTGGCCTCGCTCCCGCGCTGAAGACTTCTCGCGTAAATTTGCAGGAGGTACTCAAGGAGAGCGGCCGAGGCGGCGACGCTCGCCACCGGCTCCAGGGAGTTTTTGTTGCCGGCGAAGTTGCCATGGCCCTGGTACTGCTGGTCGGCGCGGGCCTGATGGTTCGTAGCCTCGCGGCGCTTTGGCGCGTGGATCCCGGCTTCAATCCCAGCCACGCCATCACCTTCGCGTTGTCCATGCCGCCCACCGACGCAACCACCTCTTCCGAAACACGCGCCCGACTGCGCCACTTCGACGATGCCCTGCGCACCATTCTCGACGTCCAGGCCGTTTCCGTAACGCTCGGCTCTCGCCCGATGATCCACAATTCCACGCTGCCCTTCTGGATCGAGGGTCGGCCAAAGCCCGCCAATCTTCAAGAAATGCCCCAAGTGATGTTTTATCTCGTTGAAGGCGGCTTTCAGCAAGCGATGGGAATCACCCTCCTGCGCGGCCGCTTCGTCACACCACAGGACGACGAGCACTCGTCGGTGGTAGTCGACATTGACGACGTTTTCGCACGCGGCTATTTCCCCGGGGAAAATCCTATTGGCAAGCACATCCACCTAGCGACTTTCGACGTGACCGCCGAGATCGTGGGGATGGTCGGCCACGTAAAGCAGTGGGGGCTCGACGCCGACTCGAAATCGGCCATTGAGGCACAGCTCGACTATCCATTCATGCAACTTCCCGAGAAGCTTATGCCGATGGTGGCGGATTCTGTGGCAGTCGTGCTGCGCACGGAAGGCGATCCCACCGCGGTCATGGGCTCCGTGCGCCGCGCGGTTGAGAAAATCGATCCCCGCGAAGTGATCTACAACGTCAGAACGATGGACGAAGTCGTCTCCAGTTCGTTTGCCGCGCGGAGACTCTCAATGGTTCTTCTCAGCGTCTTCGCGGCGCTGGCGTTAGTGCTCGCGTGCGTCGGAATCTACGGCGTGATTTCCTATCTGGTCACCCAGCGCACTCACGAAATCGGAGTGCGTATGGCCTTGGGCGCGGAAAGCAGCGATGTCTTGCGGCTGGTGATCGGGCACGGGGCCAGGATGGCACTTGTTGGCGTCGCGATCGGCGTCGGCGCCGCGCTGGGACTGACGCGCCTCATGGCGAGCCAACTCTTCCGCACCTGTATTTCCTGGTCAGCGCGGTTTTTCACTACCTCGGTCCCGCCTTCGCCGTTCTCCTCTTCGCCCGAGTGGACGTGTTGGGCGTCGCCTGGTTGCGCATTGCCAGCGCGGGGGCGGTCTTTGCCATTTGGAAGCGCCCTTGGAGATCCTTCCGAGAATTGAGCGTTCGCGATCGGCGAACGGTGTGCGCGTTAGGCGTGGTTCTGGCCAGCATGAATGTGTGTTTCTATCTGGCCATAAGCCGACTGCCTCTCGGAACGGTAGGAGCCATCGAGTTTCTTGGTCCGATCGGACTTGCCGCGGCCAGTGTCCGCAGCCTGCGCAATAGCGCGGCTCTTATCTTTGCGATGGGCGGAGTCTATTTGCTAACCAACCTGCGTCTCAGCGGTGAGCCGCTCGGGTACGTCTTCGCCTTTGCCAATTGCGCACTATTCGTCCTCTACATTGTTCTCGGGCACCGGATCGCCCGCGGAGGAGGACCCGCTGGCGTCGAGCGTCTGGCTGCGGCCATGCTCATCGCGCTGGTGGCAGTCAGTCCTGTCGGTCTGAAGAATGCCCTCCGCGCGTTGTTTGAACCAAGGCTGCTCCTGGCCGGCATCGGCGTAGGCATTTGTTCCTCAGTCATTCCCTACATTTGCGATCAGTTCGCGATGGCACGGCTATCCAAGGCGATGTTTGCCACTCTGCTCTCTCTGCTACCCGCGACCGCGTGCGTGATCGGATTTCTCGTCCTGCGGCAGATACCCTCTCATTCCGAAATGATAGGAATCGGCTCCGTCATCGTTGGGGCTGCTTTAAGACGGAGTGAGTCTTGAGCGAAGCGGCTGGCCGCACTTGGAACACACCTTGATCCGCGAGCGGTTCCTCGCGATTGGGATGAGGAACTGCACCGCGACAAATTTGATCGGTAATGCTGCATGCTGAGACTCGGCATGCTTGAGAAAGTAGCGAGGCAAAAAAATGGAATATGTGACGTTGGGGAAAACCGGGATCAAAGTCTCTCGAATCTGCCTGGGCTGTATGAGCTACAGAATTCTCCGGAAGGGTTCGCCGACGTGGGGGCTCGATGAAGAGCGGAGCAGGCCGTTCATCAAGAGGGCCATCGAATCGGGCATCAACTTCTTCGACACCGCCAACATGTATTCCGACGGCGGCAGTGAAGAGCTGCTGGGTCGTGCGCTCGCCGACTATGCAAAGCGCGATGAGGTCGTCGTAGCGAGCAAAGTATATTTTCCGATGCGCCCCGATCCCAACGGAGGAGGTCTATCCCGCAAAGCGATTATGGCGGAGATCGATGCAAGTCTGCGGCGCCTTGGAACCGACTACATTGACCTGTATCAGATCCACCGTTGGGACTACGAAACCCCGATTGAGGAAACACTCGAAGCCCTGCACGATGTGGTCAAGGCAGGAAAGGCCCGCTACATCGGAGCTTCGTCCATGTTTGCCTGGCAATTCTGCAAGTCACTTTATCTGACAGATCTGCACGGATGGACGCGCTTCGTTTCCATGCAGCCTCACTACAATCTCCTGAACCGCGAAGAAGAGCGCGAGATGCTCCGGCTGTGCGTGGCAGAGGGAATCGGTGTCCTGCCTTGGAGCCCCCTCGCGCGGGGGCGGTTGACGCGCGCGTGGGAATCGGAACCGGGCACGGAGCGGGCGCGGACCGATGACTACGGAAGAACTCTTTATGCTGCGACTGAAGTAGCGGACCGGAGTGTGGTCAGTCGCCTTTGCGAGATTTCCACCGCTCGAGGGATTCCGCCGGCACAAACGGCTTTGGCGTGGCTGCTCCACAAGCCTGCCGTTACGGCGCCCATTGTGGGAGCCACGAAGGCTCACCATCTGGAAGACGCGATAGCCGCATTGAGCGTGAAATTGTCAGACGCAGAGATCAAAGCTCTCGAGGAGCCGTATATTCCTCACGCCGTAGCCGGCTTCGAGTGACCGACAACTGTCTCCCTTACTTCGGCTGCATTCCGGTGACGCTTTTTGTTTCACACCGTGGTCCAATCAGAGAAAGAAAGCAAATGACCCTAGCTCAGGAACACCGTGGAGAAGAGAAGACCCGGAGAACGGTCAGCGCGGTTCGAAGTGCGTGACCGCAGCCTCATGGAAGTCGCCGATGATGGCTTGGGGCACTTTCTGCGGCTGTTACCTCCGTGTTGCCGACCATCCAGGAGCAATCCCCCTCGGACTACGGGCGGCCAGCATCCCACTAGTGCATGGCAATCCCTGACCTGGATCCTAAAACGAACTAACCAATGTTCACGTCATCGGGATACGGGGTACCGGTGCCCGTCTCACACAGCGATTTCAGGCTTAGCAGATACGTTGCCCATTTGGTGCTGCAAAAATGCATGAATTCCACTGGCTCTTTCCAGCCACGCTGAGCAAAGAGCACAACCGTGATGCCGTTCTGCTCGCGCAGGTCGAAAGTAAGTTCGGTGCCGATCCATTCGTTGGCTCCGTCTACGCATTGCCATTTGACACGCTTGCCTGGGACAAGTTCGGCGACTTGCATATCGTTGAAACCGCGATCGCCAAACCGGAATTGATTGACAGCCCCGACCGTGGGCGAGGCTTTGACGTTCTTCGTCCACCACCCGGCCAGCCCCTTCTCCTCTGAGAGTGCTGCATAAACCTTTTCAGAAGGGGCCTTAATCCCAACACGATGCAAGATATCCGGCATTTATTGGAGTCCTTCCATAACGAAGTTGCCCATCTGGCAGCGCCGAGGGTTCAGTTTTGGTTTGCTGCCACCATCCGATAGTCAGTGAAAACAACATCTCCGCCATCGAGTTCAGGCCGATACGCAGCCTCGAACCGCTTCACGGCCGCTGACTGGCTATGTACCTTGTGTGCAGCTTCATTCTCAAAAATGAAAAAGTGGACGAAGCGTGTCGGATCGTCGTCCTGTTGCCAAGCGAAATACATTCGAGTGTCCGGTTCGTTGGCTCGAACATATTGCACGAAATCCTCAATCGCCCGCTTAACCTTCTCAACACCGGCACGCCGAACCCGATATTCAGCAATCGTATAAATTGCCATGCCGCCCATCCTTCCCTAGCGCCTAGCGCCTGGTGCTCCTGGTTCACGCTGATGGTCCCTCGCAGCGCTCATTCCTTCCAATGTGGCCCCGGCTTTTTCCCTTCCACGTAGTCCTTAAGGCGATACAACAACTCTCCCCACGCCGAATTGCACATGGCACAAAAATCGGTGATGGACTTCCAATTGCTGTGGTTGAAGCGTAAGGTTGTGCCGCCATCCTGCGCGCTCAATTCCCACGTGAGGAGGGTGCCATCCCATTCGGGATGGTCACCATGGCAACTCCACACCACATGTTTACCCGGGTCCAGCTTGTCGATGTTCATGCGGAAGACCATCCCGCGTTTGTCGAAACCGAATTCAGCCTTGCCACCGACTTTTTCGTCGGCCGTGCTGTCCGCAGTCCACCAGCCACGCAAGCCTGCCTGCGTGGCGAGCGCCGCGTAGACTTTTGCGGGTGTTGCCTTGATCGGTATCTGATGCCTGATTTCAGCCATGAATTCCTCCAAGTTTGAAATGGATACAGAAAAGAGAATCGGTTAGCCGATTACGTCTCTCATTTCTTCCTTTCATTCAGCTCGGGTTGACGAGTTGGGTCATTCCGCCGTCCACCAGGATTTCCGACCCGAGGCAGTAACTTGAGTCGTCGGAGGCCAGGAATAGCGCAGTCTTGGCCATCTCCTCGGGAGTGCCGCGTCGTCGCAGTGGAATCGTGCTAGTGATAACTGCGGCCAGCTGCTCCGGACTCATGCCCGGCGGGCCGCCCTCGCGCGTGATGATGGGAGTGTCGGTCATGCCCGGGCTGAGCACGTTGACGCGGATGCGCCGGGGAAGCAGTTCCACGGACATCGAGCGCGCCAACGAGCGGACCGCAGCTTTTGCGGCGGAGTAGATTGAGGTGCCGCTGCGACCAAGCTTGTCGGAATCGGCTGCGCCGACGAGAATGATGGATGCGCCGTCGCGCATATGTGGCAGCGCTTTCTGAACGGTGAAGAATACCCCCTTGAACAGGATGCCGCTGAGTTCATCGAATAGCGCTTCTGACAGAACGTCGACGGACGCAAATTTCGCGATGCCAGCGTTCGCGACCAGGATATCTATCATGCCGAATCTCTTCCTCGTTTGGTCGAAGAGACGCTCGAGATCAACCAGATTGCGCACGTCTCCCTGGACTGCTAGCACGCCGTCTCCTAGGCTAGCGGTCGCCTGATCCAATGTTCCACGGTCGCGTCCGAAAATCGCCACCTTCGCGCCATTGGCCTTGAAAGCGCGTGCGGTCGCGAGGCCAATTCCACTATTGCCACCGGTAATCACTGCAACTTTGCCGTCAAGCGGCATGTCTTCCTCCAGTAATCGCAAGTTTGCTTAGTTACCTTTTTTCGGAATGCGGCGAGACAGATAGGCGGCGAATTTGTCTGCAATGGTGCTCCATCCGTTTTCGTAACGCTGGGCCAAGTCGGCCTTCAGGAAGCGCTCGTGAGTCAGCACCAATTCGCTCTCATCGCCGTGGGCAAAGAATTCCACTGTCACCAGCGTCATGTCTCCGGGATTGTCGGCTCCGGCCCAGGTGAACGCCAGCTTCGAGGGCGGCTCTACCACTTGATAGGTTCCGATGTGCACATGCTCCTTGTCTTTGCTTTTCATGACGAGACGGAACGAGCCGCCCACGCGTACATCTAGAGTCGCTTGCGCGGAGACCACGTCCCCGGGGCACATCCATTCGTGAATGCCCTTCGGATCAATCCAGGCTTCAAACACCACCTCGCGAGGCGCTGGCATTCGGCGTCGTGTAACCACGCGGTATCGGCCATCAGCGGAGCTTTCCATGCACTCTCCCTTTCTTGGAAGCCTTGAATTTTCGTGCGACATAAACTTGTAATGCATCCAGGCGCTGTTCCCAGAATCGGCGGTAGTGCTCCAGCCACAGGTTGGCTTCAGCCAACGGATCTGGATCAATCCAACAGTAGTGCTCACGGCCTTTGATCTCACGGTGCACGAGCCCAGCGCGCTCCAGCACCATTACATGCTTGGAAATCGCATTGAATGAGACGGGAAAGGGCTTGGCAATTTCGGTGATCGTAGACGGACTCTGGGTAAGCGTTTGCAAGATGGCGCGACGAGTGGGATCAGCCAGTGCAGAGAAGATGCGATCGAGTCGCGCAGTTCGTTGACCTTCAACCATGCGGTTGAATATTAACTGGCGGCGTGGCATCTGTCAAGGTTGGCAAGACGAGAGTATCCAGGTTGTCGAGGCGCTTCGTGGGCGAGTGACGTACTCGGACAAGTGGAAACCTTTGGGCACTCAACGGCGATGTGCTACTACCTTCGTTGCTCCATCTTGCATATATCCCCAAAAATGGACCGGACCTGTCTAGGTTAGCGCGCCCAAAAGAGTCGCTAAGCAGCCTGCGTTCGATGTTTCACTGGTCGCTGTGATTTGTCGAAACCGATGAGCTTCGATTGGCAATGCATATGCGGAATGGTGTCATTCGCCCAGATGACCTCGTTACTCCGTTGCGACTTATGCCGGTCGTGTGGTTTCCATACAATTATTTTTAGCCTTTGGTTTTGATAACGCCTTCGACAATCGTAAATATGTTGAAAGTTATAATTCGGCGGGCAAGGGAGAGGATGGGCTTAGGGCGAGAGCGCCAAGCAAATGAGAAAGGACTAAAATATGCCGCAACCGAGAGTAATTAAGTCCGTTGAACTTCCGCACGATCCAGATAAAGCCAGGCAGGTTATTGCCGATCTAAAGCTCTTGGCCGCCCAACACGAGGGCGCGAAGGTTGTGGCCAATAACTATGAAGCCAAAATTTTTCAGCCGCAGGGAGAAGCTCTCGCAGAGGATGAGGCGAGGGCTAAGACTCTAAGGTTGCAAAGTTAAGACGGGGCGATCCGCAGGCTGGCGAAGAAGAAATAGATTCGTTCACTAACTGAACGTCATCATTGGCCATGAGTGAATTATGCCCCGTCCGTTCAAAGATATTTATCCAACTTAACTTTCAAGGCTTTCAATTCTTCGTGAAGGGCGCTTTCTTTTTCCGGTGAAGTGCGGTTTCCGTCGGCTACTTTGCTGACCATCGACGCGCTTACGTTTAATCTGCGTGCAATTCTCGCGTAGACGCCTCGGAAGTCGGAAATGATGTCTGCTGCTCTGGGCCGGGATTGTGGGGTCATGTCCGGACATATTAACTGCTCTGCTGTAAATCAGTCCAAAACTGTTGTGCTGGTCTCCGTTTGGTTCGATATTGAACATTTCTTGACGTTAAGTTTTGGCATTCTAAGCAACGGTGAGATCAGCCCCCGATTGAAGGTGGCAAAAGCGAAATGGCTCAGTGGACTTTGAGTTGTCAGAACTGCAAGAAAATATTCCGTCACAGTGCAATTGATCCTCAATCCGACAATCTTCTTTATGATCCGCTGTGGCCATACCGACCTGAACTTCCCGAAGGCGGCATAAATTTATCGTGTCCGCATTGCCGCGAGTCTGCTACATATCAACGTTTTCAGCTTATGTACTCACCCGAATGAACGAAGGATCGGCCATCACGAAGCCTCTTTTCGCTAAGCTTCAAGTAAGGCACCCTCAATAGTTCGGAGAAGCTGCGCGGCACATGTGTACGCCTGAAGCGAACTTGCACAAACCGCCCCTGCCGATTTACGTGCTTCAGTTAGAAGAGGCCACGGCTGAATGGCGACGCAGGCATCCAAAGAACTGGCAGTCAGAGTCCGTAAACGAACAGTAAACACCGCCCTAATCGTCAGCCACGTGAACGCTTGACGAAAGGCTTAGACCACGAACCCCGGTTCGTGATCTCACTAATCGTGCAAAACGACGTTCAGCAGTGACCTGTGTATTTGCATCCCGCCGCCATTGTAGTGAATGAATCCCAGCTTACGGAATTTGTTCATGAAGAAATTCACGCGGCTCCGCGTAGTACCTACCAATTCGGCCAAAGTCTCCTGCGATATTTTGGCTACTATCGTTTCCGGCTCGCCCGCCTTTCCATAACGCGCGAGGATCAGTAACGCACGGGCCAACCGCTTCTCGCTCGAATTGAACAACTGGTCCACCAAGTCGGCCTCGGTCTTCAGGTTGCGCTCCAACATGTAACTGATGAACTTTCCGGCAAACTCTTGCTCATCGTGAAGCACGCGCATCATCTCTTTCTTCTCAATGCTCATCGCGTTCAGCGGCGCCATTGCCGTCGCCGTGGCCATGCGTACCGGATTACCGATAATGCAGCCTTCGCCCAGAAAGTCGCCCGGTCCCACAATCGCCAGAACTGCTTCCTTGCCCTGCGTATTTACGATGCTCAGCTTGGCATTTCCAGATTGAATGTATAAAACGTCATCGCAAGGATCATCCTGCGAAAAGATGACCTGTCCTTTTTTAAACTTTGCAATACTTCGCGACGTTCCAGCGGACGAAAGAAATTCCTGAATATCGAAGGGATCTTTCTTGGGCTTTTTGGCCACGGTGTTTGCTTTCCTGACTGATCTTGTCACAAATAATAGCGTGGGTAAATCACTGTCTTGGCCCGATGCGGTGCAAATCACGGGGACTGGTAGGCGCTTTAGACCTGCCATATGTAGCTGGACTACAAAGTGGTGGTTCAATCAGTCAGGGCGGTACATCAGTTCAAACGGCTGATAGACGGCAGGCATTTGGCAGTTAGGACAAGCTAGATTCAGGCCGCCATTTGGAAAGTCCGGTTTGGTCGGCCACAGCGAGTCGTACGGGACCGCCGCGGGTCTCGGATTTATTTGGCTGTGGCTAAAGATTTTATGACAGTGCGGACAATCAAGAACCCACTGAGCCATCGGTACGATTTCCCGTGGGCTGGGGAGCATTTTGGTGGACAACAATCTATTGTCATTATGGACCTAATCACATACCCAAAAATCTGTATGGGAACTGAGAAAACGTGGATCAAGGGCGACACTTCGCCTTTCTTTCGTTTACCCTCGCCACGTTGCGACCGCATCATAATTTATATGCGCCTGCCTCGTATGGACCCGGCAAGACTGACGCTGATTCGTGAACCGTTCGATCATCCGGAGTTCCTGTTCGAACTAAAGCATGATGGCTTCCGGGCACTGGCGTACATCTCGGACGGTCATTGCGAACTGATTTCTCGACGAAGAAATTCATACAAAAGTTTTGGAGAATTGCGCGCACATCTCGCCGGGTTGAAGGTCAGGAACGCTGTGATCGACGGCGAACTTGTGTGCCTAGATGCAGAGGGCCGCAGTATTTTCAACGAACTGTTCCTCCGTCGATGTAGTCCAATTTTCTACGCGTTCGATCTGCTTTATCTGAATGGTCGAGATGTTCGGCAGCTTCCATTGGTTGAACGGAAGGAGAAATTACGGTCGCTGATCGAGAAGAGCGCATTGCCTGATGTCCTGTGCGGGAAATTTGTCGAAGGGCGCGGCATCGATCTATTTAACGAGGTGGTCCGGCGCAATTTAGAAGGCGTTGTAGCGAAGCGAAAAAATGGCACGTATTCAGTGGTCAGTTCATGGCTGAAAATTAAGAATCCAAATTATACGCAGTCCGAGCGAAGGCATGAGCTTTTTGAATCATTCAACGCGAAGGCTACCACCGGAGCAAAGCTCCCACCCATTCCAAAAAAGCCGCCGCTCCGGGCTGTGCCCGTACCGAGAAAGACCGCTTGTAACTCGTGGCGACGTTCAGCAGCGGATTAGAGGTCCTACGGCTCGGTAAATTGTTACGGTGTACTAAAGGCGGAAAAAGATGGCTGTTAGAAGTAAGGCATTAAGAGGTCAGGGGCGGCTTACCGGCGCTGGCCTCGACCATGCGGTTCTGTATGAATTAATGCATAGGTCTGAAGACATTCCAGCGCCGCACATGGATGATCCGTCAGCGGTGGTTCACGGCTCTACGAACGATTCGATCACTGGCCGAGTGAAAGCCGTCGGTGATCTATCTTCGGCACCCGGTCAGAAATTGGTTTTAACGTTGGAAGACGGCAGAAAACTAACCGTCCTTACTGACTTCGATGGAAAAATCAGGGCCACTGGCGGGTTCTACTGAATGTCGGTCGGTTTATGCCCTTCAACTCGACGAGGCCACTCCCTCAGACAGGCTGATGTACCAACTCAAACCCTTGCAAAATCGTGAGCCGTTGCCACAGGTCCTGAGCAGCCATTGCGCCATCATTCGTTCCGCGATGGGGCAGGGACCACCGTTGGCTGTGAAGACTAACCCTTTTGTTAGTTCAAGAACATAGAGTAGACAACCTACAGAACTGTAGGTTCAGGCCGGTGCTGCAACGCGTCCCGTTCAAGACTTTGCACAGAACAGCTTGATCGCAGGAATCAATTCGGAAAAAAGATGCGCCTTGTCTATCAATGCCTTCGCACCGAACTGTTCCGCCAGTGCTTTCGCTTCGGAATCGTTCCAGACGGATATGGCTAAAATGCAACCCGCATGTTCGAGCATTTGCAGCCTCACACTTTCTGGCAGGTAATTCCGCTCGTCGGGCATATGGAGATCAAGCACCACGATGTCTGGCTTCAGGCTATCGACAAGTTCAAGGGTTTCCGCGAAGGTCGTCGCTTCGCCTGCCACCTCAAGATCGGTGTCGGTTTTCAGCATCTGTATAATCCCCAAACGAACTGCGGCTTTGTCGTCTGCAACCACGACTTTGATTGGCATTGATTTAAATGGGCGGGAGGGGTCAGAAGCTTTATGCAGCGTGGGCTCGCTTGGGCGGCGCGCTTCGCTCCGATTTGCACCGCATAATTGCAGGAATCATTTCGTCAAACAATTTCATCTTATCCAGCAGCGCCACGGCTCCGTAACTTTCGGCCAGCAGTCGGGCCTCATCATCATTTGAAAAAGATACGGCGAGCGTGCAGACACATGCAAGCTGCGATTTGACCAACTCAGGCCGGAAATCTCGTTTCTCGGCCATGTGTAAATCCAACAACAATACCTCTGGCTTTAAATCACCAATCATTTGGACGGTTTTCGCAAAAGTTCCAGCCTCGCCGATAATCTCAATGCGGCGTTCTCCTTCCAATATTCTTCGTATCGCTGACCGCATCTCGTGACTATCATCGGCCACGAGAACTTTAATAGGCATGGAGTTCTTCCTTTGACGCAAAGGATATTTTCGGAACCTTATACCGTTTGTGTTAGCGGAGCAAAGTGAAATTATTGTGTCGGATGCCCTCCAATGCCGCAGATTAACACTGTGAACGAGAAGTTTTATCTGCACACGACGAAATCTCCGCTAATAATTTCCTCTTGACTCTGGACTACACTCAAGGGTGTACGGTGGGGGTGTGGGATGCGAGGTAGACCGGAAGGCGCAATGCAGATCGGCCAGATTGCAGTGCAGACAGGCATTGGCATAGACGCCATACGCTTCTATGAACGGAATGGTCTTTTGACATCGCCAACGCGGAGCGAAGGCGGCTTCCGGCTGTATTCTTCCGACGACCTTTCCACTTTGCAGTTCATCCGCAGCGTGCAGACGCTGGGCTTTTCACTGAACGAAATCCGTGAATTCTTATCTCTGAGAACCGATGGCCTTCGCGCTTGTTCAGAAGTGCGAAAGAGGCTCGACCACAAATTGAAAGACATCCGTGGGAAGCGCCTTGCACTTGCGCATCTAGAAGATGAACTGAAGGCTGCACTCACGAAGTGCAACGCACAACTCAAGCGCAACCGCAACCGTGGAAAGAAAAACGGTCGCTGCCCGGTGCTAACAGTCTTGGGAAAACCTAAGCGCAAAGGTGCGGAATGAAAATAGAAGTTCTGTATGTGCCAAACTGTCCAAATCACGCTCTGGCACTTGAGCGGTTGCGCGAAATCCTGTCCGCGGAAGATTTTCAGACGCATGTCAACGAGGTGCTGGTGAACGATGCAGCCACGGCCCAATCTCTGAAATTTCCCGGTTCGCCAACGATTCGTATAAACGGTCATGACGTGGAACCGCAGAGCGAACGAAGTGCTTCGTTTGGGCTCATGTGCCGCTTGTATTCGGATGGCAGCGGTGTTCCATCCCAACAGAGCATGCGTGCGGCAATAGAAAAAGCGATTCGATTAGAGGTCTAATGGCCAGTTGGAAGACAAGCGGTGCTTCGTTGGGTGCGATGGTCACCTCGCTGCTGACGTTGGGCTGCTGTCTACCGTTACCATTTCTAGGCGCGGCAGGGATTGCTGGAACTTCTGTCCTTTTGGCAGGGGCACGGCCTTGGCTCTTGGGGTTGTCAATTTTGCTTCTCGGGGTGGGCTTTTACCAAGTCTATCGCGGGGTGCGTTGCCGAACGCATCAAAGTAAGACTGCAATCACCATGCTCAGTCTCGCAACCATCGTTGTGGTTCTTCTTCTTCTCTTTCCTCAGGTCCTAGCCAGCGTGCTTGCGGATATTTCTGGTGCTGGCCGCCGATGAAGAAACGTCTGGGCATCGTTGCGGCCTTGGCGTGCGCGGTGCTGTTGACTCTGGCTTGGCACTACTACCACGGTTCGAATGTGCCCGAAGGACAACCGCCGCTTGCGGCCATCACGTCAACGAACTTTGAACAACTGCGCGCAGCGTTCAATGCGGCAACCGGGGAAGTACGCGTTGTTCTGCTGCTTTCTCCAACGTGACCAACATGTCTGCGGGGGTCTTCCGCGGTCGAAGATGTTCTTAGGCAAAACGCAAATCCACGAATCAAGGTGTTTGCAGTGTGGGAGCCAATCCTGCCCACTGATTATTCCAGTCCGGGCACGGCTGTCTTAGCGCGGCTTTCTGATCCAAGGGTTGCACAGTACTGGGACAAAAATCATCTGTTCGCAGAGCAGCTAGGACGCAAGATTGAGACTGATGCAACTCAACTTAGACCGAACTGCTGCACTCGTAAAGGCATCCAGTGGGATGAAGTTGCGGTATATAGCCGAGACGCTCACTGGGACAGCCAACTGCCACGTGCCGTTTACTTGAATGGCCCGGTGGTTCGCTCGGTTGATTTCTCCAAGGTCGTCACAGACCTGCTTTCCAAATAATTCGGACTGCCAGCTTTTCTTCCCAGAATTATACAAACTTCCCGCGCTAGGGCACGGACTCCAACACCGGGAGCACCACCGTATAATGGACGCACACGCCGAGGCCACTGGAGATGAAGAAGTCTGAATTGTTGCGCGCAATACAAAATGAAATTCAGCGGCACAATCTGTCCACGTTCATGAGCGAGAAAGACAAAATTGTACTGACAGGTTGCTCTTTCTGCCGTAAGCATTTCGGCACCGTGGAACAATTCAAGCGCCACGTCACCGAGGACGTGCTGCCACGGTTGTTGGATCGGCTTTCGAGTGAAGGGAAGAATTAACGCTGCCCAGCCCGTCCTCCGATGTGGATGCTTTACCTACCTCGACGTTATCCATTCCAATTCATTCAAGCGGATATGAATGCCCTTCCGCTCGTCACTGTTCGCATGGATACGGGTTTCTGAATTGAATAGATGACCAAAAGCAAAAATGCGCCATGGTTAAAACGACTTCCTGTAGCGGTTGCGCATGTTTGTTTTAGATGTTGAAAGAAGGAAGAGGAATGGTATGGGTTGTTTTCGCGATTTACTTCCGGTTTGCCCGTCATCCTGGAAGAGCTCAAGAAATCCTTGCTGCCAGGGTCTTTCCAACAAATCGCCGACTTATCGGTCAGTAGCCGACGGAAGCTCCATCGGGCTCAGCCCTTGGTGCCGCAACTCGTTTTCTTTGAGAAGCGAGTGACACAATCTTTTGCATTCCGATGATATAAGCTGCCATTTAGCAATGACCGGCCCGCTTAGAGACGTTCGGGAAGCTTGGAATGCTACTGCGCGATGAGTTTTTGACCCCGCTCCGGTATTACAAGTAAGGATCGACGCCGATCCGTCGGCGTCGCTGGAACGGAGGCACACCGTGAACGAGTTCGGTAGCAATGTCGAGCGTCATCGCCGCGAACTGCTGGTCCACTGTTACCGCATGCTCGGCTCCTTGCCGGACGCCGAGGACGCGGTGCAGGAGACGTTGCTTCGTGCCTGGCGGTATCTCGACAGCGTCAAGGAAAGCGCGCCGTTGCGCCCATGGCTCTACCGCGTGGCCACGAACGAACGCCTGCCTCGAAAGTATGTCTGTGGTGTGGTTCCCAGCATCGTCCGAAACATTTCAATGAAGGCACTTACGCTGTCGTAACCGACTGCGATAGCCACCTCCGTGACAGATTTCCTTTGTGCCAGCATCTCAAGGGCAGCAAACAACCGCACCTGCTGTCGCCAACGGCCAAATGACATACCTGCCTGAGCCGAAAACGCACGCATGAAAGTACGGCGGGCCATTCCGGCAACATGCGCCCAAGCGTCCAGCGTGCGGTCATCCCCAACATCATCCAGCAGAGCATCTGCAACTCTCGCTAGTCTTTCTTCTCTTGGTATGGTCAAACGCAAGGGCTGCTGGTCAGGCTGTCGAATCTCATCACGAAGCGTTGTGATTAAGTGCTTCTTCGCCGTGTTGAGCGGTTGGCGGAGGTCCCAACCCACCATACGATGAACTATGGCGAACAATAGCTCCGATGAGTTGAACATGCAGGGCGTCTTGGGTAGTCCGCGGCACATCTCCGGAGACAAGTCGACCATCGAGCCAGCAGCGCCTCCTACAGAACGCGCCGCGTGCTTACAATTTGGTGGAGTCCATGCGCAACGCTGGGAGGGAAACATCCATCGTTCGTTTCCTGTTTCTACGATGAGCAACCCCTGGGTCAGTGCGACGAGTTGCCCGCGGTGGTGACTGTGCTCTGGCGTCCAGCCCTCGACCATCCGCCTCTTGAACTCATAGGCCAGCACTGGCGTATCGCTGTCGTAGAGGCGGCGCAGTTCTTCCATATTCTTCAGGGCTGAGAACATGGATTTACGAGATTGACCCTTTTCCGACATATATCGCCACTTTCCCGTTAGCGGAACAACCGAAACCCAGCTAGAGTACGTGGCAGAACAACGAAAGACAATACGGGAAATCAGGACAATCAATGAGAAAGCTGATCTACACAATCAACGTCACCATCGATGGCTGCTGCGACCCCACCAAAATGGTTCCCGATGAAGAAGTACTTGGCTACGGCGCGCAACTCGTCCGAGATGCTGGCCTGCTCGTTTATGGGCGTAAGACCTACCAATTGATGGTTCCTTATTGGCCTGATATTGCAAAAAGCCAGTCCGAGACAAAAGCGGATATCGAATTTGCTCAAACCTTTGTCTCCAAGAAGAAGATTGTTTTTTCACGATCGTTGGCCAGCGCTGAAGATGAAAATACGAGAATTGTTCGCACGAACCTTCGCGACGAAATACTTAAACTGAAGCAAGAACAGGGCAAAAATATTTTGGTCGGCGGCGTGGATATCCCGTCACAACTTATAGAGCTTGGCCTGGTTGATGAATATCATTTTGTCGTTGCGCCAATCCTTGCAGGAGAAGGGAGACGGTTGTTAGAGGGTGTGAGTCTACAGGAGAAATTACAATTAAGACTTGGTGAGTCACACATTTTCAAGAAATCAGGATGTATTGCCCTTCGGTACTTGAAACAGTGACAGAAAGATCCACGACGCTGCCAGTACTTCTCTGGACTGTTTATGCAACGAACTTCCCGAGCCGCTGAGTTTGTTAACGTGATCTTGTTCGACAGCGATACCTTCGTACGATATCAGGCGCACGTAATCCACATTTGAAAGGCGGAAAAAGATGAGCCCGAAGTTTTTGGAGAAGCAAAGCACACGGCGCGAAATGTTGCGAAATGCCGCCGGGTTTGCGGGAAGCGCGTTGCTGGCGCAACTGTTTCCAGCAAGTCTTCTTAGCGCCGGCGTTCGTGATCTTCGGCAGCAGGCGGCAACGGCTCCAACTGACTCTCTGGCGGCCATGCGGGCGCAGATGGGTAGTGCACCTATCCAATCGCAACCGCTGGCGGAAAATCTCACGTTACTTTCTGGGCCTGGGGGAAATGTTGTGGTATTGAACGGGCCTGACGGCAAAATCGTGGTCGACACATTTCTTATGCCGGCCTGGCCGAAGTTGAAAGAAACGCTCGATGGGCTGGGCAATGCGCCGCTGAAGACGGTGATCGACACGCACTGGCATGTCGACCACACGGATAATAACGCCAATCTGCACGCCGCGGGCGCCACAGTGCTGGCCCACGAAAACACCAAGACGCGCATGGCAGAGCCACACGACAGTGCGCTTTTCGGTTTGCACTTTCCGGCATCACCTGCGGATGCTTTGCCGCAGCAGACATTCAGCACCAGCCAAAAACTGCAGGCCAACGGTGAAATCGTGATGCTGCAATATTTCCAGCCGGCGCATACCGACACGGACATCTACATTCACTTCCAGAAGGCCAACGTGATTCACATGGGCGATACTTTTTTTAACGGCTTTTACCCGGTCATCGACGCCGGCACCGGCGGAAAAATCGACGGAATGATTGTCGCCGCCGACAAAGTTCTGCCCCTGGCCGACAACAACACCAAGATCGTTCCGGGACATGGCCCGCTGGGCAACAAAGTCGATCTGACCAAGTTTCGGGACATGCTGGTTGTGGCGCGCGATCGTGTGCGAAAACTGAAGACCGAAGGCAAATCGGCCGGCGAAATAGTGGCCATCAAACCGTTTGCGGACCTGGAGGCCACATGGGGCAAGGGCTTTTTCACGGGCGATGTTTTTGTGCAGATGGTGTATTCGACGCTTTGAGTAGCGATATTAATCGTTG
>Ga0193751_1001040_pt1 | contig 18622 bp, 13 predicted proteins | sample L1c2metaG_FD_143050 | JGI IMG/M metagenome (GOLD analysis project Ga0193751, IMG submission 143050) | Soil microbial communities from a riparian zone of the East river system, Colorado, United States - L1c2 | ecosystem: Environmental > Terrestrial > Soil > Riparian zone | place: USA: East River... | reverse complement strand
TGCGCGTCAAGCGATTCGCGGACGAGAACCCTGCGGCCAAGGGAGTCGTGCTCGAAGGGCACGGACTGCTCACCTGGGGTGAGAGCGACAAGGAATGCTACGAGACGACGCTCGCGACCATCAACCGGGCAATCGCGTGGCTCGCGAAGCGAGGTGGCACGCAGCATCCGTTCGGCGGCATTGCGGTCGAACCGCTCTCGCGCGCCCAGCGCCGCGAAGTGGCGGGCGCGGTAATGCCGAGGATTCGCGGGCAGATTTGCGGAAAGCATCCCAAAGTGGGTCATTTCGACGATAGTCCGGCGGTGCTCGAATTCGTATCGCGCCAGGCCCTGCACAAGCTCGCCGCCCTCGGGACCTCCTGCCCGGACCACTTCTTGCGCATCAAGATCCGTCCATTGGTCCTCCCGTTCGAGCCGCCAAAGGAATCCGTCGACGACCTGCTCCGACGCCTTTCCTCCGCCATCGAAGGTTATCGGGTGGAGTACACGGCCTATTACGAGCGATGCAAGCGCGCCGACTCGCCCGCCATGCGTGACCCGAACGCGGTCGTGTATCTCGTCCCCGGCGTGGGGATGTTCACGTTCGCAGCCGACAAGGCCAGCGCGAGAATCTGCGCGGAGTTCTACGTCAACGCCATCAATGTGATGCGCGAATCGTCGCGCGTGTCGACCTATTGCGGGCTCGCGGAGCAGGAAGCATTCGATATCGAGTACTGGCTGCTCGAGGAAGCGAAATTGCAGCGCATGCCGAAGCCCCGGGCTCTTGCCGGGCGCATTGCACTGATTACGGGTGGCGCCGGCGGTATCGGGCTCGCTTGCGCGCAGCGCATGATCGACGACGGCGCCTGCGTGGTCATTGCCGACATCGATCGCGAGGCCCTCGATGAGGCGGATACGGCGATCGGGCGCCGTTACGGGCGCGACGCCGTGCGGGCGGTGTGGCTCGACGTTGCCGACGAGGACTCCGTCTCGGCGGCATTTCACGATATGGCGTGGCAGTTTGGTGGCGTGGATATCTGTGTTTCGAACGCCGGCATCGCCACTGCCGCGCCGATCGACGAAACCAGCCTCGCGTTGTGGCAGCGAAACATGGACGTCCTGTCGACCGGTTATTTCCTGGTCAGCCGCGAAGCGGTGAAGCTCATGAAAGCCCAGGCAATTGGCGGCGCGATCGTGTTCGTCGGATCGAAGAATGCGCTGGCGGCATCACCGGGAGCGGCGGCGTACTGCACGGCGAAAGCCTCGGAGCTGCATTTGGCCCGCTGCCTTGCGCTGGAGTGCGCACCGTTCGGCATCCGCGTCAACGTTGTCAATCCCGATGCGGTGCTGCGCGGTTCGCGTATCTGGCAGGGCGAGTGGGCAGAGCAGCGGGCCGCGCAGTACAAGACGACTACTGAGGATCTGGAGGCGATGTATCGCGATCGAAGCCTCCTCAAGCGTAGTGTGTATCCGGAAGATGTTGCCGAAGCAATCGCGTTCTTTGCTTCCGACCGTGCGGCCAAATCCACCGGCAATATCCTCAATGTCGACGGCGGGCACGCCCCGGCTTTTACTCGCTAATGCGTCAACGAACCTCATGAATAGGCCGAACGGACCTGCCAGGCTGAATGCCGCGTTCATCAGCGAAGCGAACGCTCCTCTGCTCGACGACTTGCAGATGGACTACGCGGCGTTGGGCGGCCGGCTGGCGCGCGACGGCGTGGAAATCGATCGCATCACCGATGCGGTGGCGCATTTTGCAGTGGCGCTTCCATCGTGGGGCGTCGGCACCGGAGGAACCCGCTTTGCTCGGTTTCCCGGGCCAGGGGAGCCTGCCAGCGTTTTCGACAAGATGGACGATTGTGCGGTCGTCCACCGCCTCACGGGCGCGACGCCGGCTGTATCGCTGCATTTCCCCTGGGACAAACCCTCCGACGCAAAGGCTTTGAAGGACTATGCCGACGCGCTGGGCTTGCGCTTCGATGCGGTCAATTCCAATACTTTCCAGGATCGGCCCGAGAATCTCCATTCCTACAAGTTCGGCAGCCTCACGCATACGGATCCCGCCGTTCGCGCACAGGCGATCGAGCACAATCTGGATTGCATCTCTTTGGGACAGGAGCTCGGGTCCAAGGCCTTGACGGTCTGGATTGCCGACGGTGCCAATTTTCCAGGCCAGCAGCACATCGCCCGTGCGTTCGAGCGCTATCTGGAATCAGTCGCGAAAATTTACGCGGCCCTGCCCGGTGACTGGAACATGCTGCTCGAGCACAAGTTCTACGAGCCGGCTTTTTACGCAACGGTGATCCAGGACTGGGGAAGCTCGCTGATGGCTGCGCAGGCCCTGGGACCGAAGGCGCGATGCCTCGTGGATCTCGGACATCATGCACCCAATGTGAACATCGAGATGATCGTGTGCCGGCTTGTCCACGCCCGGCGGCTCGGTGGTTTCCACTTCAACGATTCGAAGTATGGCGATGACGATCTGGACGCCGGTTCGATCCATCCGTATCGGCTATTCCTCGTGTTCAACGAGCTGGCCGATGCGCAATGGCGCAACGTCCCCGACTTCCGCCCCACGCACATGCTCGATCAATCGCACAATGTCACCGATCCGATCGAGAGTCTCATATCCAGTGCCGGCGAGCTGCAGCGGGCTTGGGCTCAGGCGTTGCTCGTGAACCGGGAAGCGCTGGCGGGATTCCAGGAATCCAACGATGCGCTGATGGCGTCGCAAACGCTGAAGCGCGCGTTCACCACCGATGTGTCGCCCATCCTCGCTCAGGCTCGCAACAGCATCGGCGCGGCCATCGATCCCCTCGCAGCTTATCGTTTGAGCGGATATCGGAAGGCGTGCGCGGGATCCCGGCCGCTGGCGCGGAGAGCGGGAAGCGGCATCGTATGACGCACGGGCGTGCCGCCTGGGAAACGATTTGTGATCGGAGATGCACGAATTTGATTACGATTGACGGGTATTTGCGAATCACATGATATATTCGGGGGCCAAATCCGGTGCTCGTCAGCTCAATGTCGGGGGGATGCATGAAGCGCTTCGGTAATGTCATCGAGCACCTTGGGCGAGCGCTCTATCCGCTGCTCTTCCTGGTCTCCGCTGGGGCGATGGCCGACCCCGCACAGCGCGCTGTCATCGACACGCCGAACGCGCCCGCTGCCAAAGGTCCCTATTCGCAAGCAATCAAGTACGGCGATCTCCTCTTCATCGCCGGACAGGTCCCCTTCGATCCCGTGACCAATCAGTGGGTCAGCGGAAAGATCGAGGACCAGACGAGGCGAGTGTTGGAAAACATCAAAGCGATCCTCGCCGCCAATGGAATGAGAATGGCAGACGTGGTGAGCACCACCGTGTACCTTCGGAATTTTGCCGAGTTCGAGAGAATGAACGCGGTGTACGCTGAATACTTCACGGTGGCGCCCCCGGCGCGCGCGACGGTGCCGTCGCCGCTCCCGGGCGACATGCTGATCGAGATTTCCGCCATCGCAGGGCGTTGATTGGGCGTGATCGCAGCGGTGCGCTGACGAGGAGCAAGACTGCATGAACCGGTTGGGCTTGATTCTCACCCTTGCATTGTCGATGGCGGTCTCGGCATGCGCACACCAGGCGGCCGTCCGAGTGTCGCGGGTCCAGACGTCCTACGTATCGTTTCAGACTCTTGACGAAGCGCAGCCCCGCGCGGAAGCCGGGGTGTTGCGCTTGCCGATCGGCATCGATCACCGGGTGCCAGCCGTGGTGATCGTGCATGGATCCGCCGGCGTGGACAGCCGCGGTTCCATGTACGCGGCCGACCTTAACGACGCAGGTATCGCCACGCTCGAAATCGATATGTGGACCGCGCGCGGCATCCGAAGCGCGGAAGGGCGGCCCAAAGGCGTGCCGGAAACGCTACCCGATGCGTATGGCGCTTTCAAATTGCTGGCGGCTCATCCCGCGATCGATCCCGATCGGATCGGCATCATGGGCTTCAGCTGGGGGGGCGTGGTCTCGATGCTCACGGCCAGCCGGATCTATACCGAACGGTATCTGGGCAAAGGCGCCCGATTTGCAGCTCACGCGCCGAATTATCCGGTCTGCTGGGTCTATGACCGCGTGCCTGGCTACGAAATGAAGGAGTTGACTGGCGCGCCCATTCTGCTGCAGACCGGGGCACTGGACGATTACGACCAACCGGACACCTGCGCGAAGTTGCTGCAGGCGCTTCCCAGCGACGTGGCTCGGCTTGTCTCGCTAACGGTCTATCCGGACGCCGCACACGGATGGGATCGGCTCGAGCCGGCGATCATGGTCAACGATCCGTACTCTCACCTCGGCAAGGGAGGTGAGGTGCGCATTGCACCGAATGAAGCCGTGGCCGCCGTGTCACGCGCCGCGACAGTCTCGTTCTTTCGTTGCAAGCTCGGCCTGACTCGGTGTGCGCCTTAGACCGTGCGGCGATCACACCCGGATCGGGATTGGATGCATCACCCGGCAATTGCTTTGACCTGATGTTCGTAGCGATTGATTTGCGTAGGGAGTTGCGCGATTCGAAAGTATTCGCGCGTTCGGAGAATCACCATTGGCCCGAGTTCAAACCATGTCGAGGGGAATCGAATGAAACTCGCCCGCACCACCTTGCTCTCCAGCTGCATCAGCGCGCTCTTCTCTTCCAACCCGGCGGCAGCACAAGTCCTGGCACCTGACGCTGCGACCGCGACCATTCCGGCGATCACAGTCACCGCGCAAAAGCGAACGGAAGCACTGCAGGACGTCCCGCTATCGGTGACCGCGCTCACTCCGGAAACGCTCGACTTGTTCAACATAACCAACGTGAACGCCCTTCAGTCGGCAGTGCCCAACATTCTCTTCCTGAACGTTGGCTCCTCGAACACCGTTACAGCATACATACGCGGCATCGGCACGGCGAACGCCGTCTTCACCCAGGATCCCGCGATCGGCCTGTACGTCGACGACGTTTACCTGACACGTTCGCTCGGCGCGAACCGGGATTTCTTCGATGTCGAGCGCATCGAGGTCCTGCGCGGTCCACAGGGTACGCTCTACGGCAGCAATTCTCCGGCGGGTGCGATCAAGATCGTGACCGTCAAGCCGTCACTGACCAAGGGATTCCAGTTCAAAGGCGAGGTCGGGTACGGCAAGTACAACGAGCGCGAGGCGGATGTCGCGCTGAATATCCCGATCGTCGAGAACAGGATGGCGGCGCGTCTGGTCGTCACGTCGAACAAGCACGACGGTTATCAGAAGAATCTGGCCGATGGCACCGACGGAGCGGCCATCGACGACGTTAGCGCAAGGCTGCATGTCCTCGCCAACATCAATGACAGCTGGGACGTCCTGGTGACGGGCGACACGACCCGCAATCGCGACATACCGACCAACGGCGTCAGTTTCCTGACCACGCCGGCCGGTGGCGACGCGTTCAACACACCCGGCTTCAACAAGCGCGATTTCTTCTCCGAGATTTCGAACCGCTACGATAATGTCGACAACCACGGAATAACGGTGAACCTGCACGGCCGGCTGCCCTGGGGCGATTTCCGCTCGATCAGCGCGTACCGAAAACTGGAGGAGAAGCTCAACCAGGACGTCGATGGCACGGTGCTCAATCGATTCACGGCGCATCAGGAGCTCGACAACAAGCAGTTCACGCAGGAGTTCAACCTGGGCGGCGACATCGGCCCCGTGAATTGGCTGGCCGGCGCGTTTTACATCCATGAGAAGAACAACTTTCTTTGGGATGTGAACTTTCTGCAGTATCTGCCGACCTCGGTGCAGGCTGCCAACGGGCTGCTGCCGAATTTCCAGCTGTTCGATCAAGTCAAGGAAGGCTGGGCCGTGTTTACCCAGGAAACATGGAAGGTGACCGACCACTTCAACCTGACGGGCGGGGTGCGCTGGACGCATGAGAACAAGGATTTCCACGTCGTTGGCTTTCGCGAAACCGCACCGGTAAGCGAAGGCACTCCCCCGGGTACACCGCTGCCCGGCTTCGACATCCGGCAGGAGAAGAGCTGGAGCGCACCGCAGTGGCGTGTAGCCGCCGACTATGCGCTCACGCCCGACGCGCTCGTCTTCGCCAGCGCGGCCCGCGGTTTCAGGAGCGGCGGCTTCAACGGCGGCGCGAGAACCGCCGCCGACGCCGCAATACCCCCGTTCGACCCCGAATTCGCGACGACGTACGAGCTCGGCGCCAAGACGGAATGGTTCCAGCGCAAGCTGCGGTTCAATGCCACCGCCTTTTACACCGACTACAAGGATGAGCAGGTGGCTTTCCTGAACACCGGAGGAGTTTTCGGCACCAATACCGTCAACGCCAAAATACACGGATTCGAGTTCGAGCTTCTGGCGCGGCCGATCGCAGGATTGACCCTCATGGCGAATCTAGCGACCTTGAAAGGCAGCACCAATGCCGACGTCACATCGCCGAATGCGACGCTTTTCGCACCGAACCCCAAGTACCAATACACCCTTGCCGCCGATTACACGCAGCCCGTCGGATATGGGCTCGTGGGTTTCGTAGGCGCCAACTACTTCCATACGGCGAGATACGAAGGCAGCGCAACGCCAGCGCACGATCCGCTGCGCGCCGTCCCGGCGCACAACAATCTCGGCGCGCGCATCGGCGTAGGGAGCGACAACGGCCGGTGGAGGTTCGAAGTGATCGGAAACAATCTGGAGAACAACTATTACCCGCTCTTCAGCTTCAACATACCGCCACTCATGACACAAGTGCGTTTTCCCAATGAACCGCTGACGGTCATGGCGCGGCTCACCGTCAACTTCTAGTGGAGACGCGGTCGCTGCGGAGATCCCACGCGACGCGTGCAGGCAATGCAAAAATGGATCGGAACCTGGGGTGCAAGCCCGGCGGCTCCGGTCCATTTTGTTCCGCTCGACATCATGGCGGCTCCCGCGCCCGTGCAAGGCACGATCCGCCATCGGCTGCGAGTAAGTGCGGGCGGCTCGCGCTTGCGGCTGCGTCTGTCGAACGAGACGGGCGATCACCCTCTGCTGATCGGCGGGGCGAGCGTGGGATTGGCCGGGGAAGCAGCGGCGGTCAAAACCGGAACGCTGAATCGCGTAAGCTTCGGCGGGCGATCCGATATTGCGATCATCGCCGGCGCGGCGGCGGTCAGCGACCCGGTCGACCTCGCGGTGTCGAATTTGAGCGAGCTCGTGGTGAGCGTATATCTGCCCCTGCCCTTTGTCGCTTCACCGAGCGAGGGCGTGCACCAGGCAACGCTCGCCTCCGGACGCGATGCGGTGCTGGAGGAGGCGTGGCGCGACGCGGCGCCTCTTGCGGTGAGACCCATCGTCACGGCCATCTCTGTCGCACCTCTTCGCCCGACGCGCGTCATCGTCACCTTGGGAGACTCGGTCACCGACGGGGGCGCCGTCAACGCGAAGGAGGGGCGCGCCTGGACCGATATGCTCGCTTCTCGACTGGAGGCGCGCGCCGACGCCGCGGCATATTCGGTCGTCAATGCGGGCATCGGTGGCAACAGGCTCATGGGGCAATTGATCGGCCCGCCCGCGCTGGTGCGGCTCGATCGAGACGTGTTCGCGACGCCCGGCCTGACCGACCTCATCGTACTCGAAGGCATCAACGACATCGGTGTCGGTGGCCGCACGATCGAAGGGATCACTTATCCCATGATCGCCTTCGATGAGCTGGTCGCCGCTTATTCGCAGATCATCGAGCGGGCACACGAACGGGGTGTTACGGTCATCGGCGGGACGCTGCTGCCTTTTCGGGATGCATTCTTCTTCTCGGAAGAAAAGGAAAGCGTGCGTCAGTCGGTCAACGCGTGGATTCGCAGAGGCGCCGCGTTCGACGGCGTCATCGATTTCGATGCCGTGGTGCGGAACCCCGGCGATCCGAGCGCACTGCGGCCGGAATTCGACACCGGCGACCACCTCCACCCGAATCACGCCGCCTACCGTGCGATGGGGCAGGCGGTGGACCTGAGTCTCTTCGAACATTGAAATATGCGCGCGGGCATGCAATGCGTCGTGTAGATCGCCAAAGCAGGCGGCCGCGCAATGACTAACCCCAACCTCGGCCGGAGCTCTTCGCCGGTTGTTCACAGAAACGCACGATGCCGACTTCGATGAATCCGGCGGCGCGACGCGAAATCTCGCGACGGCAGGCCTACTACGCATTGTTTGTCCTGTGGCTCGTCAACGTTCTCGCGAACATCGACCGCTTTTCGGTCGGCATCGTGCTGCAGAAGATCAAGACCGACCTGCAGTTGACCGATACCCAGCTTGGATTGTTTTCCGGCGCCGCGTTTGTCGTCTCGTATGTCGCATTCGGTATTCCGGTCGCCCGCTGGCTGGACCGTGGAATCCGCAGGAACATCCTGGCGTGGGCGGTCGCAGTCTGGTCGCTCATGACTCTCGCGACGGGAGCGGCCGCCAACTTCGTCCAGCTCGCGATCGCCCGGGCCGGGCTCGGCGCCGGGGAGGCGGCGTGTGCGCCCGGTGCGATGTCGCTCATCGGCGATTATTTCTCCCGCGGCTGGCGCACCCAGGCGGTGGGCATCTTCCACTCCGCGCTGCCGGCTGCGGGCATCGTGGGTTCGCCGCTCATCGGCATCATCACCGATCACTACGGGTGGCGCGCCGCACTCATCACCTTCGGAGTCCTCGGTATCGCCCTGGCGCTCATCATCCGGTTCACCATCCACGAACCTGACCGCGGCGCGATGCGGGAAGACGACGCACCGGCGCCTGCGGGCCCATCTCACGCGCTCCCCGATGCGCTCCGGGTCATGTACCGCAACCGCGCGTATCGCTATCTTCTGATCGCGCATGGTCTCTACGGCATAGCCAGCTTTGCCTTCGTCGCGTGGTATCCAGTGATCCTGGTGCGCAGCTATGGCATGACCTATACGGAGGTTGGAATCTTCATCGGCACGGTGCTCGGCGTCGCGATGCTGATCGCCTCGCTCGCGAGCGGTTATGTGTGCGCCGCGGTCACGCGACGTACCGGCAACGAACGCTGGCTGGTGATCCTTCCCGCGGCCTTTTGCCTGATTTCCGTTCCGGCGATGGCAGTGACTTGTCTCGACGTTTCCAAAGCGGTCGCCATGGCCGGGGGCGTGGTCGTCCTTTTCTTCGCGGTGGCGAGGACCCCTCCGACCCTGTCCCTGGCGATCGATATCCTGCCATCGTCAATGCACGGCCTTACCACGCTGGTGTACATGATCATCACGACCATGGTGGGGTCGGCCTTCGGGCCTCTCATCGTCGGAGCCGTCAGCGATGCCGTCGCGGGTTCCATGGGCGAGGCTACTGCGCTTCGCCACGCGCTCTTGATGACCGCTCCGGCCTTCGGACTCGCCGGTGCGTTGTTGGGCTTCTTGCCAGCCCGTTTCATGCCCGGCAAGTCGGCCGCTCCGGCGTTGGCGACGAGCCTTGGCTGACAACCCAGACCAGCGTTACCCCACACCAACGGAGCGCCGTGAAATGGGGGAAGCGCCGCATGCGTTGCGTGTCTTGGGCCTCAGCTGTGAGTCGCTGCAGAATCCCATGGCCGTTGACGAACGCATTCCCATGCTTTCGTGGCAAGTCGATGGCGATGGTCGCGACCGGCGGCAAAGTGCTTACCGGATCGTCGTCGACACCGACCGAATGCACGTGAATTCGGGCGTGGGGCACGAGTGGGATTCCGGCAAAGTCGCGAGCGATGCGACCCTCCACGTGTGCTATGGCGGTCGGCCGCTGCGGCCGCGCGCGCGCCACTGGTGGAGCGTCGAAGTGTGGGACGAACACGGGCAAAAATCGGCACCGAGCGAGATCGCGTGGTGGGAGACGGGTTGGATGGGCGAAGCCTGGCCGGGGTGCTGGCTGACTCGACCAGGAAGGGGGCCGGAGGGCGTGGCACCGCCCGCCGCCACCGCGTATGACAACGAATGGCAGGCGTTGGCGGTCGCGCACCTGCGCCGCAGCTTTTTCGTCGACCGGCCCGTGCTGCGAGCAAGGCTCTACGCGACGGCGCTCGGCGTGTACGAGCCTCGACTCAACGGCCGGCGCGTCTCTCCCGATGTGCTGAGCCCGGGCTGGACCGATTACCACCGACGCGTTGAGCATCAGGCCTACGATGTGACGCCGCTCCTTCAGCGTGGCGAGAACGTGATGGGTGTGTTGCTCGGAGAAGGTTGGTATTCAGGATATATCGGGTTTCTACGGAAGCGGCCGGCGCAGCACTACGGCAATGAACCGCAGTTCCGGGCGGTGCTGGATATCGAGCTCGACGACGGTGAGCGCCTGCGCATTGTCACCGATCGGGAATGGCGGTTCGCATTGGGCCCGCACGTCTTCTCCGATCTCCTGCATGGCGAGCGCTACGATGCCAGGCTCGAGCAGCAGGGATGGGACCGTGCCGGCTTCGACGATTCAACGTGGGTCCAGCCGGGCTTAAGCGACGGCAGCCAAGGCGCGATCGAGGCGGCGCGCGCCCCGCCTATTCGCGTGACACGCACGCTAACCGCAAAGAAAGTCCATCGCGCCCCCGACGGAAGCTGGGTATTCGACCTCGGACAAAACATGGTGGGACGGGTGCAACTCACGGTCCGCAACCTCGCACGCGGCGCGGCCGTTCGCCTGCAGCACGCCGAGGCGCTGAACGAGGATGGAAGCGTTTACGTTGCGAATCTACGATCGACCCGCCAGGAAGACGTCTATGTAGCTCGCGGAGCGCCCGAAGAGATCTACGAGCCGACGTTCACCGTGCACGGTTTCCGCTTCGTGGCCGTGCGTGGCTTCCCATCCGAGCCCGAGCTGGACACCATCGTCGGCAAGGTCATTCACAACGAGTTGCCGGAGACGTCTAGTTTCGAGTGCTCGAGTCCGCTCTTGAACCAGTTGTACGCCAACATCGTCTGGGGACAGCGCGGTAATTTTCTGGCCGTACCCACGGATTGCCCGCAGCGCGACGAGCGCATGGGATGGACCGCGGACGCCCAGCTCTTCGCGCGCACCGCGGCCTACAACATGGACATCGCCGCGTTCTTCGGGAAGTGGCTGATCGATATCCGCGACGCACAGTCCGCCGATGGCGTATTTCAGAACATCGCGCCGTGTGCGCCCTTCCCCGGTGGCGGCGCTCCGGCGTGGGGAGACGCCGGCGTGATCTTGCCCGTGTTCCTTTTCGAATTCTACGGAGACACGCGCCTGCTTCGTCGATGTTACCCATCGATGCGCGCCTGGATGAGCTACCTCGAGCGGCACAATCCGAGTGGCATACGGAATCGGGAGCTTTTTCAAAACTTCGGAGATTGGCTATCGATCGACGCCGACACCCCCAAGGTCGTGCTGGCAACCGCGTACTACGCCTGGCAGGCGAAGCTCATGGTCAAGGCGGCGATCGCTCTCGGCATCACCGAAGATGCTGCGCTGTTCGACGCGCTTTTCTCAAAAATTCGCGCCGCCTTCAGCGAGGCTTTTGTCGCCGCGGACGGCACGGTCACCGGAGACACCCAGACAGGCTATCTTCTGGCGTTGTTCACAGGCTTGATCTCCGAACCGCGGGACCGAGCCGTCGCTCACCTCGTCCGCAACATCGAATCCCGCGGCGTACGGCTGACCACCGGGTTTATCGGTGCTCGGCACCTGTGTCCGATCCTGACCGAGTTCGGCCACGGCGATCTCGCGTACCGGCTGGCGTTGAGTGAAAGTTTTCCGTCGTGGGGATACTCCGTCCGCCAGGGCGCAACCACGATCTGGGAACGGTGGGACGGGTGGACACCGGAGCGGGGTTTTCAATCGCCGAAAATGAACTCCTTCAATCACTTTGCGCTCGGGTCGATCGGCGAGTGGCTGTTCGAGCACGTCGTCGGTATCGGCGACGATCGTAGCGGTGATGCATTCAAGCGAATCCGGTTGCGACCGACGCCCGGGCCCGGCATCGACTGGTGTCGCGGCAGTTATCGCTCGGTGCGCGGTCTGATCGAGTCCTTTTGGTGCATCGAAGGCGAGGACTTCATCTACGAATGCGCGATCCCCGCCAATACGACGGCAACGTTGGAGTTGCCATTCCGTGATACCTCTCAAATGGACGTCGACGGCGCTGCGGTCGGGCCGCGCGTCGCGAAAAGCGAAACGGAAGACGGCCGCACGGCTCTGGTGGTGGGCTCTGGCCGTTACAGGATTCGCGTCACCAGGGGACTCGCGCCGCGCCGACCATCGCAGCATCAGATCACATCCGTCTGAAAGTCGCGAGATGCAGGTGCGCCGTGACGGATCGGGCGCGCCACGAATCATGCCAAAGAGAAGCGCGGACCTGTGGATCGGTGTAAGCGACACGATTGACCGTCCGGTGGGCAGGTAAACAAGAGGCGAGCGCCTTAGCATTGGAGAGACTCGCCGGCGGCGGGACGCTCGCGGCTCTCCTATTCGCGTGCCGCGCGATCGATCACCGTTGAATCGGCAGCACGAGCAGGCATTCGAGACCGCCGCCCGGTTTGTTGCGCAGTGTCAGCGTGCCGCCGTGTTTGTGCGCGATGTTGCGGGCAATCGTCAGTCCCAGTCCGGTGCCGCCCGTCTCCCGCGAACGGGACGTTTCAAGACGGTAGAATGGATCGAAGACCCGTTCCAATTGCGCTTCCGGAATACCGGGCCCGCTATCTGTCACGCGGATCACCACGTCGCGTGCCTCGCATCCGGCGGTGACCCGCGCGTAGCCGCCGTACTTCACCGCATTGTCGATCAGATTGGTCAGACAGCGTTGCAGGGCACCGGGAATCGCCAAAATGGACGCGCGCGTTTGTCCCGCCAGGGTGACGTCGTGGCCCGCATCGACCGCATCGGCGCAAACGCTGGAGAGCAGCGAGTCGACATCCACGCGCTGCATCAGACCGCCGGCATCGATGCTCGTCGCCAGATCCAGGCCTTCGCGGATCATGATCTGCATCGACGCCAGATCGTCGACCAGCTTGTCGCGAAGCTCCGCGTCGTTCACCTTTTCCAGTCGCAGGCGCAATCGTGTGAGCGGCGTCTGCAGATCGTGCGCAATCGCCGCCAGCATCTCCGTGCGCTCCTCGACATAGCGGCGTATACGCGTCTGCATCGCGTTGAATGCGGCCGCCGCATCACGTACCTCGACCGGTCCTTGTTCGACAAGCGGCGGCCGGTTGATGTCCCCCCCGAGCTCGGTCGCCGCCAGGGCTAACTGTTTGAGCGGTCGCGTTGCCATGCGGGCAACGACGTAAGCGAGGAGCCCGAGGCAAAGGGGGAAGAAAATCGCGTAGAGCAACCAACGAGACGAGTGCGGTCGAGTCCAGGAAAACTCCGGCTGTGGACGCAAGATCAAGCGCAATGGCGTGCCGTCGCGAAGCCTGAGGGAGATAACCTTGCAGGGTCTTGCGTCGGCATGGTCGACCGCGGCGGAGTCGGTGGATTGCGTCACACAATCGGCGCGCGTGCCAGCAGTTGCAACTACTGGGCGATCGCTGCCGAATTCCTCGGCCAGCGCCGCCGTAAGCTCGGCATCGACTTCCTGCTCGGGCTCTTCCGGCCTGGCGAATTGGGCGGTCATCCCACGTCCGAGCGTTGCCGCCAACGTCGGTCGCACGTCGGGAGGGACCGCTTCGAGCGCGCCCACCAACTGCTCGACGCGGTCTGCAGTGTGCGCCGCGCGCACCTGTGCGAAGGTGCGGCGTCCCTCGCGGTCGGCCAGCGACGCCGTGACCAGTGCCGACGCGATGATGCCGCCGATCAGCACCAGAAACACGCGTCCCTGCATCGACGCGATGAACCGTCTCACGGCGTGCTCTCTTTCTTTACCTCGGCGGTCAAGACATAACCCTCGTTGCGCACGGTCTTGATGAGCTGCGGATCGCGGGCATCCTCGCCCAACTTCTGTCGCACGCGGCTGACCTGCAGGTCGATGGAGCGCTCGAACGGATCGGCATCGCGTCCTTGCGTCAGGTTGAGCAGTTGGTCGCGGCTCAGGACACGCTTGGCGTGTTCCAGAAAGACTTTGAGGAGGCGAAACTCGGCACCGGAGAGCACGACGATCACGCCCTCGGGATTGATCAGATGCCTCGCCGTAAGGTCGAGTGTCCATCCCGCAAATTGCATCCGCGTCGCCTCGCTTGCCGCCAGGTTAGGCGGCAGCGCCTCGGTGCGCCGCAGTACGCTGCGGATGCGCGCCATGAGTTCCCGCGGCTCGAATGGTTTGGCGAGATAGTCGTCCGCGCCCATCTCCAGGCCCACGATGCGGTCGATGGGCTGGCCGCGCGCAGTGAGCATGATCACCGGCACGTTCGAGCGCGCGCGAAGTGTCCGGCAAAGTTGCAGCCCGTCTTCGCCAGGCATCATCAGATCGAGGACGATCAGATCGACGCGCGCCGCATCGAGCGCTTTCCACATGGCGGTACCGTCGGCGGCCTCCACCGTGCGGAACCCGTTGCTGGCAAGGTATTCCGAAAGAAGCGTTCGGATTTCACGGTCGTCATCGACGACCAGAATCTGCGGCTGCGCATCCATGGCCCGATTATCGCAGGCGGCAGCGCGACCCGGAGAAGCGGCGTGTACCGCAATGTATCCGTACGGGATGCGGACACAGAACGATACAAATGGGCTCCAAGGAGGTACACATCGGTACAGATGGATGCCTCCGCGACAACTGACGGACACATTGCACCTCGACTATGGGAACCGTGCGAGAAGCACATTTTCCCCAACGATAAGGAGTGCTCAATGAATACGCTACGCAAGGGTCTTGTTATCGCAATCGCCACACTCGGTCTCAGCACGATTGCCGCCGCCGCGCCGGATCAGGCGGCGCAAGCGCCAGGCACATCCTGGCACTCGGGCGCGTCCGGCCAACATGGCGCGAAATTCGCCGAGCGGATGGCCAAGCACCAAGCCGCACTGCACGACAAGCTGGCGCTGACGCCGGCACAGGAAGGTGCATGGCAAGCGTTCACGGCCAGGATGCAGGCCACGGTACCCGCTCGTTCCGATGTCCGTCCTGCGAAGGCCCTGACTGCGCCGGAGCGCGCCGAAAGGAAGGCGGCGTTCCTGCAGATCGCCCAGCAACAGGCAGCCAGCCGTGTGCAGCCGATCAAGGAGTTCTATGCGGTTCTCTCACCCGAACAGCAAAAGATCTTCGACAGTCAGTTCCAGGGCCGTGGTCATCATTTCGGCCGTCACTAAGCATTCGCAGTGTATAGACCGCGGCAGGAGTTCGTCATTGTCCATTGGCAACGCGCAAGCGATCGATCGACGGGATCGCGAGCAGAAGCAATGACGAATGCCGCGGTGTTGTGAACCGCCGACTAAAACGATAGGAGATAGACATGCTTAACAGAAAACCTTTGATCGTCGCCGCCCTCGGGGCAACCCTCGCTGTCGGCACACTTTCAACACAAGCCTATGCCAATGACGACGCGCTGCTGGGCGCCGTCATCGGAGCCGGCATCGGCGCCGCAGTCGGGCACAACGTGCATGGCCGTGACGGTGCACTGGTCGGTGGTGCAATCGGTGCGCTGGCCGGTGCGAGTATCGCGGCTGGCTCCGATCGTTACTACGATGCGGGCTATGGACCTTCGCCCGTCTATTACGGGCCCACAGAGACCTACTATCAAACGGCGCCCGTCTACTATGGACGTCCGTCCTTCGTCTATGCGCCTCCTCGCGTGGACTACGTGGGCTATCACTGGCCGCGCTATGTCCAGCACGGCCGGCGAGACGACCACGGACGCCACGGCGACAACGGCCACCACGGGCACTGACCCAGACGATGTCTCGAAGTCTGGTTGACGTAACGGCTTTAGCCGTCCTTCGCAAGCGGCTCCGCCAACCCAGCGGGGCCGCTTTTTATATACATTGCGCCTGCAAACGACGAGCACTCCGAGATTCGCCTCGGATCGAGCGATATCCACGTGTCCAATGTAATGGAGGTCGCGAACGCGGCGAAAATGGTCGATGCCTGCCTTCCCAGATTCGGGCGTATCGGCATTGAGCTGAGGCTTGTCGATGTCGGATCAGGGCGGCCTTGAAATGATCGGCTGCGGGGAGGCGGATGTCGGGCTTCTGCCAGAGATGAAGCAGCGGCGGGCGGGTCATTTTCTTATCCTGGATAACGCAGGGTCACTGCAAGATCCATTTCGCCGTGGGGCGAACCGCGATGAGATGTCTTGAACTGTCGTGTCGACAGTCGAAGCGTTAACGCATGCCCTATCTTAGCGGGCACATGGCCAACAAGCGGATGTCACGCAATTGCTGGATGGCTGGGTAGCAATTCCAGATTTTTACGTTGGCGTTTAATGGGAGCGACGATCACGCCATTGCGACTTGCATCATCAGCATGGATCGCAGCACGCATTAAGAGCAAACGCCGACGCGGCGCTGCTTGCTCTTGATACGAAGTTCGCGTTCACCCGCCTTCGACACCACTTCGCTTTCGGCCGTGTCGCCATGGTATGTCCTTACAAGCGATATCGTGAACGCCGACTCGCCTGAACCGCAGGCTTTAACCAGAGAGAGCGTGTTCCCCTGTAACTTGAAATTCTTGACTGTACAGACACCCCTGTTTTCTTCTGAAACGGCCTGTTCAACGTACACTTGAACAGTTGCCGCATCGCTGCTCATGACCTTTGCCGCTTGCGGCGTGATGCAATAGGTACTTGTACTGGGGGTTCCAGTTCCATCTTGCATAAAGGTGATTTCCCAGAGGCCGGCCTGCACGCGTTCTTGTATCCTCGATCCGGCTATCGCCGTTCCCGTGGCCACCGAAGCCGCGAAGCAGGCGCATGCAAGCACGCCTTTCCATTTGCATAGGCTCACGTTCTGTCTCCCACAATAAAACGCCCCGTGGTCAGGTCGCCACGATGGGTATCTGATTTATTAATCGAGCATCAAGCGTGCCGTTAGGAAAACTATGATAAAAATCATTTGATTGGTTACAGCTCGTGCATACTTGCGGCCGGCCGTGTAATCCTTTCCGACAATCGAACGTCGGCAACATCGCGTTGGCGTTGCTTCTGTTGTCTACTTTGATAAACGAATGACGACGGCCTTACCTTCCTGCCGGCCCGAGCTTCCGACCGACCAGTGGAAAGGCGCAGCGACTTTGCTGGTGTTCGTCGGCGCCCTCTGCCTCATAGGCGGCTGCGCGCGCTCTCCCGAAGCCGAGTTCGTGATCTCGGTTCCATGGGGGTTACTCAGACCCACGGTCGTTATGGACAGTCACACGCACACCCGGTTCTCCGACGGCGCGCTTGCGCCCCAGGCGCTCGCAGCGATGGCGGTCAGCAACGGATGCACCGCTCTGGCGATCACCGACCATAGCGATCTCCAGACAACGGCCGCGACACCTGACTACTTCGCACAAATCGAGGCGGCACGCAGGGAGTTTCCCGAGCTGATTCTCTTCGCAGGACTGGAATGGAATATCCCGCCCTATCGCGGCCGCGAGCACGTGAATATGCTGCTTGAGCCGGGTCTTGAGCGAACCGTGCTGCCTGAGTTCAAGGCGCGCTTCGAGGGCGAAAGGGCAAGCGCCAGCGATGGGCTGCGATGGCTGGCGCAGCAGGTACCGGACCGCGACCGCGTGGCCTTGATCTACAACCATCCGAGTCGGTTGGATGTGGACCCCGAGGAGAACGATCGAGACTATGCGGCGTGGCAGGAAGACGGCGGGCTGTTCATCGGTTTCGAAGGCGGCCCGGGCCACCAGAAGGCTGCCTCACCCGGCGACTACCGGGGCCACTTCCGGACCGAAGCGCGCTGGGACCCGGTCGTCGCACAAGTCGGTGGAACCTGGGATCGCTTGCTTGACGCCGGGTACAGCGTATGGGGAGCGCTGGCGGTCAGCGATTACCACAACGCGGACCTCGACTACCCGCCGTGTGCTTTCGCGCGCACCCACGTACGCGTTCCGCAGCGCGACCATCGCGGTGTGTTGTTCGCGCTGCGCGCGGGATCCTTTTGGGCCGACCACGGCGGCATATTGAATGACTTCGACTTCGTGTTGCTCCATCGCGATTTGCCGGTCCCGGCGACGGCAGGCGAGGTCATCCGAGCGACATCGTCGGCCAAGGTGGCGTTCCGAGTGAGGATCAGGCGTGGATCGGCTGCACAAGGGCTTCCGGTAACCATCGAGTTGATCGGGAACGGCGTCGCTGGGAAACCGGAGCGTGTCGCCTCGCGGGAGCTGTCGGCGGCGGAGGATACTTTCGATTGGGAGCCCGCGACGCTGGTCGCGGGAAAAGATAAGAAGAGCGCGTACTTCCGCGCGCGAGCCATCGTGCAGAAATCTCCCGATGGCGTACTGATGGCGTACAGCAATCCGATCCGCATCGTTCTTGGCCGCTGGTGAAACGAACGACACGCGACGAAGGCGGAGCGTTTGTGGCGACCGCACTAGGTTCGCCTCCCAACGTCATTGACCCGGCTCGATCTGCAGCATGAGGGGTCTAGTTCCGCCCGAGGCTGACGACGCCCAGCCGCCGACATAGGCGCGCCCCGCGAGGTCGCGATTCACCGAGCCATAGAGAAGAACGCCGCGCAGTCCCTTGGTATCGAGCGGGAAAGCGCCGGATATGTGCGTCTTCAGCTCCCGCACCACCCATTCATAGCGGCCGTTGCGCTCGGTCACCCCGGCAACCAAGCCATCTCC
>Ga0193751_1001039_pt1 | contig 18626 bp, 15 predicted proteins | sample L1c2metaG_FD_143050 | JGI IMG/M metagenome (GOLD analysis project Ga0193751, IMG submission 143050) | Soil microbial communities from a riparian zone of the East river system, Colorado, United States - L1c2 | ecosystem: Environmental > Terrestrial > Soil > Riparian zone | place: USA: East River... | reverse complement strand
GGGGTTGCGTCAATGCAGCGAAACTGGCCGTGCAGATGGTCAACGATGCCGGCGGCATCAAATCTTTGGGCGGCGCCAAGCTCAACTTGATCGTCTCCGACGTGCAAAGCGATCCGACGGTAACGCGCACCGAGACCGACCGTCTGATCTCGAGCTACCGGCCTGCCGCGATTCACGGCGCCTTCGCCAGCGCCTTGACGCTGATCGCGAGCGAGGTCGCCGAACGGGCGAAAACTCCGCTGTTGACCGGCTCAAGCTCGGATCAACTCAATAAAGAGCGGCACTACACGTTCACGCCGTTCTCGCGCGCTTCACAATTCGCCCTGGCGCAGTTGCAAATGTCGAAGCTGGTGAGCGATCGGCCCAAGGTCGCGGTCATATTCGAGAACACCGCTTTCGGCACATCGACATCGAACGGGTTGCGCGAGCAGGCGCCCGGACAAGGCGTTGAAATCGTGCTGTTTGAGCCCTACTCGGCCGGTCTGAGCGACGCCAGTCCGCTGATCAACAAGGTCAAGGCATCGGGCGCGAATATGCTGTTCCCGGTGTCCTACCTGAACGATCTCATCCTGATCATTCGCGCCATCAAGCAGGTCGATCTGAAGATCGCCATCAATGGCGGCTCCGGCGGATTTGTCATTCCCGATTTCTACCGGAATGTTGGAAATGCCGCGGAAGGCCTGCTCGGCGTGGCGCATTGGAATCACGACATCGACGCCGATGCCCAGAAGGTCAACGCCGCTTATCAGAAGCAGTTTGGCGAGTTCCTGTTCGAATATGCTGGCGGCCTCGTGGCACAGACCTTCATGATCGCCGACGCGCTGGAACGGGCGGCCTCGACCGATCCGCAGAAAGTGCGCGATGCGCTCGTCGCGCTCGACGTGTCCCAAGGCTATGCGGCGATGTGTCCCGGCGGCAAAGTGAAATTCGGTCCCGATGGCAAGAATATTTACGCCCATCCGGTCGGCGTGCAGTGGCAGCACGGCGACCTCGCCACCGTCTTCCCCAAGGAAGACGCCCGCGCCCAGCTGATCAAAGCCTAACGCCCAGCAACCGCGCCGATGCTGGCGACACTCGCACAGGCGGTGGTCAACGGCCTGCTCATTGGCGGCATTTATGCGCTCGTGAGCATCGGCGTTACGCTGATCTTCGGCGTGGTCAAGATCGTCAACTTCGCCCAAGGCGAATTCGTGATGATCGGGATGTATATCAGCTTCTTTCTGGCGAGCACTTTCGGCGTCGACCCGCTGTTGTCGCTGCTGATTTCGATGCCGTCATTGTTTGCCATCGGAGTCCTGCTACAGCATTTTTTGATCCGCAGAGTTCTCGCGCTCGGCGACATGCCGCAAATCTTTCTCACCTTTGCGCTGTCGCTGTTATTGATGAACATTGCACTATTGCTGTTCACCGCCAATTACCGGACCGTACAGACTCCCTACAGCGAGCTGACGTTCCATATCGGCCCCGTCTATTTCGCGGTGGCGAAGCTGATCGCTTTCGCCATCGCCATGCTGCTCAGTGCGCTGCTCTATCTGTTCCTTCACGGGACCGATCTCGGCAAGGCGATGCGCGCCGCAGCGCAAAACCGCGAAGTGGCGATGCTGATGGGGATCAATCCTGACCGGGTGTTTTGCGTCGCCGTCGGCGTCGCGCTGGCGCTCGCGGGCGCGGCCGGCTCGCTGCTGATGCCGTTCTATCCGGCCTATCCGCTGGTCGGCCAGATTTTTGTGCTGATGGCGTTCGTCGCCGTGGTTCTAGGCACCTTGGGCAACATCACCGGTGCGCTGATCGCGAGTCTTATGATGGGCGTGGCCGAATCGCTCGGGGTGCAATTTGTCGGCGCCGATTCGGGGCTGATCGTGGTCTTTGTGATGCTCCTCTTGACGCTGGCGTTTCGCCCCAACGGCTTATTCGGGGGTTGGGCGCGATGACGCTTATTTGGACAACACGGCCTTGGTTTTGGATCGTCGTGCTTGCAGCCGTTGCGCTCGTGCTTCCGCTCGTGGTGTCCAATCCGTTCGCGGTTGACATCTTCATTAGGGTTTTGTTGTTCGCGTTTATCGGGGTCGCCTGGAATTTAATGGGCGGATACGCAAAGCAACTGTCGCTCGGCCACGCCGCCTATTTCGGCTTGGGCGCCTACACCTCCACGATTCTGCTTATCCGTTTCGGCATTTCGCCGTGGATCGGGATCATCGCCGGCGGCGTGGTGGCGATGCTGGCGAGCCTGCCGATCGGCGCCTTGTGCTTCCGCCTGCGCGGGCCGTATTTCGCGATTGCCACCATCGCGACCGCACAAGTCTTGATGCTGCTGTTCCTCAAATTTCGCGATTTTGCCTGGGGCGCCGAAGGCACGACGCTGCCGAACCTCGGCGACGCCCCGCTCATGATGCAGTTCGATTCGAAAGCCGCCTACTATTATCTCGCGCTGGCTCTGCTGGCGCTTGGGCTGGCGATTACTTATCGGATCGAGCGCTCGTGGATGGGCTTTTATCTGGTTGCCGTTGGCGAGGACGAGGATGCTGCCGAAGCGGTCGGCGTTGATACGACGAAGATCAAACGGCACATTTACTTGATCAGCGCATTCCTGACCGCACTCGGCGGCACCTTCTATATCCAGTACATCTACTTCATCGATCCGAACACTGCATTCAGTTTCAACATCTCGGTCGAGGCGGCACTAGTCTCGATCGTCGGCGGCATCGGCACATTATGGGGTCCGGTCGTGGGCACCATATTGCTGGAGGCCACCTCGGCGCTCCTGCAAAGCTGGTTCGGCAGCGGACATGGCGGCGTGCAGTTGACCGTATACAGCCTCATCTTGGTCTCGGTCATCCTGTGGCGCCCCAGCGGGTTGGTTGGAGTCTTCAGCGATTTGTACCGGCGCTTTACTTATGCCGGCGCAGCGCGCTCAAAAGAAGTGCCGCTCGATGGCTGAGGCGCTCGTCATCCGCAATCTCAGCAAGCGGTTCGGCGGATTGCGCGCCGTACAGGATCTTAGCTTTGCCGTGCAGGATGGCGAAACCGTCGCGCTCATCGGACCCAATGGCGCCGGCAAAACCACGAGCTTTAACCTCATCACCGGCTACCATCGTCCCGATACCGGCTCGGTATTCGGCTTTGGCCGCGAATTGGTCGGACTTCGCCCGCACGAGATCTGCGGCCACGGCCTCGCCCGCACGTTTCAGGTGGCGAGGCCGTTCGGCAAGATGACGGTGCTAGCGAACGTCATGACCGGGGCCTTCCTGCGCAACAAGAATTTGGATACTGCACGCTCGCGCGCCCGCACGGCAATCGAGTTCGTCGGACTTTCCGCCAAGGAGCATACGCCGGCGCGGGAATTGACGACGATAGACCAACGGCGGCTGGAAATGGCGCGGGCGCTCGCGACCGAACCGCGGCTGTTGCTGCTTGACGAAGTCATGGCGGGGCTCAACCACGCCGAGATCGATCAGGCGGTGGCGGTGATCGGAAAACTGTCGAAGCGCGGGCTGACCATCGTCATCGTTGAGCACGTGATGCGCGCGATCATGGCCGTCGCCCGGCACATCGTCGTGCTCGACCATGGCCAGAAGATCGCCGAGGGCAGCCCGAAGGACATCGTCGCCAATCAGGAGGTCATTCGCGCCTATCTTGGCACCGGCTACCGCCATGAAGCGCCGGCGGAAGACGCAGCATGCTGACGCTCTCTGCAGTGAGTGCGCGTTACGGATCGGTTCCGGCGATCAGCGATGTGAGCATCAGCGTCGGCGAAGGCGAGGCCGTCGGCTTGTTGGGCGCGAACGGCGCCGGCAAAAGCACGACGCTGCGCGCAATTTCGGGACTGATCCGGACGACCTCGGGGTCGATTACTTTTCTCGGCGCCGATCTCGCGGCTTTGCCGCCGCACAAGATCGCCGAATTGGGCATCGCCCATGTACCGGAAGGCCGTCAGGTGTTCCCCGAACTGACGGTGAAGGAGAATCTCGAGGTTGGAGCCTACATTCCAAGCGCCAAGGCTGACCGCAACCGCACGCTCGAGCTGGTGTTTGGGATTTTTCCTGCGCTCGCCGAACGGCGCAATCAACTGGCGGGCACGATGAGCGGCGGCGAGCAGCAGATGCTTGCTGTCGGCCGCGGCTTGATGCTCAAGCCGCGATTGCTGATGCTGGACGAACCCTCTTTGGGACTGGCGCCGGTCGTAACCGATGCCACGTTCGCTAAGATCCAGGAAGTGCATGCGATGGGGACCGCCATTCTGCTGGTCGAACAGAACGTCAGTCGCGCGCTCGGCATGGTGCAGCGCGCCTACGTCCTGGAGAGCGGAAAAGTGATCATCCAGGGCTCGAGCGCGGAACTAGCAAACAATAAGCAGGTGCAAGCGGCTTATCTCGGCATGTAGCCGCTGCGCGCCAACCACCGTCCGGCGCACGTGCTCGCACAGCCAAACTTGAAGTATCGAGCCGCGAAAGCTTAGTGGTCCGGCCGCGTGTGTAGAGCGGAAAACGCTGGGAAATAACACAACAAAATGGATGACGAGGCGCCGGAGCGCCCGGCACCTCGTCGGAAACTTCAGATCGGCTCGAGAGCCTGGGCGAAAAAGATGAAGCCAAGACCCATCACGTGACGAGGCTTACGCCCTCACGCTTGGGCAAGTGTCGAGGCCGGAGCAGAAAGCGAGCGTGAAAGCCCCAGCCTTCTCCTTAACCGAGCCCGCCGCGGCTTCCAGCGCCTCGTCGGAAACCTCGAAGCTGAGATCTTCTTCCCTCTCGATGTACTTGTCAGTCATTGGCCTTGTTCCTCTTAATTCGCCAGCGGCGCCGGCATCACCAGGCAGGTCGAGAAAATTTGGTGAGAACCCCCCGCCAAGAAATCCATTAAATCATCGGCTGCCGACAGTGTAAAGTCTCTCCGCCGGCTGTGATACATAACTGAAATGTGGAGATAAAACCGCCTTGCCAGCGGCTCGTTTTAGCCATTTACAAAGGCGTGGAATGAGGCCCGAGAATCGCTGCTCCACGGTCACAGAACGGGCCCAGCACAAGCGGCGGACAGTGCGCGTTGTGAGGATTCGGTGGACGCATTTTACCAGCGCCTGAGCCTGCGCGCCGCAACCATTGACGAGCTATTTTCGGCTGCGTTTGCGGACGCGCCGAACTCCGCGGTTGATTGTGATTTGTCGGCGCGTTTGGTGGCGCAACGTCTGACCGCTTGGCGGCAGTCCTCGGCGGCAGGGGACGTATCTCTGTTTGCGCGGCGGCTCGCGCGCGATGGTTTATCAGCCGGCGAGGTTGAGAGCCGGTTCACTGGTGCGCAGCGCGACCCGTCGGCGCCATATCCGGCATGGCTAGAAGACGCCATTTGGATCGAAGCTGCGCTGCAGGCGAGCGGGGCCGAGCCTGGCGGCGCACCAGCGTACCCGTTCGAAGACCTATTCGCGGTGCTGATCGAACGCACCGCGGCGCTCGTTTGGTCCGGCCTGGATGTGAGCACATCAGCCAACTTCGCCGAACCCGCGCGCGCGTGCCTGCAGGATGCCCTGCTCGCCGCAGTAACGGAGCTTTGTGCACCCGCCCTCTACGAGCGTTTCGCCAAAAAGCGTAGCGCTGGACCAAGCTCCAATGCCGCCAAATCGCCCGGCGAACCCGCCGGGACGTCGCACTATCGCGAATTTATCGCCGAGATGAGAAGCGGCAGCTTTCGCAGCCTGTTCGAAGACAAGCCCGTGCTGCTGCGACTGATCGCGGCGATGACGCGCCAATGGATCGACGCGACTCGTGAATTCATCTTGCGCTTGGCCGGCGACCTGCCGGCGATTCGCCGCGATCTCATCCACGGATCGGCCAACAAGGTCGTGGACGTCGCAAGCGGTCTATCCGATCCGCACAATGACGGTCGCTGTGTACTGATCGTGCGTTTCGCCGATGGGGCACGCATCGTTTACAAGCCGAAGGACTTGCAACTCGATGTCGCTTGGCGTGGCCTGGTCGAGCGCCTCAACGGCGCCGACGCCCCCATTGCGCTCAAAACGGTGCGCACACTGGCGCGAGACGGCTACGGCTGGACCGAGTTTATCGAGCACCTCGGCTGTATCGACGCGCGAGGCTGCGACACTTTTTTCCGGCGCGCCGGCGCCTGGCTCGCGCTGCTGCACTGTTTTGCAGCAACTGACATGCACCAGGAAAACATGCTCGCTGCCGGCGACCATCCGGTCCCGATCGATCTCGAGACCATCCTTCAACCCTCCGCAGAGGAGCACAAGGGGGGCGAACCCGAAGCAGCGGCCTTCGATGCCGCGATGGAGATCATTGGCAATTCGGTGATGACGGTCGGCCTGTTGCCCGCTTATGGCCGATCCGTCGACAACAATGTGTTTGCCATGGGCGGCATGCTGGGCGGCATGCTGGGCGGCATGACGGCCGATTGGGGCGCGCGAACCGTCATCAAATGGAACAATCTCAATACCGATGCCATGCGTCCTACCAAAGTGGAGGAAGCCGGTGCAGGCACACCGAACCTGCCGCACGTTGACGGCCGCTACGCCAAGCTGACCGATCACATTGAGAGCTTCGTCACTGGCTTTGCCGACTATGCAAATTTCCTGATGCGCCAGATGCGAGACCGCAACGCGGTGGCGTTGTTGGACGGCTTTGCCGGACTACCGGTTCGTAAAGTCGTGCGGCCGACGCGGTTCTACTACATGCTGCTGCGACGGTTGAAAAACCACCGCAGCATGGGGGACGGTATCGTCTGGTCGGCGCAAGCCGATTTCATGGCGCGCTTGGCCGATTGGGACAAAGAAACCGATCCGCTTTGGCCTTTGCAGCGCGCCGAGCGCGCGGCGCTTCTTTCTTTGAACGTGCCGTATTTCATGACCCCAAGTAATGGCACGGCGATCTGCGATCTCCGCGGCGTCTCAGCTGAAACCGTGGCGACGCCTGGGCTCGACCGAGCCCGGGAGCGGCTGCAAGCGCTCGACGAAAATGAGATCGCTTGGCAGGTCGAGGTGATCAGGGAAAATGTTAATCAGCCGGCGCGGACCGCGAGCAATGTCGCACGCACCGAAACCGTAAGCGCCTTTGCGCAGACCATCCCCGACAACGCACGCTTTAAGGCCGAAGCCGGTAAAATCGCTGCAGAACTCGCCAAGCATGCTATTCGCCGCGGACCCGGTGCCGCTTGGATCGGCCTCGACTGGCTTGGCGATTCGGATGTGTTCCAGCTCGTTTGTCTCGGACCCGATCTTTATAACGGCGCAAGCGGGATCGCGCTATTTCTTGCCGCCCATGCCGCCGTCACCGCGGATGCGGCGTCAGCCGAACTCGCGCACGCCGGCCTCGCCCACATTCGCAAGAATCTGAAAAGCCGCAATGCGCCGCGGCTAGCGCGTTCGCTCGGCATCGGCGCTGCCACCGGCCTGGGCTCGATCGTCTATGCCTTTGCCGTGATAGCGAAGTGCCTCGGCGAGGTCGGCATTTTAGAGGATGCCGAACGCGCGGTGCGATTATTCACCGATGAATTGATCGCCGCGGACAAGCAATTGGACGTGATGGGCGGCGCCGCCGGCGGCATCCTGGCGCTGCTGCGGCTCTATCGCGATACGCAATCAGATGAAGCGTTGACGCGCGCGATCCGCTGCGGCGAGCACCTTTTAGCGCGAGATCGGGTCGGGGTGATCGGTCGCCGCAGCTGGGTCGGTCAAGGATTCGGTGGCTCCGCGCTTAACGGTATGTCGCACGGTGCTGCCGGATTTGCTTATGCGCTTTCATCGTTGGCGGCGTCGAGCGGCCGCGAAGAATTCGCGGCTGCGGCGGCCGAGTGCCTGGCATTTGAGGATGCCAGCTACGACGCCGAGCGCCGCAACTGGCCTGACTTGCGCGTGACTGGACAGTCGCTGTGGCCGTGCCAATGGTGTCATGGCGCTCCGGGAATTGGATTGGCGCGTCTCGCCACGACGCGGCGCATCGCGACCAATGCGGCACTTAGAGCCGAGCTCGATGGCGAGCGTCTCGCGGCGGATGTTAGCAAAGCGGTCGAGGGCGTGACGCGGGCTTGGCCCGGTCAGCTCGACACGCTGTGCTGCGGCGCCCTTGGCAGCATCGAATTTCTCTGCGAGGCGGCGGAGGAGGGGATAGGTAAGCGCGAAATCGGCGAATTGGCATTGCGGCGGTTGGCTGCCGTCCTCGCGGCTGCTGCGGCAAGCGGCGATTACCGCTGGAACAGCGGCAAGCGGCAATTCAATTTAGGTTTGTTTCGCGGTCTCGCCGGCGTCGGCTATACGATGTTGCGGCGGATCGATTCATCGCTGCCGAATGTACTGGTTTGGGAATAGCCATTCGATTGTCGCGCGACAGCTCTTGCGTCTTCTGGCGAAGTTACTCGCCGGCATCCATGGTGTTCAGGACGCCTTCCACCCGAATCGCGCGACCGCACTGCTTGCACTCAAACGCCTGCGCATCGGATAGCCGCATGAAGCCGCCGCAAGTCGGACAGGGCACCAGCAGGTCGGTGCTTATCGCAGTGACGCGCATAGCTTTGGCCTTGCGGCCGGACCGCAATCGGGGGCCTAGCTGTCGCAGCGCCGGCATGAATGCTCCCGGTTTCGGGGCCGAAATCGCCAATCGAGCACGAAAACCGGGGAGGTCCCGGTCCCGTACAGATACCTGCCCCGGCGACGCGGCGGCGAATGTGATATTCGACACAAAATTCCGCTTTTTCCGTGCGCGTAATTAACAATTAGCGCGAATGTTGCATTGCGATTCCGGGACAAAGACCCGCGTGGATAGAATCAAGCTCGTCCCGGCTGCGATCACTGGACCGTTAGAGCGCCGCGCGTATTCGGGTGAAAATCATCGAAGAATTCATAGCGGCCCGGCGCGAGCGGGCGAACGTTGACCGTGCCGACGGCGCCGGGCGCAATCACTTTCTCGACGCGCAGTGACACGCTTTCAAATTCCATCGGCGTAGCATCAAGGTTCTTGACCTCGAGGGCGAGCGGCCTATTCGCCGGCGCGCGGATTTCGGCCGGCTCAAAACGATGGTCCTTCACTGCGATCGCAACGGTAGCGCGGTCCTGCGCGCGAACGTCGTTACCGCAAAGGATCAATGCCGATGCGATGAGCGGCACGGCGATCCACAGCGGCCTTAAACTTGCGAAATACCTGGTTGAACTTGCGAAATACCTAGTTGCGAAATACCCGGTCACGAAATTCCCCTCTGTTGCGTTCAGCCTGCTTTAGAACTCGAACTCGAACAGCAATCTGGCGCGGTATCGCGAAAAATCGACAAGATCGAGCGCAGCACCAACGCCAGCCTCGTGGCCAGCGATCTGCGCCTCCCAAGCCGCGCTCATGAGAACCTTGGGAGCGATTTTCCAATAGAAGGTCGGTCCGAGATAAACGGCGTCGCCGGTGAAGGAATTGAACAGCGCCCCGTCGTAGTGGCGCAAATACCAGAGGTCGGCCCCGACTACCACGTTTGGGACGATCTGGAACGCCAAAGCCGAAGAGACTCCGAACGTTGATTCTTTGCTCCACATTCCCAGATCGCCGCGTGTGGTCTCCGGCTCGTAAAGCAGATTGACGCCAAGGAACAGGCGATTCTTGATGAGCTCGGCATCGGCTTCGAGTCGAGTCTCAAGGCCGTAGTTCACCACCTTGGCGCCGCTCGTCTCATCGCGGCTATGGAATTCCGGTTCGAGCGATAACGTGACGGCAAGCGGCGACGGACCGCGGTCGATGAGGACGGAACGAAATTCGGCCTCAAAACCGCTGACGGTTGCAAGATGGCGATCGTCGAGATCTGGAACGTTGTGGATGTTGTAATAGGAAACAATCGGGCCAAATATGATCTGCATGTATTGCGTTGGCGTGTACTCGTATTCCAGCGTGGTGGCGCCGACGGCATATTGACCGCCGCGCTTGCCGAAGCTGGCCTGCGTCTCCGGCTCGAACGCCTTTTCGCCCTCGATGCCGGTTGATGAGCCAACCGTGAAATTCCCGAATATGTATTTGGTCTCGATCTCGTGGAATGCGCCACTGTTCTGCGCCTGCGTGACAAGCGTACTTGCGGGGACCAAAGCCATTGCAGCGACTGCAACGGCGAGCAAACGCGTGACCGAACGGCGCACATTTTTTCGCTCGGGGCGTTTTTGTTTGTTGAGAGACATCGCGCGACGCGCCGCTCGGACCTGACTTCAGCGCGCCACCACGCCCGAGCTTTATTTGCTTGTCAAGAAATAGCGGCAATATTCGAAAACATTAGAGCGTTTCTATCTCACAGCTTTTCATTATTCCAAAGTAAGTTTGTCGTAAACATCAGTATCAGTTGATAACATGCCGAACATCTTTGGCCGTCACACGTCCGAAATCAGCCGACAAAATCGACGACGGTCCCGCGATGCACCATGCCGGCAAGATCGAGTGCGTCCCAATTGGTGAGGCGGATGCAACCGTGCGATTCAGTCTTGCCGATTTTTTCCGGCGCGGGTGTGCCGTGGATGCCGTAACTCGGCGCCGTGAGATCAATCCAAACTAGGCCGACCGGATTCTTCGGCCCTGGCTGGATGGTGAATTTGTGCTGAGCTTTGACGCCCTTGAAGCCGAAGCGTGGGTCGTAGTGATAGGTGGGATTATGCGCCACGCTTTTGACCTTAAACTCGCCGCTCGGTGCCGGTTTTTCGGCGCTGCCGATCGACGCTGGATAAAAGCCGACCAGATTGCCGTCGGCGTCGAATGCCGAGAGCGACCGCGCCTGCTTGTCGACGACGATTTTGGCGACTTTCACGTGCCGCGGCTGTTGCGGCACATCGGTGACGGCAATGCGGCTGCCGGTGCGCGCGAAGTCAACACCGGGATTGAGCGCCGTGAGAAGCGACTCCGACATATGAAAGCGCTCCGCCAGTTCGTCGCGCGGGCTTGGATAATCAAGCCGCGGCAGCTTGGCCATCGCTTCGAGGTTCGCCGGTATTTCCTTCGCGAACGGACCTTTGACATCTGCTTCGCTGATCACGTAGTCGCCCATGATCGGGTCTTCCGAGGTCGCGGCAAGGGCGTTGAATGTATCGGCGTCAAGCATGCCGGTGCCGTCGCGCCCGTTCTGACGCTGAAATGCCGCCAAAGCCTTTTTGAAATTATCACCGTCGTGGCCATCGATCACACCGGGTGAGAAGCCGGCGCGGTCGAGCAGCACCTCGGCTTTGACGATGAGCGCCGGGCCGGCTTTCTGGCCTAGAGCGAACTGCGCCTGTTCGATCGCCTGCGCGGTGAGCGGAGGCGGCGTATGGCGCGCATGACGTTCATGGTGGTCATGGCGCGACGTGGCGCCGATGCACAGCCCGGCGCACAGCAGGAGCGCCAATAGACGCGTGGTCATGCAGCGGAAACGCGAGCCCGCGCGGATCGGTTCCGGCGGACAGGCTCACTCGATCACTGCGTCAGCAACTACCAGAAGTGATTGTGGGACAGGAGGCCGCCTTGGCGGTTTTAAGACTAAGCAGCAGTTCGAATTTCGTTGGTTGCAGTATGGACGATCGGCAGGTTTTTCACCTTTAATATTCACGCAACATAGCGAGCTGCCTCACGTAATTGACGAGAGTGGCAAGAACGCAAGCTATTCCTGTTCCTTGCCAATCTTAATGCGTTCCTGTTCCGCAATTTTGTCCTGCTCCGCGAGCTTAACCCAGGTTTGGGCCATTTCGATCAGCAAGGCTTTGTTAGTCTTATCCGCTGCCTCGCGAGCCAAGCGAAGGCATTCGGCCGCGCGCCTTTTATGATCCTCGAATTTGGACACGGAACCCTCCGCCTTGCGCGGCAGCGCGAACGGCGCAGCTTTGTTCCAGTGAAAAATAATATGGGGACGAGTAAGAGACGCTTTGTATGCCAACTGTTCAGCATTGCCGAGAATGCGTATCGTTAACGCCTTGCCCGGGGCTGAAGAAATGCCATCCCGCTTGGTTTACCGTGCCGCCTTGATCCGCGTATGTGCGATGGCGGCGGCGATTTTATTGACGATTACATGGATGACGCCGGCTTCTGCCATTGAGCGCATCTCGAACGACAGCGGTGGGCAGATCGGCACTTATTTGACCAAATTCAATGCGTTGCGCAGGACCGGGCAACCGGTCGTAATCGATGGCACCTGCGCCTCGGCATGCACGCTTGTGGTCGGCATGATCCCCCGCAGCCACATCTGCGTAACACCGCGTGCAGTGCTGCCGCCTGGGACCCTACACTTTACGGCGCGCAACTGAATAAACCAGGCACCAAGTATTTGTGGTCGCATTATCCGCCCGGCGTGCGCAACTGGATCACGCGCCACGGCAGATTGAAGTCGCAGACTATTTATCTCAGCGGGCGTGAATTGGCGGCGCTGTTCGCGACCTGTCACTAACGGACGCGTTTGCCGATCCCAGCGTCGTGTTGCGACGCAAGCAGCCGTTCCTACTGCGCCTTGACTGAGGAGCATGAAGCGACCAGCACGGCCCTGAACACGTCGAAGGACTGTACGCCGATCTGGCACTTGGTCGTCGGATCCGGAGCGACGGATAAGTTTTGACCGGCAGTGACCGCTTGCGGCTTGCCATTGATGTTGAGCAACACGCTATCGTTGCTCGGCGGACCGACCATCCCGACGGTCAAATGCCCGTCGCCAACGATCAGCGTCTGATTAGGATTGATATTGTAGGTATTCGCCGAAGGCGTGATCGCGTCCAGCGCGGCTTGCGTCTTGGCTAGCTTGGTTTGCAGCAAGGTGAGCTGTTGGCTTTTGCCGTCGATGTCGCGCTTTTGCTTCTGACTTTCGGCGCGCAATTGCTCAATAGCGGCCTCGCGACCGGCCAAATCGATCGACGACAGATATCGGCCATATAAATGGCCGCCGATTAGTATCGCGAGGACGAGGACAACCAAAGACACGACGGTCGCAGCCGGGTGTTCGGCGCTAAAGAGGCGCCAGCGCGAAACCCGGCCCGTGCGGCTCGATTGCGTCCTGTCGATCACCGCATCCCCCGTTTATTGCTTGGATTTCGGCTCAGGCGACGTCAGATCCGCGCCGGCGCGCAGGGCGCCGGAAATTCCCGACAGGATCGAGCGGACGCCCGGAATATCGAATGCAGTTGCGGCTGGTGCCGCTTGGCCCGGCTGCGCGACGGGGCTTGCCGAACTAGCATTTGCGGTTTGCTCTGGCGCCGTCGGCGTCGCCGCACCTGAAGTCCCGGGCGGGGGTTTATTTGGCGCCGGGGCGCCGGGCGTCGCGCCTGGCGCCGTTGATGTATTGGGCGGCGCATTTCCGGCCGGCGCCGGCGGCGCATTGCCGGTCGAGCCCGGCGAACTTGACGCGGACGATGGCGCGCCGTTGGGGCCGGCCTGTGGCTGTCCCCCGGGAGGCACGGTCGGCACGTCGGCATTGCCGAGAATGATCGGCAGCCCGTCTTTGCCGGTGCCGATGACCACGATTTTTGCGTTCGGCGATTGGGCAAGCAGCAGCGTCGCTTCGATGCCGCGCCAGCGCAGATATGATTCCGAAATTCCCTGACTCACCGTTTTCTGAAAAGCGGCAATGCCGTCGGCTTCGACCTGCTTGCGCTTGGTCTCTTGTGCCTCCCGCTCGACGCGGAATTTGTATTCCTGAATCATATAATACTGTTCGGTCTGCCGGTTGATCGCAGAAACGATGTCCGGCGGCAGTTCGATCGATTGCACCAGTGTGTCGAGAATCTGGATCGCGTCCTGCAGGAAATCGTTGTAGTGCTTCGGGTCGGGTTGCTCCATCGCCTCCGGCTGCACCAGCTTGTTCAGGTTCGCCGACAGGCTCTTTTGCGTGGCGTCGCGGATTTGTTTCTGGATCTGGTCGCGCGAAGTGTAAACCTCCTGCGCGGTATATTGCGAAATGACCTGTCGCGCCTGGCTGCCGATTTCCGGATTAACGACCGAGGTCAGGTAATCCGGCCCGATGAACTTATGCAGAACCGCCACGGAATTGTGTAACAACTGATAGCGCACGCCGATCTGCGCTTTGACGTTCACGCCGTCCTTTGAAATCGCATTGTAGGTCTGCTGCGTGGACTGTAGTCGCAAGTTATAAAGGTAGAGCTTGTCCCACGGCCAAATGATGTGGAGGCCTTCTTCGCGCAATTCGCGCGGGTCAAGCACGGTGCCGCGCCCGACCCAGCACCAGCAGTACAGATCGAGCCCGTTGAAGCGCTTCCACAGCACGCCGACATTGCCGCTCACAACAGTGATGACGACGTAAGGCCAGAGCACGACCACAATCAGCAATCCGACCAGGACGACGAACGCCAGGCCCGGCAGATGCCGCATGAGATATCGGCCCCATCCCCGCTTCGGCGGCGTCGCCAGGTCATCGATCGATTGCGGATAACTTGCCATCACCCTGCTCCGCCCGGACCCTATCATTCACCCATTGAACGCTGCTCGACAATACGGCCCTCGTCCATCTTGATGCGGCGCGCGGGCAGGTGCAGCTCGTCGAGGTAGCGATCGTCATGGGTGATGACGACGATAGTGGCACCGGCTTGCATCAATTCCGGCAGCAGTTCGTCGTAGAATTTGCGGCGGAATTCAGGATCTTGCTCGGCGGTCCACTCGTCGAGCAGCATGATCGGCCGCTTTTCCAGAAGGCTAACGATCAGTGCCAGCCGCCGGCGCTGACCGCCGGACAAATCGAGGGTACGAAACTCGCCGTTGGTAAGCGAGGTCTTGTCGGCGAGGCGGAACTGCGTCAGCAGCCGCCCGACTTCGACAGGATCGGCGTCCGGTATGCCATACAGCCGCTGGAACAAGTGATAATCGAAGAAAATCGCCGACATTAATCCGCGATATTCGTCACGGTTGGCATCGGTCACCGGTCCGCCGTCGAGCAGGATCTCACCGGAATCCGGCGGATAAAGCCCCGAGAGCACGCGAAGGAACGTGGATTTGCCGGAGCCATTGCCGCCGGTAATAAAAACGAGCTCGCCGGACTGCAGGGTAAAGTCGATCGGCCCGATCTTGAAGACGGTATCCGAGAACTTGTCGGTGTAGCGGAATTCGATGTTGCGTACCTCGATGCGCTCGAAGCGCTTCGGGGCGATAATCGCGCGCCGCTCGTCCATGACGAGCGTGCTTTGCAGCGCCTGCTCCAGCCGAGCGATCCGATCCGCCGAGGCATTGGCATTAAGCAGTATCGGGATCGATTGCACGAGCCCGAAACAGGCGCCGACCACGAATAGCAGCGCCGTCGTCGTCTTCGCGATCGACGCGCCGCCGAGCGTATCGCTCAGATTGGGGGCCACAAACACCACCGCGCCGAGCAGGACGTACATCGAGATTTGCGACGTCACGATCATCTTGAAGGTCTCGGCCTGCGTGCGAATCTTGATATTGGCCGCGGTCTTCGAGACCTCCATAGCATCGTTGATCAGATCGTCGCTGCGCGCGGCATTGAGCCGCACTTCCTTGAATCCGTCGAGGAAATCGGTCAGCCGATCAAATAGGCGACGTTCCCATGCCGCCGACTCGCCCTTCTGCTCGCTGAGCCGCCGGTTTTTGTAGTGGAAGATGGTCGCCGCACCGGACACGATCACGACCGTCAGCAGAAATGCCACGATCGACAAATAGGCTACGTAAAACCCAACGAACAAAATCAGCACCGCGCCCTGCACGGTGAAGCACAGCATGTTGCTGGCCTGCGTCAAGACCGCGGTGTCGCTGGTAACGGCGGCGACAATGCGCGAGCGGCCGATCTTGTCGATCTCCAGCAGTTCCGAGCGCCTGATCAGATCCATAAGCCGCACGCGCAGCTTATGGATGATCGCCTCGATCTCGGCGGTGGCGGTGATGGTGACGAATTGCTGCGCTCTCATGAAGAGAACCAACGCGAACAAGAACAGCGAGGCCGCCCACAGTCCAGGCGGATGGCCGCTGCTGGTGTCTTGCACACCAGTATTGATGGCCGCGAGAATCGAGGCGTTGCTGATGCCGCCGACGCTGGACATGAATAACAGCTTCGGCATCGAGCCGTGCATTTCGCGCCGAACGAGCTGAAGGAAGGACATGACTGTGCGCTCGTCCGTCTACGTTGCTACGGGCACTGGTGATTTAATCGGAATCAGCGGCGCGTCGGCCCCTCGGCGCTGACCAGGCCGATCTATTCGCGAGGGTGCCATTCAAAACGACGGGATGGGCCGGTTATGAAAAGCACCGGCAACACCAGCAACGGAGTCGTGAAAACCGCGAGGAAGAACGTGCCCCAAAAACCCATCCGACGATGCGCGCCGCAAAATCCCGTAAACAGGCACGCGACTATGTAGGCGAGAATGGCTGCTGCCATCATTTGACTGCCACGAATTGACTGCCACGCTTTTACCAGGCCGATTTACTGGACCAAATCTTCCGAAAATTGTTTACCACCGTGCGTTCAGTGCGATGCGTTTTGCTGCCAGCGCTGAGCGCCATTCCTGCAGCACGATAGTGTCGGCGCGCCATCGGACGCCACAGTTGGCACCCGGCCTTTACAGCTGGCCTTTACACCTGGCCTACACTTGGCCGATCGGATAGCGCCCCTAGCTTCGCTAAACGACTCCTAACCCTTCACAGACCAGAGATTAAGGAGAGGACGTCGCCGTGGTTGAGCCCGTGCTGCGCCGGCGCGTCCGTGACTCCCACATTTCTTTTTGCGCTTTGACGAAATCGCGGTAGTCCGGCGGATTAAAATCGAGCAGCGTGCCGCCCGATTCAAAGTGCTGGACGAAGGCCTTGCCAATGGCATAGGTCGCGCCGGCCGAGAGCACCGGCATGATGAATCCGGCAGCCAGAATGTTGATAACCGGAACCGCTTTGAGCGCGCTTGCCGCGCCCATGCCACTGGTCGCCGGAATCATACAACCGGCCAAGGCAGCGATGAGCGCCTTACCGCGGTTCTCGGAGAAATCCACGCCGTAAATTTGCGACAGCCGGCGCAGCATCTGCAGTTGCAGTCCGCCGACCGCGAGCACGTCGACGACCGGTATCGGCACGAGCCCGGCGACGCCGGACCAGATGGCAAACCTGTCGACCAATTTGGCGGCGACCTGATCGCGCTGCTCGGGCACGTCGGCGGATGTCGACGCAACGGCTTCTGCAGCAGAGTTCATGGAAGCACTGGATTTATCCGCCATGGCGTATCCCTTTCTTTCATCCCCGAGGACGGGACCGGCGCCCGCCTTCGCCGTGCGACCGGCCGGCTAGAACTCTCGATGGCTCAAGCTATTGAGCGATAAAAAAGGCTATCATGGCAGGTTCCCGGTGCCAAGCGCCGCCTCCCCGCGCTTGGCCGCTTGCAATAATCAGCCAGTCCCACATTTACATTTGCGTGTACATTTGCGTGTGCGTGTACATTTGCGTGGCACTGCGCCGCACCTGAGCGAACGGCGCGCAAGGTTGGATTGATTGGTAAATTAAACTGGCGCGCCCGAAGAGATTCGAACTCCTGACCCCCAGATTCGTAGTTTTTAGGTGGCAATTCTGCCGGGTTCTTAATGGTTCGTCCATTTGGCGACGCAATCAACTATCTAATTGATTTTCAAAGAGAAGATAACCATTCGGTACCTCTCGATAACCTTGACCCTAAGATTTTTTCCACCGCCAAACGCGTAGTATACCATGCAGATGCCATGCAGAAAATTGGAGCGGCTCTCATGGGCGGTGCCACAAGACGCACATTGATCACTGACACCAGCGTTGCTCGGCTTGTGCTCGCCCGGGACCAGGCCGGGTATGTCGTGCGCGACCGCGAGGTGCGCGGATTCATCGTCAAAGTCGGCATGCGCCGCAAGACATACAGATATGAAGGTGAGCAACGCAATGGCAAACACCGGAGAGTTATCAGCCGCAAACTCGGCGAGTATCCGCATACCAAGGCGGGCGACGCCCGTACTGCCGCGCTCGACATCATTGGGCAACGCGCCCGTGGAGAGTCGCTGGCCTCCGTCAGCTCGGACATCACGATGTCGCAGGCGTGGGCGCGTTATGAAGTGTACTTGAAAAGAGAGAATCGCAGTGCCCGCACAATCGACGATTATAGGCAGAAATTCGAGAAGCACCTCGCGCTATGGCATGGGACGCCGCTTCGCAAGATAACGCGCGCGGAGGTGCTGACGTGGCACGGCAAGGTGACAGAGGATGCCGGCGCCTATGCCGCCAATGGCGCGGCCCGGCTTGGGCACGCGCTCTTTGCCTATGCCCGCGATGAGCTCGAGGCTCCGGATATGCCCGGTCGCAATCCGTTCCGCGGCCGGGGCCTCCACAACGAGGAGGCGCCGCGCGAGACCGGCATGGGCACGCGCGATGTTCGTCCGTGGTTCGAGCAACTCCTCCAGCTGCAAAGCCCAATGTTACGTGATTTCCATTGGCTCAGTTTGCTGTCAGGGCTGCGACGCAACGATCTGGCGACGCTCAAGTGGACCGACGTCAGCATCCGCCAACGCGCCGTGACATTGCGGGCACCAAAGGGCGGCACGAAACGCCGTTTTCGGGCGCCGTTGTCGCCAGCGATGGTACGGTGTCTTTGCCGCGCTCGCATCGCCGGCCGCATCCTGTATGACCGGCAGTCGCGCGAATGGGTTTTTCCGGCCGCCTCGCGCTCAGGTCATGTCGAAGAAATCAAGGGTT
>Ga0193751_1001038_pt1 | contig 18658 bp, 18 predicted proteins | sample L1c2metaG_FD_143050 | JGI IMG/M metagenome (GOLD analysis project Ga0193751, IMG submission 143050) | Soil microbial communities from a riparian zone of the East river system, Colorado, United States - L1c2 | ecosystem: Environmental > Terrestrial > Soil > Riparian zone | place: USA: East River... | reverse complement strand
GCCGAAGGTGTGCTGGAGATCCTGCCTGACGGCTACGGCTTCCTGCGTTCGCCCGACTACAACTACCTGCCCGGGCCCGACGACATTTATGTGTCGCCTTCGCAAATCCGCAAGTTCGACTTGAAAACCGGCGACACCATCAGCGGCCAGGTGCGTCCGCCCCATGAGGGGGAGAAATATTTTGCGTTGGTCAAGATCGAGGCGGTCAATTTCGAGTCGCCCGACGAGGCCCGCAACAAAATTCTGTTCGACAATCTGACGCCGCTGTATCCGCAGGAGCGGCTGAAGCTCGAAACCACACGCGAGAATATCAGCGCGCGGGTCATGGACCTGCTCACCCCGCTCGGCAAGGGACAGCGCGGCCTGATCGTCTCGCCGCCACGCGCCGGCAAGACCATGCTGCTCCAGAACGTGGCGAACTCGATTACTGCGAATCACCCGGAAGTTGTCCTGATGGTTCTCCTCATCGACGAGCGCCCGGAAGAAGTCACCGACATGCAGCGCTCGGTCAAGGGCGAAGTCATTTCCTCGACCTTTGACGAGCCCGCTGCCCGCCACGTGCAGGTCGCAGAAATGGTGATTGAAAAGGCTAAGAGATTGGTCGAGCACAAACGCGATGTCGTGATCCTGCTTGATTCCATTACGCGCCTGGCGCGCGCTTACAACACCATCGTTCCGCCCTCGGGCAAGGTGCTCTCGGGCGGCGTTGACTCGAATGCGTTGCAGCGTCCGAAGCGTTTCTTTGGATCAGCCCGCAACATCGAAGAAGGCGGCTCGCTCACCATCATCGCCACCGCCCTTATCGACACCGGTTCCCGCATGGACGACGTGATCTTCGAAGAATTCAAAGGCACAGGCAACTCGGAAATCATCCTGGATCGCAAGCTGGTGGATAAGCGGACCTTCCCGGCAATTGATATCCAGCGCTCGGGCACGCGTAAGGAAGAGCTGCTGATTCCGAAAGAGGATTTGCAGCGCATCTGGGTGCTGCGCAAGGTGCTGAATCCGCTGTCGCCGGTTGAGGCTATGGAGCTTCTGATCGAGCGGCTGGCCAAGGCGGGGTCGAACAGCGAATTTCTGGCGAAGATGAGCCAGCTGTAGGTTGTGGAGAGACGGGCGTCCCGCCCGTCCACCCCATAAAAGGGCAAACGAATTTTCGTCTCTTTGGCGGATATGGCATTCCCTATCAAAGTGTGCGCCGTCTGTTCAGAAGAGTTCGAGCTGAAGCCCGATAAACCCGGTTTCGCCAACCGCTGCCCGGCGTGCAGCGAACCCGAACAGGTTGAGGCTGTGACCAAGACCGGCATCGACGCCGACGAACGCAAGACTCTGAAGGAAGCGAACGAAGCTCGGAGACGGGCGATGCGCGACCTCCTCTACCGCAAGGATAGCTAACAGATTCCCCGAATCGTCGCGACCCAAACTTCTCAAAAGTCTGTTAGTTAGTGTAAACGGCTGGTCACAACATCGATGAAGGCTCGGGAGTATTTCCCCTGTATACTGAGCAGCGTAAGTTCATCGACTCAGATCTGGGGTCGCGAGTCAGGAACCATATCTGAAACTGCGCTTGAAATTAGGCAGAGGGTAGGAGTAGGCGTATGAACAGCGGAACGCAACAAGGCAGTTGGTTTTTTAGAATCCACCGGAAAGCCGCAGGCGCTGCGTTAGGTTTAGGGATCGTGCTTGCCCCGGCAGTCGTCGCCTCCAGATCGGTGCAAGCGCAGACTTTCACCCTACGCTATACATTCACGGGCGGCATGGATGGAAGCACTCCGGTCGGCGGGGTGATCTTGGACGCGGCAGGAAATCTGTACGGCACCACTTCCGAGGGCGGAAATTTTGCATGCTCAAAGGGCTGCGGCACTCTGTTCAAAGTTGACGGCGTCGGCAATAAGACCGTGCTTCACAGCTTCGCCGGGACCGGTGCAGGGGACGGGGAATATCCCAACGCAGCATTGGTGTGGGACGGACAGGGCAATCTGTACGGCACGACCGTGGTCGGTGGGGCTTCCGGCTATGGAACAGTGTTCAAACTGGACACGACTGGCAAGGAAACAGTCCTCGACAGCTTCTCCGGTGCGGGTGGGGACGGTGCCTTCCCCTTAGGAGGGGTGGTGAGGGACGAGCAAGGCAACCTTTACGGCACGACTGAAGTTGGCGGCACTTCGAACTGCGGGACAGTGTTTAAATTGGATACGACCGGCAGGGAGACAGTCCTGTATAGCTTCGCTGGGATGGGTGGGGATGGGAGGTCTCCCTGGGCTGGAGTAGTGCGCGACGGTCTAGGCAACCTATATGGGACGACCGTGGGTGGCGGTGTCTCCGACCTCGGGACGGTGTTCAAGGTAGATACGACTGGCAAAGAGACGGTGCTCCACAGCTTTACCGGAACCGTGGTCGACGGCGCGCAACCCATGACCGGCTTGGTGCTAGATACGAACGGCAACCTTTATGGCACCACCAATTCTGGTGGAAGGGGTATCGATGGGGGCAATGGCGCGGTGTTCAAAGTGAGCAAGGCTGGTCGCGAGACGGTGCTGTATCGCTTCCCGGCAACGGGGGCCAACGGCATACATCCCCGCGGTGTAGTGCGAGACGCGCAAGGCAATCTCTATGGCACTACGGTCTTCCATGGCGCATTCGGCTGGGGAACGGTGTTCAAGAGGGCTCCGACCGGGAAGCTGACCGTGCTCTACAACTTCACCGGCGGCAACGCAGACGGCGGGGATCCGTATGCAGGCGTAGTGCAGGACAGTCAGGGCAACCTGTACGGCACTACCAGCGCTGGGGCTGTCGGCTACGGAACGGTGTTCAAGATCACCCCTTGATTGGAAGACCAAACATGACGCCCCTCGGCGGGTGCTCTTTGCTGCGTGGTTTTTAAGGCCTACGCAGATTGTTGACATAACATCCCCATTACACTAACAACTCCGCTACACAGCCTCCACCTTACGAGTCCAAGTAATCACTAGCCCGTACGTTTAGTGTCAGATCTCACCGGCTAAGTCCCGCATTTCCGATTGCGCCTGCAAACACAGTTCTCGTTATTTTCGTCTTGAAATGCATCCATTTGCCCGTCTGCAATCCGCATGAACCATGCTAAACAGTGCTTAGCCTCGGCAATGTGCCGATGGTGATGCAGGAGCACGGTCCATGTTGAAATATGTTGTAGTCCTGATCTTGTCGCTAGCCCTGTTCGCCATACCCGCAAAATCGCAGTTGAGGGCAGTTCCGGCCAGCGTACAGCAAAGGCAAAAAGTTGCCGCCGAACGTGAGGCGATGAACAACGGTTCGTCGAACGATCCGCACCAACTCCTTCAACAGGAGCTGACCACGCGCGTCGTCGCAGACCGGCAATCCCAGCTGCGGCTTGACACCGAGAAACTGGTGGCTCTCACCGCCGAACTCAAGCAGCACGTGGATAAGGCCGGCGCGAATATTCTCTCTATGGACGTGATCAAGAAGGCGCAGGAAATCCAAAAACTCACCAAGAGCGTTCAAGACAAGATGCGCAACGCTTACTGAGAAGGGCGCCCGTCCCATCTTTCGCGGGTGCAAAGTCGGAGCAACCTAAAACATCGTTGACGTATGGTACCACCTATGTTACCATCAAGAGGATGTGAGATCGCCCCGTCGTAGGTTTTCTTGCCTGTCGCTATCCAATACGAAAGCGAGCATGGAAGGAGTCCCTTTGCGCAATGGTTTGACGATCTCCACGCTCCAGCGGCAGCGAAAGTGACAAAGGCCGTCGTTCGCCTGGAACAGGGCAACTTCTCGAACGTCAACCCGTTGGTTCCGGCGTGTCTGAGTACACCGTCGATTTCGGGCCCGGTTATCGGGTCTATTTTGGCAGGGACGGAGACCAAATCATCATCCTTCTTGGAGGCGGAACGAAAAAGCGGCAACAGAGGGACATCAACCTGGCAATCGAAAGATGGCTGGATTACAAGCGACGGAAAAAACTGGGAGAAAAGTAATGGCTTTGACAAGGGATTTCAAAGAGACAGTCCGCGCCAGAGTGCAACGCGATCCCGCTTTCCGAAGAGAACTTCTTCGTGAGGGAGTGGAGAGTTTCCTTACCGGGGACGTGGAAACCGGAAAGACCATACTGCGCGACTATATCAACGCCACCATTGGCTTCCACGAACTGGCGGCGATCACACATCACTCCCCCAAGAGTTTAATGAGGATGCTTGGCCCTTCGGGGAATCCTTACGCTCGGAACTTGTTCGAGATTGTTTCTTGTCTTCAGAAAAAGACGGGCGTCCACTTCGCGCTGAAAGCGTCGGCCGCCACGGCGGGACGTTAGGTTGACGTGCGGGCACCCCACCCTCGCGCTCTTTGCGATGAGCGGTGGCCATCAGCCCACACGAGCAATTCGCTTACTCCGATCCGATGCGCATCCCGTAGAACGACCGGTACACGAAGAAAACCGAGACCGCGAAGAAGGCGAGCGCCAGAATATGCGTCAGTCCGGTGCCCTGGTCGCGGGTGAGCGAGACGGCCAGTTCGACAGCCAGCAGTCCGAATAGCGTGGTGAATTTGATGACCGGATTCATGGCCACCGAAGACGTGTCCTTGAAAGGATCGCCAACCGTATCACCGATCACCGTGGCGTCGTGCAGCGGCGTGCCTTTCTGCTTCAGTTTCACTTCGACGATTTTCTTGGCGTTGTCCCACGCGGCGCCGGCGTTGGCCATGAAGATTGCCTGGTAGAGACCGAAGATCGCAATCGAGATCAGATATCCGATAAAGAAGAACGGTTCCACGAAGGCGAAGGTCAGGGTCCCGAAGAAGACCGCGAGAAAGATGTTGAACATGCCTTTCTGCGCGTACTTCGTGCAGATCTCAACCACCTTCTTGCTGTCGGCGACGGAAGCCTTCTCCGCGCTATCGAGTTTGATGTTGGCCTTGATGAACTCCACGGCGCGATAGGCGCCGGTAGTTACCGCCTGGGTGGATGCGCCGGTGAACCAATAAATCATCGCGCCGCCGGTAATCAGTCCCAAAAAGAACGGAGCATGCAGCAACGAGAGTTTGTCCACATTCGTGGTCAGGCCATTCGTCAGCGCCATGATGATGGAGAAGATCATCGTTGTTGCGCCGACCACTGCGGTTCCAATCAGTACCGGTTTCGCGGTCGCCTTGAAGGTGTTGCCCGCGCCGTCGTTCTCTTCCAGCAAGTCCTTGGAGCGTTCAAAATTCACGTCGATGTTGAAGTCCTTTTTTATTTCAGCCTTGACGTTGGGCACCTGCTCGATCAGCGAAAGTTCATAGACGGACTGCGCGTTGTCGGTAACCGGCCCGTAGGAATCGACCGCGATCGTTACCGGGCCCATGCCGAGGAAGCCGAAGGCAACCAGGCCGAAGGCAAATACCGGTGCGGCAATCATGGTGGCCGCCGCCGCCAGGCCCATCCCGCTGAAGAAATAGGCAACCGACATCAGAGCGACCATCGAAAGTCCCAGCCAATAGGCGGAAAAATTTCCGGCGACAAAACCCGAGAGGATTCCGAGCGAAGCGCCACCTTCTTTTGCCGAGGTCACCACTTCGTTCACGTGGCGAGAATCCACCGAAGTGAAGGCCTTGACCAGTTCAGGAATCAGCGCTCCCGCGAGCGTTCCGCAGGAAATGATCGAAGCCAGCTTCCACCACTGCGTCATATCGCCGCCAAGGCTGGGAATGATGTAGTACGAAACAATATAAGTGGCAACGATTGAGACAATCGATGTGAGCCAGACCAACGTAGTAAGTGGCGTTTCGAAATTCATTTTTTCGGCGTTGCCGAAGCGGGCTTTGGCTATGGCGCCATTGATGAAATAGGCGAGGGCGCTGGAGAACAGCATCATGACGCGCATGACGAAAATCCACACTAGCAGCTGCACCTGAATCATCGGATCCTTCACGCCCAGCAAAATGAAGGTAATCAGCGCAACACCGGTCACGCCATAGGTTTCGAAGCCATCGGCAGACGGTCCAACCGAGTCGCCGGCATTGTCGCCAGTGCAATCGGCGATCACGCCGGGGTTGCGGGCATCGTCTTCCTTGATCTTGAAGACGATCTTCATCAAATCGGCGCCGATATCTGCAATCTTGGTGAAGATGCCGCCCGCGATGCGCAGCGCCGCCGCACCCAGCGACTCGCCGATGGCGAATCCGATGAAGCACGGGCCGGCATAGTCGCCTGGTATGAACAGCAGGATGAAGAGCATGATCAGCAGTTCGACCGAGATCAGCATCATCCCGATCGACATTCCGGCCTCAAGCGGGATCTGATAAACGGGGTAAGGTTTGCCGGGCAGAGACGCGAAAGCGGTCCGCGAATTCGCGAAGGTGTTGACGCGAATCCCAAACCACGCCACACCGTAGCTGCCCGCGATTCCGACCAGGCTGAACACGAGGATGATCACAACGCGAGGAACTTCGAAATGCCGCAGGACGCCGAAGTAGAGCACGATGATGGCGGCAATGAAGGCCCACAGCAGCATCAGAAACTTGCCCTGCGTGATCAGATAGGTCTTGCAGGTCTCGTAAATCAGTTCGGAGATTTCGCGCATGGAACGATGCACGGGCAGATTCTTCAGCCGCATGAAGATGACCATGCCGAAGCCGAGTCCGAAGACGCAGAACACCAGCCCAATCGTCAGCAGACGGTGCCCGTCCATGCCGAGGAACGAAACCGAAGAAAGGTCGGGCAGTTTCAAGGCCGCTTCGCCGCCCGCTTCCGTCGTCTGTTCGGCGGGTTGTGCCAGCGCGCAGCCAGCGGTCAGAAGCAGCAGAGTTGCAAGCGTCGCCGAAGTCTTCGCAAAGCGTCTTTTCACAAACAGGTTTTTCGCAAATCGGTGTCCCACGGACGCAAGACTGGCCTTCCAGGTGCGCATCAAAGTCCTCCTAAGTATTCAGGGGTCACGACGTGTGATTTTGTTCCGGCAAGTTAACCGCTCGCAGGAGGATTCCATCCGCCGCGAATACGGCTGCCACCGGAGTTCCGAACACGCTCCGAACACGCTTCCACCGCAACGCATATCAAAATAAAGAGGAGTGCCGATTTGGCCGCGTCGGAAAACTTGCGCGTCGGCATATAGCCCCTCGATTGGACTACACACCTCGGCACAAAGCACTCGTTTATAGCACCTTGCCGGAAGGCGGGTCAATGATGCTGTCAAAACGACGGGTATCACCGGTGCCGCAGGTCCCGTGAATCGGGCTGCTTCCGTATAATTAAAAATCTGTCATGCGCGCTTCTCTTGACTCGATTGTCGCCGCCACGCGCCAGCGCCTATCTCGGCGCGCGTCTGCGCATGTATCCATGAGCCAGCGAAAATCCGACCTGCAGGCGCTGGAACGCGCCGCCGCCGAGCACACTCCGCGCGGATTTCGGAACCAGCTCCGCCGGGTCGCCCAAGACGGAATCGCCATTATTGCCGAACTGAAAAGAGCCTCGCCCTCAAAAGGCTTGATCCGTGCGGATTTCAGACCATCCGAACTCGCGCGCGAACTCGAGCAAGCAGGCGCCGCCGCCCTGTCGGTGTTGACCGACGAACAATTTTTTCAAGGCTCGCTGGACTATCTGCGCCAAGCCTCGTCCAGCAGTTCTCTTCCCTGCTTGCGCAAAGATTTCATCGTCGATGAATTCCAGATTGTAGAAGCCAGAGCAAACCGAGCCGACGCGATCCTGCTGATTGTCGCCGCGCTCGATCAAAAAGAACTGATGTCGTTGGCCAGGATCGCGCGATCTCAGAGCCTCGACGTTCTGTGCGAAGCTCATGACGAACCGGAACTGCAACGCGCCCTCGATGCCGGCTGTGACCTGATCGGCATCAACAGCCGCAATCTGCGCACCTTCGAAGTCAATCTCGAAACCGCGTACCGGCTCGTGGAAAAGATGCCCGCCGCCTGCGTCCGCGTAGCCGAGAGCGGCATCCATTCTGGCGCTGACATAGCTCGTCTGCGATCCGCCGGCTACGAAGCGTTCCTGATCGGCGAATCGTTGATGAAAGCGGAGCACCCAGGCGAAACGCTGGCAAAGTTGATTGAGGAAGCAAAAGTAGTGGTCAGTGGCTAGGTGATTTTACTGACGACTGACAACTGATAGCTGACGACTGTTCCTATGACTTGGATCAAAATCTGCGGCATCACGAACCTCGACGACGCGCTCGCCGCCACCGATGCGGGCGCGAACGCGTTAGGCTTCGTCTTCTATAAGAAGAGCCCGCGCCATGTCACTTTAGAAACCGCACGCTCGATCGTCGCCAAGCTACCACAGCGAACGGAGACAGTCGGCCTTTTCGTCAACGAGACCGTGGTCCACGTATGTGATACCGCCCAACAGTTAGGTCTTACAGCCGTGCAATTGCACGGCGACGAGAGCACGGAATTCAGCCGCGCGCTTTTCCAGGGACTCGCCAACGGATCCCCCCGCGCCCTGATTTTTCGCGCCTGGCCGGCGAAGATTTTTGACGCGCCCGCCGAACAAACTGTCGGATGGGATCCGGTTGAAGCCGGCCTGGTAGAGCCGGACGAGGCATACAAGGGGAAACGCGTGCACAAAATTCACGTCGCCAAAAACGGCGATCTCTTCCTGGAAACCCACGGCTTCCGTCCCGGTGTGATCTCGGGCGTTCTGCTCGATTCCTCAAATGACGAACGACGTGGGGGCACCGGGCAAAAGTTCGACTGGGAACGCGTCCAGCCCTGGGCCGGAATCATCAACAGCATCAGCAAACTGATCGTCGCGGGTGGCCTGCGTCCCGGCAATGTACAGGAAGCGATCCACATCCTCCATCCCTGGGGCGTGGACGTTTCCTCCGGCGTCGAACGCGAACCCGGCAAAAAAGATCCCCGAAAAGTCCGCGCCTTTGTCGAAGCGGTGCGGGCCATGGAAGAGGCAAGTTGACGATGGCAAGCGCGACCGTAACCAAAAAGGCCCGTAACCAAACAGCCGGCAAACTTCCGCCAAAAGCCGCCACCGCCGGACGTTTCGGCGCTTACGGCGGCCGCTACGTCCCGGAAACTCTGATGGCCGCGCTCGATGAACTGGAGCGCGAATACGAAAAGGCAAAGCGCGATCGCAAGTTCCAGCAACGCCTCGATCTGCTGCTGAAGACATATGCCGGACGCCCTACGCCGCTTTTCTTCGCCCGCCGCCTGACAGCAAAACTTGGCGGAGCGAAAATTTATCTCAAGCGCGAGGACCTTCTCCACACAGGCGCACACAAAATCAATAACTGCCTCGGCCAGGCCTTGCTCGTCGAACGCATGGGCAAGCACCGCGTCATCGCGGAAACCGGCGCCGGTCAGCACGGCGTCGCCACCGCCACTGTCTGCGCCCTGCTTGGATTCGAATGCGTGGTGTATATGGGGACCGAGGACATGCGCCGCCAGGAGCTCAACGTCTTCCGCATGCGTCTGCTTGGCGCGGAAGTTCGCGGCGTTGATTCCGGTTCGCGCACCCTCAAGGACGCCATCAACGAAGCCATGCGTGACTGGGTCACCAACGTTCGCACCACGCATTACCTGCTCGGCAGCGTGCTCGGCGCGCATCCCTATCCGACCATGGTGCGCGACTTCCATCGCGTTATCGGACGCGAAGCCCGCGTCCAGATTCGCAAAGCCGAAGGCAAACTGCCGAAGGCGATCATCGCCTGCGTCGGCGGAGGATCGAACTCCATCGGAATCTTCTATGACTTTCTCAAGGACAAGAAAGTCGAACTGATTGGAGTTGAAGCCGGCGGGCGCGGCTCGGCGCTGGGCGAACATGCGGCGCGTTTTCGCGGGGGATCGCCGGGTGTTCTGCAGGGAACTTATTCTTATGTGCTGCAGGACGCGGCGGGGCAGATTGCGCCTACACACTCGGTCTCTGCTGGGCTGGACTACCCGTCGATCGGGCCTGAGCACGCCATGCTGAAAGATACGGGTCGCGCTCAATATGTTCCTGCTTCTGACGCTGAGGCGCTCGAGGCTACCATGGTGCTGGCTCGGACTGAAGGCATTATTCCAGCGCTGGAATCCGCGCACGCTGTTGCCGAAGTTATCAAGCGGGCTCCGAGAATGAAGAAGTCAGAGGTCTTGATCGTCAATATATCCGGGCGCGGCGATAAGGATGTCGGGATCCTGCGGGAGAATCTGAAGCTGGATGGATAATTTGTGGCTTAGATCACCCACTCACCCGCTTGAGTTATTCCTCATGCCTTTTCATTTCGAAAACAAGCCTTCGCTCATCGCCTACGTAACCTGCGGCGACCCCGATCTCGCCACCACGCGCGAGGTGATCCTCGCGGCCATTGACGCGGGTGCGAGTGTGATTGAGCTCGGTGTTCCCTTCAGCGATCCTCTCGCCGATGGCCCGGTTATCCAGCGGGCGAGCGAGCGGGCGCTTAAACAAGGAGTGTCGCTGCAACACGTGCTCACGCTCGCCTCCGAAATCCGCGAGCATTCGCAATCCGTCGGCCTGGTGATCTTTTCCTACCTCAATCCCATTCTGCGCATGGGCCTCGCAAAATTCTGCCAGGTGGCGCGGCTTGCTGGGATTGACGGAACACTCATCACCGATCTGCCTGTCGAAGAATCAGCCGAGTATCTGCGCGAGGCACGCAAGAATGATCTGGCAACTATTTTTCTGGCCGCGCCCACCAGCACCGACCAGCGTTTGAAGTTGATCGCGCAGGTTTCAACCGGATTTATTTACGCGATCTCCCGCACCGGTGTCACTGGCGCGCGCCAGCAGATGACCGGAGACGCCAAGACTCTCGTCAAGCGCATCCGCCGTTTCACGAAGCTTCCGATAGCCGTCGGCTTCGGAATCTCGACCCCGGCGCAATTCGCGGCCGTCGGCAAATTCGCCGAAGGCGCGGTTGTCGGCAGCGCCATCGTCCACGCCATCGAACAAAATCCCGGACGGGAAGCCGCAACTGTGGCAGAATTTGTGAGGCAGCTCTCAGCCGTCAGCCGTCAGCCATCAGCTGCGCGTGCTCGATAATTGTCTGGTGAACTTGAGACTCGTGGGGCTTCGGCATTTAGGGCCTCGCGTAGCAGTTAAACTGACGGCTGATAGCTGATGGCTGAAAGCTCTATGGACATTGCCGATTGGCGCAAGAAGATCGACGACCTGGACCGCAAATTGGCGGCGCTGCTCAACGAGCGCGCCGCCGCCGCTGTCGAAATTGGACGATTGAAACGCAATACCAGTCTCCCCATATACGAACCGGAGCGCGAGCGCGAGGTGATCGCCAATGTGCAGCGCAGCAACACCGGTCCCCTGACTGAGCGCGATCTCGCGCAGATCTATGAACGGATCATGGACGTGATGCGCAGCATCCAAAAGCATGAAATCGTTCCCGACGACGCGCAGACGGCTCGCGACACGGAGATCGATTCAAGATTCAAGAACTGAGTAAGTACCCGGGAACGCCGCGGACGCTGTGCTTCATTCTTTACTCTTAGCGGTTTTTAGCGTGCCCCGGCCGGCAGAACGAGCTTAATCATGATTGTCGCAATGCAAGATTCGGCCAGTGAAGATCAGATCCAGCAGGTGATCGATCGACTGGTTCAGTTCGGATTCGAAGTTCACCGCTCCACCGGTGCGCATCAAACGGTTCTTGGCGGCGTCGGAGTTCCCCGCGATTTCGACACCGGCGTGGTCGAAATCATGCCGGGAGTGCAGGAAGTTCACCGCATCACTTCCCCTTACAAACTGGCCGGGCGTAGCTTTCGTCCTGAGGGCACGGTAGTCAAATTTGCAAATGGCATTGAAATCGGTGGCAAGAAAATCGTCGTCATGGCCGGGCCGTGCTCGGTGGAATCTCGCGAGCAACTGTTCAACGTCGCCGAACAGATCGCCAAAGCTGGAGCGCGCGTTCTCCGGGGCGGCGCATTTAAGCCTCGCTCCTCTCCGTATTCATTTCAAGGACTCGGCCTTGAGGGCCTGAAGTTGCTGCGCGAAGCGGGCGATCGTTTCAAACTGCTGGTGATCAGCGAAGTCATGGAGATCGCCCAGATCGAGCTGATGCTGCCTTATATCGACATCTTCCAGGTGGGCGCTCGCAACATGCAGAACTTCAACCTTCTGCGTGAGCTGGGCAAGGTCCGCAAACCCGTGCTGCTCAAACGCGGCATTGCAGCCACCTTCGAAGAACTCTTGTGCTCCGCGGAATACTTGCTCGCTGGGGGCAACTACGAAATCATTCTCTGTGAGCGCGGCATCCGCACATTCGAAACTTATACTCGCAACACGATGGATATTTCGGCGATGCCGATCATTCATAAACTTTCGCACCTGCCCATCACCGCCGATCCGTCGCACGGCACCGGGCGCCGTGACAAGGTGGCTCCGATGGCGCTTGCATCGGTTGCGGCTGGCGCCGATGCGATGCTCATCGAGGTTCACCACCAGCCGGATAAAGCACTCTCCGATGGTGCGCAGTCGCTTTACCCGGAACAGTTTGCCAAGTTGATGGACCAGTTGCGCATGATTGCGCCTGCGGTGGACCGCGAGATCGCGTAAACTTTCTTCCCGTAACATGAGATTGTCATCCCGAGCGGAGCGAGGGATCCGCAGTTCGCCGCAAAATGCAGATCCCTCGCTCCGCTCGGGATGACAAAATTATTTATGGCCTTCAGGCAAGTCACTATCATCGGAACCGGCTTGATCGGAGGCTCGCTGGGCCTCGCGCTGAAGAAACGCCGGCTCGCCGGAAGAATCATCGGGTGCGACCGCGCTCCGGTTTTGGAGCGGGCGCAGGACTGCGGCGCCATCGAAGCGGGAACCACCGATCCCGCGGACGCCGTGCGTGGCAGCGATCTGGTGGTGTTGGCAACCCCCGTGATAGCGATCCTCGATCTGATCGGGCGGCTCGGTCCGTCGCTGCCGGCCAAGACACTCGTAACCGACGTCGGCAGCACGAAGGTGGAAGTTGTGCAGCGCGCCGCGAAATCTTTCGGACGAAACGCCGGGCAAAGATTCCTCGCCGGGCACCCCATGGCGGGCAAAGAAAACGCCGGGGTGGAGTTTGCCGACGCCGATCTTTTCGAAGGCGCCGCGTGGCTTTTCACGCCGCTTCCCCGTCAGAACGTTCACGCCGGACAATGCGGAGAATTTATCCACTGCGCGGAAAAGATGGGCGGCAAAATCGCGGTCGTCGATCCCGCCGATCATGATCGCTTCTGCGCCTGGATCAGCCATCTGCCGCAGATGATTTCAACCGCTCTGGCAGCGGCGCTGGTTGACGAGTTCGGCCCCGACGCGCCCGTGCTCGACATCGGCGGACGAGCCCTGCGCGAGATGACCCGCATCTCCGGCAGTCCCTATTCGATGTGGCGCGACATCGCCATCACCAACAAGAAGAATATTGCTCATGCGCTGCAAAAGCTGGAACAACGCCTCGCGCACATCCGTGAGAATCTGGACTCGCGCGAACTGGCCGCTGAATTCGAGCGGGCGCACCAGTTGAGAAGTTGAGAAAAAGCCCGCCTCGGCAACGCGGAGGCACGAAGAAAATCGGGTGATCGGGACATCGGACGATTTGAATTCCCCCGATGGCCCGATGATCAGATGACCCGATTTCTTATAGAATTCTCCTGCTATGCACAAGGTTGTCGCGAGCGCTGAAGAGGCGATCCAGGACGTGTTCGACGGCGCCACCATTATGGTGGGCGGATTCGGTTTGTGCGGGAACCCTGAGAACCTGATCCGCGCTCTTGTCCACAAGGGCGTCAAGAACCTTACCACCATCAGCAACAACGCCGGCGTCGATGGCTTCGGAGTCGGATTGCTCCTCGCGAACGGCCAGATCCGGCTGCACATCGGAACCTACGTCGGCGAAAACAAACTACTTGAGCAGATGGTGCTGAATGGCACTGTGGAACTCGACCTCGTTCCGCAAGGAACGTTTTCCGAGCGAATACGCGCCGGGGGCGCTGGCATTCCCGCGTTCTTCACACCCACGGGCGTTGGAACGCTGGTCGCCGAGGGCAAAGAAGCACGCGAGTTCGATGGCCGCACTTATATTGTGGAGCGCGCGCTGAAAGCCGACTTCGCCTTCGTCAAAGCCTGGAAGGGGGACCGATGGGGTAACCTCGTCTATCGCAAAACCGCGCGTAATTTTAATCCCATGATGGCAACCGCGGCCAAGATCACGATCGCCGAAGTCGAACACCTGGTCGAACCGGGAGAACTGGATCCTGACATGGTGCATACGCCAAGCGTGTTCGTAAAACGAATCTTCCAGGGGGAGCATTTCGAAAAGCGAATCGAGAAACGGACTGTGAGGAAGGCAGGAGCGAGTGGCTAGCGAGACAGTCGTTGGTCGGTAGTCGTTAGTCGTTCGGGCGCCGTAGCAGATCTCGTCGCTCGCCAACGACTAACGACCATCGACCATCGACCATCGACTTTCTCCTCATCACCGAACCAAACTCGAAGGAAATATGTCAACCTTGCCGAAACCCACGAAAGACCTCGACAAACGCGAACGCATCGTGAAGCGCATTGCCCGCGAATTGCGCGACGGATTCTACGTCAACCTCGGCATCGGATTGCCCACGCTGATTGCCAATCATGTTCCTCCGGGCATGGACGTTATTCTTCAATCCGAGAACGGGATGCTTGGCATCGGGCCGTACCCACTCGAAGGCTGCGAGGACGCCGACCTGATCAACGCTGGAAAGGAAACGGTCAGCGAACTGGCGGGCACCGCGTACTTTTCGAGCGCCGATTCTTTCGCGATGATTCGCGGCGGGCACGTTGACCTCAGCGTGCTGGGCGCGATGGAGGTCGACGAACTTGGCAATCTCGCGAACTGGATGATTCCGGGCAAAATGGTCAAAGGCATGGGCGGCGCCATGGACCTGGTTGCGGGAGCGCGGCGCGTCATCATCGCCATGGAACATGGGACAAAGGATGGGCAGCCGAAGATCCTGAAGAAATGCACCCTGCCTCTGACCGGCGTGAAGGTCGTGGACACAATCGTCACCGAGATGGCCTACATCCGAGTCACTCCGGAAGGCTTGCTGCTCGAAGAGATTGCTCCTGGCCTGACCGTCAACGACGTTCAGAAGGCGACGGAAGCGAAGTTACGGGTTAGTTCTGAGCTGAAGACGATGTAGGACTCGGCTTTTGGCTCCCCCAAGACGGAGCAAAGTACCGCGGAAGCAGTACGGCGCACACGGCGTTACCGTAGCAAACAACCAGATTCCGAAGCGCATCATCTCTCCTACGCCTGAGGATGTGGGAGCTATTCCCTCGGCGCCGAAAGAAAAGGAGGAGGTAGAAATGTGGCCAAAGGGAGTTTTGTTCTGCTGTTTGTCGTTCTTGCTTCTGCCCTTGCTAGCGCGCAAGTACCGGGAGGAGTCTTGGGAGGATCAGAACCTGATCTCAAGACTGCGTACGTCGGGAGTACTCTGACGTGTTCTCCGTCGTATACCATCGTCGTTCCCAGACCTCTGTTAGAGCGAGCAAAACTCAAGGCGCGGCTTGCTGCTCTTTTACGCGAAAGCCTTTACGACGATGCGAAAGGAATCGTCAATATGCCGCGGGAAAAAGAGATAAGGAAACTTGCAAGTAAGCTAAGAAGCAAGAGAGATGACTAGACGGCGAACCTCCAGGGGAATAACCGTCGCCGACCTCGCGGCTTTTAGACGCGGGAAAGACGAAACGGTGCGCTGAGCAATCGCGCGGGAAGCATTACTGCGGCCCAAACCAGGGCGAGCACTCCGTGGACGGCGATGCCTACCAGCCGGAAGGGCAGCAACAGCAGCCACACGATCGGATAGAGAATCAGCGCCAGCAAGGCCACGGGCCAGCACAGCACGAAGAGAAAACACCAGAGCAGAAAGGCGATCATCGGGGCAACTCCTCCTGAATATCATACGCAAATGAAAGAGAAAAAGTTCGGGACAGCCGAGGACGGCTGTCGCTACGTGAGTTTGGCGTTTTCGGGCGGGGTTAGGTATTTCTGAAGAAATTGCAGGCTCCGAAGACCTGCGTCGCGCCAGATTTCGGATTCGAATCCGTGGCCGGCGCCGGGATAGATTTTGATCTCATACGCGATTCCCTTTTTCTCCAACAACTTCTGCAACTGGTAGGCTTCTTCAACCGGGACAGTCGGATCGGCCTCGCCGTGCAGGATTAGTACGGGGCAGAGGCGCCTCATGAAGAGCTTCATCTCTTTGGGCATGCCTCCGAAAAATTCGACGACGGCTTTCACGCGCGGGTCGATCGCGGAGTTGGCGAGCGAGAGATAGGCTCCCAGCGAAAATCCCAGCAAAGCGATGCGCTCGCCGTCGACTTGCGGCTGCGTTTCGACAAAGCTGATTGCATCCCAGAGGGTTTTCATCCACAGCGGAAAATTGCGCTTCATCGACTGCAGGTCGGCGGATTCAGTGCCAGTGCGGTCAAAATAATGCAGCAAGTAAACCGCGAAGCCTTCAGCGGCTAGCATGGTGGCGTAGCGCTCCATGCCGGAGATGTTGCCGCCAGCGCCGTGGAGCGCGATGACTGCGGGAAGGGGGCCGTCGAGGGTCTCGGGCAGGTAGGCGTCCAGGCGGATGGGCTTGCCGCCGCTCTGCAACGTGAGTTGGGATTGAGAGACGGTGGGCATTCTGGGATAGGTTCGAAGAGACCTGCCGTGCTGCGCTCGGCTGGGGAGGCGAGGGCAGCTGTCCCTACGTTAGTTTGCTCGACTCCTCCGACAGTTGTCTTAGCGATTCCGCATAGGGCGCGCGGGCTATGCCGCGCTCGGTGATGATGGCCGCTACGTATTTTGCGGGCGTCACGTCGAACGCAGGGTTCTCGACCTGGACTCCGTCGGGCACCATCTGCTTGCCGGCAATGTGCGTGACTTCTCTGGCGTTGCGCTGCTCGATAGGAATTTTGCTGCCGTCGGGCGTGGCGAGATCCACGGTTGAGATCGGCGCGGCGACGTAGAACGGGATGCCGTGCTCTTTCGCCAGGACGGCTATGGTGTAGGTACCGATTTTATTGGCCACGTCCCCGTTGGCGGCGATGCGGTCTGCGCCGACGACGATGGCTCCGATTTTGCCTTGCTGCATCATAACTCCCGCCATGTTGTCGGAGATGACGGTGGTGGGGATGCCATCTTTCATCAGTTCCCAGGCGGTGAGGCGCGAGCCTTGCAGGAAGGGGCGCGTCTCGTCGGCGTAGACGTGGATTTTTTTGCCAGCTTCCACGGCGGCGCGGATTACTCCGAGCGCGGTGCCGTAACCGGCGGTGGCAAGCGCTCCGGCATTGCAGTGGGTAAGGACGCCACCGCTCGATGGCATGAGGGTTGCACCATGGCGTCCCATGGCCTGGTTGGCGGCGATATCTTCGGCATGCACGCGCTGGGCTTCTTCGATCAGAGCTTGCTTAATTTGCGCGATGGGGCGGACGCGGAGGGTTTCAAATTTCTCCGTCATGCGGCGGATCGCCCAAAACAGGTTGACGGCGGTAGGGCGCGTCTGGCGGATGGTTTCGCAGATCTGGTCGAAATCTTTTTTGAGGTCTGCCCCGTTCTCGGCTTTGGAATTCTTCACACCCAGCGCAATGCCCATGGCAGCGGCAACGCCAATAGCGGGCGCTCCGCGGACAACCATGTTGCGGATCACGTCGGCGACCTGCTGATGCGTGGTGCAGGTTACATACACTTCTTCGGTCGGCAGCTTCGTCTGATCGATGAAGACGACGCCGGCGTTGGTCCATTCCAGGGTGTGAATCATGAGTCAGTCGTTGGTCGTTGGTCGTTAGTCGTTGGCACTAAGTGCTAAATGCTAAGTGCTAACCGCTAAGTGCTCTTTTCGCACTTCGGTCGCCGTAAAGATCGAGATGAAATTTGCCGGCGCGGCGGCTTTCTCTACGCTGGGACGGCCATGAGCATCCTGGCGCTCGACCAGGCACATCACGCCGATCACTTCGAAACCGTATTCGCGGGCCGCTTCGATGGCTTGCACGGTGGATGACCCGGTGGTGCAAACATCGTCCACGATCACCACCTGCGCGCCTTTTTCCCGGAAGCCTTCGATGCGCTGGCCAGTACCGTGCTGCTTCTCGGCCTTACGCACGAGGAAGCCGTGCATGGTTCCGCTGGTGACGGCGACGGCGACGACGATGGGGTCGGCGCCCATGGTCAATCCGCCGATGGCGTCCGCTTCCCAGCCCTGCTCCCGGATTTCTGCGAGAAAGACTTCGCCGACCAGTTGCGCGCCACGGGCGTCGAGCGTAGTGACGCGGCAGTCGATGTAATAGTCGCTGGTGCTGCCGGATGACAACTGAAACTCGCCCAGGCGAAATGACTTGTGCGCCAGCATTTCCAAGAGCTCTTGTCGCGTAGTTGACATGAAAGATCAGGGTGTCAGGTTTCAGGGTGTCAGGTTTCAGGTTTCAGGTTTCAGGGTATAGGGAACTGCCGATGGCTGCCAACTCGACACTCAAGCAACCAATCAGCGAGCCACAACCGAGCGGCACGCTGAAGCCTGTGACCTGACACCTGAAACCTGAGACCTCTCTCACTGATTCAGTTTCTCCAGATGCCGAAACCCATCCGTGGCAGCGAACATCGCTACGGTAATGGTTCCGTTGTAGGCCATGTGGATGAGAACACCGGCGGCTACGGAATTTGTTTTGGCCCTCACCATGGTCAGTACGATGCCGACCAGGAAAATCACGAGC
>Ga0193751_1001037_pt1 | contig 18682 bp, 40 predicted proteins | sample L1c2metaG_FD_143050 | JGI IMG/M metagenome (GOLD analysis project Ga0193751, IMG submission 143050) | Soil microbial communities from a riparian zone of the East river system, Colorado, United States - L1c2 | ecosystem: Environmental > Terrestrial > Soil > Riparian zone | place: USA: East River... | reverse complement strand
GAGTACGCCCTGACAATGCCAGCATGGCCGGTCGCGGCGAAACCCCCCTGTTCCGCTTCCCAGTTGTCAGCCCCAGATGATACACTGGTGTGTGGAGAGGGAGGATGACCGAGATGACAGTTACGGACGCAGCCGCCGCCCTGAGCGCCGCTGAGCGTTTCCTGGCCCCCGCCCCCGCCCGGAACCACCCGGCCGCCGTGAACGGCTCGCAGTCGCGAAAGCCCGTCAACCCACGGCGTACCCCCAAGGTGACGTGGCTGGCGTGCGCCGGCGGGTGCGGCGGGGAGTACCACGGCGGCAAGCGCGACGGCACCGGCAAGTGCAGGGCCTGCTACCTGGCCGGGCTGTCGGCCGCCGAGCGCAAGACCGAGCCCGAGGAGCAGTTCGCGATGCTGGCCAGGATGACCCGCTCGGCGGCCCGCCGCGCCGAGGGCGAGGACCCCGGCCGTGGCCTGGCCCTGCTGCTGGCCCACGAGAGGCTGGTCAAGGAGCTGATCCGCCAGCTCGGCCCGTCGATGGTGGAGCAGTACGGGCAGACCCTGGTCGCCGCCGAGATCGGCACCACCAAGCAGAACGTGGACAAGCGCTGGGGCAGCGGGATGGGAGTAGGCCGGTGAAGACCCCGCAGACCTATGCCGCCAGCCGCTACCGCCCGGCCGCCGAGACGCGCACCGAGGTGTTCTACGCCGGCTGCGCGACCCTCTACGGGCCCGCTGAGGGCCAGCCGTGGGCGAGCACCGAACTGCATTTCACCTGCGGGCACAAGCACCGCGAGGAAGCCGCCGCCGAGAAGTGCGGCGGGCGGCTGCGGGCACGCAGGCTGCGCGAGCTGAACGCGAAGGCTGCCGAGGCGAACCGGGGCGTGCCGTGCGCCCGCACAGTCGTCCAGCCGCACGGCGCCGATGACCTGTGGCTCATGGCCTGCCTGGCGCACAACACCTCCGCGCACAAGCTGCATGACACGGCGGATCTGGCCGGCGCGGACAACTGGGCCTGCCCGTGGCAGGAGCAGACGCGATGACCGAGGTGTACCAGCTCCGCCGCGCCGACCGGTGCCTGACCCTGACCGCCGGGCGGTCGGTGGTCAGCTACAGCGGGCGCTACGCGCCGATGTTCCCCTCGCCGATGGTGTTCGCCGGCACCTGTGCGTGCCCGCGCTGGTGCCGGACCCCCGGCCAGGCTGAGCGGGATGACAAGCTGACCCTCGCCGAGTACGCGGGCGGCCCGGTGGAGCTGATCCACGTTGACGTGGAGCACGTCGGCGCTGTCCGCCAGTCCGACTACCAGTACCTGATCGGAGAGCAGTCATGAAGATCGTGAAGCGCCCGCTGCGGGCCGCGTGGGCGCAGGCGTGCCTGTCCGCCGCCGCCGTGATCAACGCGTCGCTGGCCGCGTGGGCGCTGACTGACCCCGCCGAGCCGATCAGCCCGCTGTCGCTGGGCGTGATCCTGGCCGTGTCGGCGGCGCTGCTCACCGTCGGCTCCCTGCTGGCGAGGAGGCGGTCATGAGCATCGAGACGCCCGGCGACGGCAAGAGCTGCGACCGGTGCCCCCGGCGCGGCGTGCCGTATGAGTACCGTGGCCAGCAGTTCAGCGGGCTGATCGCTAACCGGGGCGAGCTGCTGTGCCGCCCCTGCATGGACGCCGAGAGCGAGACTGTCGGCGTGAACATCCTGGTGGTGGACGGGCGGCCAGGCATCCCCGACTGGATCTACAACACCGTGCGCGACCGGGACCTGGTGTTCCCCCGCAACCCCGGCGGGATCGACGGCCGCGACCTGGGCCGCCGGGCGAGAAGGAGCAGGACATGAGCGTCACCGCCTACCCGCACGGCGGCTACGGCAGCAGCGATGCCTCGTCCGAGGCGCTGACCGCCGCCGATCCCCTGGCTGACGATAAGGCGATCGTCGCCGAGGTCGCCGGGATGATCGGTGACGAGATCGGTGACCGGCTCGTGCGCGGCGGCGGCGATTACTGCCCGCCCGCCGTGAACTGGCACCCGGGCGAGACTGAGACAGTCATCGACCTGGAGGACGGCCGGCGGCTGCGCATCGCCGTCACCCTGGAGGGAGAGACCACATGACGGACACGGCGGCGCTGGGCGAAGTGACCTTCTGGAACCGGCGCACCCAGGCCATGCGCGACAGCCTCAGCGCGATCCACGCCGAGGCCGAGAGGCTGGCCTACGCGGCCGGCGCGCTCCAGTTCGCGCCGGCCAGGGAGACCGCTGAGGAAGTGACCGGGCGCATCCTGGACCTGCACGGCCGGCTCCAGAAGCTGGACATGCTGGCGCTGGCTGCGCTGTCGGCCGACAGTCACGCGGTGCACGACCGGCAGCATGACGCCAACCCCGCCCGGTACCCCGTGCATGAGCCCGCCGAGCCGACGGCGGCCCCGGCATGAGCATGCGGTACGTGGTGCGCTGCTACGACTCGCTGCGCGAGTTCTACCGGGAGGCTGACCCGCGCCTGCGCGAGTTCTCCGGTGAGGTCGATTACGGCGTGCACTGGACTGACCCCCTGCTGCCCGGCCAGGTGGCGGGCCACCCGCGCTGGCGGGTGTCGTGGATCGAGAACAGCGGCGAGGTGTACGCGGTCGCCGCGCAGCGATTCGGCCCGGTCCGCCTGTACGGCGCGGTGCCGGGCCGGGAGGCGGCCGAGGTGTTCCTGGCCGGCTGGGCGCACCACTGCGGGCCGGGCGGGCTGGCGTGGATCGAGAGCCTGTTCCGGGCCAGGGAGGAGGCCGGCGATGCTGGCGCCGTACGAGACTGAGACCCCGGTCGGCCCGGCGCAGATCACCCTGGTGTCCGCCTCGCTGGCCGGCACGCCCCGGGTCATGCTGCGGTCGGCGACCCCCGGCTTGAGCGACCTGCTGGCGGTGTTCGAGCATCCGTGCGCCCGGTGGCTGATGGTGACCTCCGGGTTCGGCGAGTGCGACCTGTTCGCCTGGGACGTGCACCTGATGGCCGAGCCCAAGCCGGTGCCCGCCTCGCTGGGAGCGTGGCTGGATGAGGCCGTGGCTGGTGAGCTGCCGTGACCGCCCCCGTGCCCGCCGCGCCGGCGCGCGAGACCCTGGGCGCGAAGATCGCCCGGCTGAAGGACGGCACCTGGCACGCTTCCGAGACGGCCCGCCAGGTCTACGGCGACATCTGGCGCAAGGCGCCCGGCGGGGTGCCGGTGCGGACCCGGGGCCAGGTGTATCGCGGCGTGATCTTCCGGCACCCCAAAGACGGCAGCGGGTCCGAGGTGGACGCCTGCGCCCACAGTCACACCAAGCCGGGCGCCGCCTACCGCTGTGCTGAGCGGGAAGCCCGCCGCCGCAACCGGCAGGAGGCGAAGGACAATGCCCGCAGCAAGCTATGAGGCCATGCGCCGCCGCCGGATGACCCGCGCCCAGGTGGCGCTGGCCGACATCCGGGTGAAGGTGGACGCGGCGGCGGTGATGCTGGAACACGGCGAGGTCCCGTCGGCGCAGATACTCGCCTCGGCGGCGGGCCTTGAGAAGGCGCTGGCCGAGCTGGACGCGATCCAGGAGCTGTACGAGATCGGGACGCCCGCCGTGGCGGGCCCGGCTGGAGGAGAGAGATGGGACTGACGCAGAAGATCACCGATGACAAGGCCGGGTTCCTGAACCGCCTGGCCGTTCTCGCCGCCGAGAAGCGCGGCGACGCGCAGGCCGCCCGGACTCAGCGGGACCGGCGGGAGGGCCTCGCGCAGGCCGCCGGGATCGACCTGGCCGCCCGGCTGGTGCGGTCCTGGGAGCTGGACCTCAAGGCGGCCGAGCGGGCGGCAGTCAGCCCGCGCTGGCAGGTGCGGCTGGCCGCCGTGTGCCGCAGCCCGAGGGGGCTGCCGCCGGTCACCGACGTGCTGGCGGAGCTGGCCGCCGCCGTGCTGGCCGCCGCGTGGGCACCGGGCAGAGAAGGTGACGGAGGATGATGCCTGATGACGGCGAGCTGGAGCTGGCCGCCGCGTGGGAGCAGCGGCTGAAGCGGCTGGACGCCGAGATCGCCCGGCTGGAAACCATCCTGGCCAATCTCCGGGCGAAGCGCGGGAACATGGCCAGGGGACTGACCGCGATGCAGACCGCCGCCGGGCTGATCGAGCCCGCCGGGGACACCTCCACGTTCGCGCTGGCGCTGGAGTACGTCCGCAGCCTGCCGCCGGGCGTGCCGGTGGAGGTCGCGGCGATGATCGGGTACGCGGAGCGGCACGGCTGGGTGACCACGGCCCGCGACCGGAGCGTGGCGATGAACAGCGCCCGGTACCGGCTGGCTGCCAAGCACCAGGCGCTGGTCAGGATCGGGCACGGCGAGTTCCGCACCCCCGGGCCGCCGGATGCGGGCGCGCGGTGAGCACGGCGCCGGATTACCTTGCGCACGACGGGCTGTGTCAGCACCGCCGCAGCCAGGGTCTCCTGACCTGCGACTGCCCGCTCGGCCGCCCCCGGCCTGAGCCCCGCCCGGTGATGATCTCCTTCGACATGGCCAGCGGCACCACCACGACGATCATCCGCTGCTGCGAAAACCCGGCACCGGGCTGCTCGGAGCCGGTGCGCAACAAGAACGGCAAGCCCGGCACGGCCGGCCGGCCGTGGCAGTGTGACCTGACGTGCAGCTCATGCGGCACCACCCTGGCGGTGATGCGCTGGCGGCTGTGACAGGCCGGGGCGGCGGGTATGACGCTCACCGCCGCCAAGGGAAACCGGTCCCACTGACCCGGGAGTACCTGGCCCCCGGCAGCCCTTTCGCTCGTGAGGTCAGGGGCTGCCGGGGGCTTCCGCTGTCCGCCCAAACCTGGTGCGCCGTGGCAGCCTCTGGGCGTACAGTGCAAGGCTGCCCCCACGAAAGGAAGCGACAGTGACGCGTCTCAACCAGGTCCTCGCCCGGGAAGCCGCCGCCCGCTCGGCCGCCCAGGCCGCCATCACCCGGGCCATCGCCGACCTGGGCAACCCGGCGATCAACGGGTTCACCCGCACCTACGAACCGCGCGGCGCGGTAGAGGGCCGCCCCGCAGAGACGCTGCCGGATGAGTCCCGCAGGGTCCAGGTGGACGGCGAGAAGGTCCTGGACGGCCTCCAGGAGGTCATGGCCGCCCTGTGCGACGTGGTGCTGACCAAGGACGAGGCGAAGATGGAGGCCAGGGGCGACATCGTGGTGGACGGCGAGGTGCTGCTGGCCGACGTCCCGACGTCCTACCTGCTGTTCCTGGAGGATCAGCTCAAGGAACTGGGCAAGGTGATCAAGGCGCTGCCGCTGCTGGACCCCAAGGAGGAATGGCGTGCCGACCCGGTGCGGGGCCTGCACGCCGCCGACCCCCGCAAGACCGCGTCCAAGCAGCCGGTCCAGCATGTGCAGGTCCTGTACGACGCCACCCCGCAGCACCCGGCGCAGACCCGGCCGTATGAGACCCAGGACCCGGTCGGCGACTGGACGGTGGTGCAGATGTCCGGCGCGTTCGAGGCCGACCGGATCGCGGAGCTGGAGTCGCGGTCGCGCACGCTGCGGGTGGCGGTCCAGTGCGCCCGCGAGGAGGCCAACACGATGACGGTGACCGAGCGGCCGAACGCCGGGGCGGTCCTGGCCGGCTACCTGCTGGGGTAGGATGCCGGGCGAGCGCATGGTCATCGTCGTCGTCCTGGCCGGCTCGGGCACCGCACGGTGTGCCGGCCGCCCCTGGTTACCGTTGTCGTCACGCTCGCTTCGTCATCGTCAGTGCTGCCCCGCCGCCGCCGCGCGCAGGCAGGCCGCAGGTTCCAGGTTCGAGTCCTGGGGGCTCCTCCCCGTGGGGCCCTAGCTCAAGGGCAGAGCAGCGGCCTGATTACCTACCTGTGCCCGCGAGCACCTGGCGGGGGTATCAGCGCAGAGCAGTGCACTCTGTTGCGGACAGGACTCGCACAAGCCTCAAGGGCCCCGCCACCGGATTACGTGGCGGGGCCCGTCCTGCTGTGTAGGCTCGGCGAAGGCCGGGCGGGATGACACTCTCCGGGCGCCTGCGGCGATCAGCCGCCGTCTTGACGGCAGGCGCCCCCGTGGGCCTCGCGGACGCGGGGCGCGGTGATCGGAAGCGGAGCTGACCCCAGGGCTGCCGGGGCCGCCGCTCCTCGGGGTGCGCAGCCGCCCGCCCGGCCCCGGCAACACGAGAGCCCGGCAGCCTTGCGGCCCCGGGCTCTCGCTGGAGAAAGAAGTGACCGAGACGACCGGTCTCCAGCCTGCCTGTGCAGGGGGGGCTGGAGCGGCGGCTCAAACACCACTTTGTGCTGCCCACCCTACAGGGCGGCCTGGACACGCGGCCAGACCTGGAGTGTCGCCGGCGTGTGGCACACTGGCCGGCAGGTGCCCTGGTACACCGGGGGCACCGCTGGAGGGAGAGAGAGCTGATGACCGCAGACACTGCCGCGAAAGCCCGCTGGTTCCCGCGCCAGCCGCCCGCCTACGACGGCGAGGACGACGACGCCTACACCAACCGGCTGACCGGAGCCGACGGCGGCGGCGGCCCCTACGACCACGCCCGCAACCGGCAGTGCTCGATCGGCTGGCATGACGAGTGCTCCGAGAACAACCTGCCCGAGCTGGCCGCCGACGCCGAGCTGCGCGCCAGCACCCGGCACTGCCACTGCCCGCATCACACCACGCCCGGCCGGCTGGAGGTCCAGGTCGATGACCTGGAGGAGGCCCTGGTGGCCGCCTGGTCCCTGGTGCGGGCCTGGGACAGCGCCACGGGCCGCAACGTCAGCCAGAAGGTGGCCGAGATCATCCGCAGGCGGCCCGAGTGCGCCTGCTGACCTGGTGGCAGGACACGCAGGCCGCCGCGATCCGGCAGGCGTGGAGCGAGCTGCCCCCCGCCACCCAGGCCGATGACCTCCTCGCCGTGCAGGCGGTCGCGGCCCGGCTCCTCCTGACGCCTAACCAGGTGATTGCCGTGATCTTCGCCCCGGGCCGGCCGGCATGACCACGTTCGTGCACCTGCGCGGCGCGGCGCCCGGCGGCGCCCTCGGGCTGGCCTGCTTCACCGCCGACCACCTGGAGCGCTGGTACCTGCGCCGTATCTGGGACCCAGCCGGGCGCGACATGGTGTGGATCATGCTGAACCCGTCGCTAGCCGACGAGCGCACCGACGACGCCACGATCCGCCGCTGCGCCCGGTACGCCCGGCGGGAGGGCTGCGGGTCGATCACCGTGGTCAACCTGTTCCCGGTGATCAGCACCAGCCCCCGGTTCCTGCTCACCACGGGCGCCGTCCTGAATGGGGCCGCCGCCCCCTGGTGGCACGACGTCAACCTGCGGATAATCCTGGACGCCGCCCGTGGCCGCCAGATCACCCTCCCGGACCCGGCCGTGCTCGCCGCCCAGCCGCGCCCGCTGGTGATGTGCGGCTGGGGCGCCAATGGCGGTAATGGCCGGCTGGCGTGGGCGGCCGTGGAGGCGGTCCGGCTGCTGAAAGCCGACGGGATCACCTGGCACGCGCTCGGGTACACCGCCAACCGGCAACCGTCGCATCCGCTGCGGCTGCGCGCCGGCGCCCCGCTGCTGGCGGCCCGGCGATGACCGCCGTCCTGCTGATGGGCCCGGCGATGGTGCACGCCCGGCCGGATCTGTGGAAGGCCCGCCGGCGGCAGGCCCCTGATGGCCGCTGGTGTGTCACCGCCTCGGAGATCGCCGCCGTGTGCGGCATCGCCCCCGAGGCGCGCGGCGGCCCGTTCTCCACCTACTGGAAGAAGATCAGCGGCGAGGAGACGCTGGACACCGAGGAGCTGGAGCGCGGCCGGGTGCTGGAGCCCCTGGTGCTGCGCGAGTTCCGGCACGCCCACCCTGGCCTGGCCGTCCTGGACGGCGGCCTGTACGCCCACGGGGATGACCCGCGCTGGCTGGCCACGTTCGACGGGCAGGCGATCGAGCAGGACACGCTGGCCGCGTTCGCTGACCGGTGGGGCCAGATCCCCGAGGCCGATATCGCCGTGGTGGAGGTCAAGACCACGATCCCCACCGAGGATTTCGGCTGGGAGGAGGACTCTGACCAGATCCCGGTGCATATCCGGGCCCAGGTGCTGTGGCAGATGTTCGTGCGCGGCGCGGTCCGCGCCTACGTGGTGGTCAAGTTCATGCGCTCGTGGCGGACCCGCACCTACGTGATCGACCTGGACGACCGGGCGAAGGCCGAGACCGCCTGGCTGATCGAGCGGGCCGAGGAGTTCACCGCCCGGCTGGACCGGGCCGACCCGCCCGAGCCGGACTGGTTCCCGGCCACCACCACGGCGCTATGGGACATGTATCCCGGCGGGAACATCACCCAGGGCACGGCCCGGGTGCCGTGGCGGCTGGCGCTGCGCTACCAGGCGGGCCTGGCCGCCGGCCGGATCCTGAAGGCCCGCCGGGGGCAGGTCACCAACGAGCTGCTGGCCCGCGCCGGGGACGCCGGGACGATCGTGGCCCGCAACCCGGTCACCGGGAACATGGTGAAGATCGCGACCCGCACCTCGGGCCCGCGTGCCGCCTACCCCGTGCCGGCCCGCGACAAGGTGGACCAGCTCAACCCGTCCGGGTGGGCCCGGGCCAAGAGCGAGAGGGAGAGGGCCCGTGCCGCGCTGGGAAGCTGAGAGCCTCGGACTGGCGCTGACCGAGGAATGGCACTGCGAGCGGTGCGCCGAGCGGTCACCGTCGCAGTACCGGCAGCCGGGTGACACCGCGCTGCGGGACACCGCCGTGGGGCACCTGAAGGCCACCGGTCACGCGGTGACCTACAACCGGGGCTCCACCGAGCTGATCACGCCGCTGGCCACCGAGCCGACGGGGAACGAGGGAGAGAGATGACCGGAGCAACTGACGTCCGCCAGGCGGCGGCCGAGCGGCACAACGCGCGGCCCGCCGACATGGCCACCACCGGGGGCGCCGACCTGGCCGTCCGGGCCGACCAGAGCTACTGGAGCGCTGAGCAGCTCGCCGCGCTGTCCGCGATGGGCGTCAAGGGCGCCCCCGAGCCCGAGCTGCGGGTGTTCCTGCACGTGGCCAAGACCACCGGGCTGGACCCGCTGCTGCGGCAGCTTTACATGATCCCCCGCTGGACCTTCGACCGGGAGGCCGGCCGGAAGGTCCGCAAGTGGACGATCCAGACCGGCATCGACGGGTTCCGCATCGTCCGCGAGCGGGCCGGCCGCCGTGACGGCTGGGAGACCGAGTTCGAGGAGACCATCTGGTACGACGCCCGGGGCCAGGGCACCCAGGTGTGGCTGTCGGACGACCCGCCGTTCGCGTGCAAGGTGGTGCTGGTCAAGGTGCTGGCTAACGGGCAGAAGCTGCGCTACCCGGCGCTGCTGCGCACCGAGGCCTACGCCGACGTGGACACCTCCGAGAAGGCGCTCAAGGAGCACCCGCGCTGGCAGGACCGCCGCCGGTCCCAGTGGGCGAGCGACTGCATGCACATGATCGAGAAGTGCTGCGAGGCGTTCGCGTCCCGCCGCGCCGCGCCGCAGGACCTCGGCGGCCTGTACATCACCGAGGAGATGCAGCACCCCGAGCGGGGCCGCCAGGCGCCGACGGTGGCGACCGTGCTGGAGCGCGACGGCCAGCCCGTTACCGAGCCGGCCGAGGCGGGCCCGCACGACGACGACCCGGACCTGGCCGACCAGCGGGAGAAGGCGATGAACCGGCTGTTCGCCCAGCTTCGCTCCATCGGCTGGGACGGCGAGGACGAGGTGTCGGCGGCGGTGCGGCGCAGCGCGATGGCGCACCTGGCCCGCGAGCGCGACGACGACCCGCCGCTGGGCATCACGTCGCTGACCCAGCTTGACGCCTGGCAGGCGCAGCGGGCCGCCGACGGGGTGAAAGACTTCATCCGCTCCCACCACGGCCAGGACACCCACGCGGCGCTGGCCGCGCTGGCCGCCGAGGTGGACAAGCAGCGCGCGGCCCAGGCCCAGGGGGCCGACAAGGACCAGAAGTGATCTACACCGAGGACCAGATCGCGCAGGTGATCCACGCCGCCAACGGGGCGCTCCAGGAAATCCACGGCGAGACCCCGCTCCAGCCCGGCTGGGCGCACGCGCCCGAGGCGATGCGCGCCCGGGTGCTGTCGCTGGTGCGCGGCTACCGGGCCGGGATCACCGCCCGCCAGGCGCATGAGCGGTGGCTGGAGCTGATGGCCGCCGACGGGTGGCGGTACGGGCCGCGCAAGGACCCGGGCGCCCGGCTGCACCCGAACATGGTGGCGTTCGGCGACCTGCCGGATGACCAGCGGGTCAAGGACCTGCTGAGCCAGCAGATCACGCTGGTGCTGTCGGGCGGCGGCTCGTGGTGATCACGCTGACGCCGTGGCGGCCGGACCGGGTGATCGCCCCCGGCACGCTCCTGGCCGCGTGGCTGGCCGAGAGCCAGATGACCGACGTGGAGCTGGCATTGATGTGCGCCGGGGGCGAAGAGACCGGCCGGGTGATCCGCGTCATCCGCGCCGTGCTGGCCCGGCGCCGCTACGGCGAGGCCACCGCCGCCCTGCTGGCCTCGGGGACCAGCGTGCCGCCCGCGTTCTGGCTGGCGCTGGAGCACGACTACCGGGCCGGCCTGACCGCCGGCCTGACCGATGCGAGCGACGCGTGAGCACCCCGCAGTGCCGTCACGAGCTGGACCCGGCCGCCTGCGCCGACTGCCAGCCGCGCTCGCCGCGCCTCGCCCGGCCCGCCCGGCGGCCCGTGGAGGCCCGGCACCCCGGCACGTGCCCCGGCTGCACCGAGGAGATCCGGCTCGGCGACGCCATCGTGCCGGATGAGGACAACAGCGGCCAGTGGCTGCACGAGGAGTGCGCGTGACCGACGACGCCCCGAACCCGATGCTGCGCGATCATGTCACCTCGGCCGCGTTCACCCTGACCCTCGGCAAGACCCATGTGGCCGAGCTGGTCCGCATGGACATGGAGCTGGCCGCCGAGGTGTGCCTGGACGGTCGGCTGATCGGCAAGATGTCCCGCTACGACATGACGGCCCGGCACGGGCTGGAGGCGCGCGGCCTGATCGTGCACGTCTGGGCTGATCATGAGCACCTGTACAAGACCCGGCCGTACAGGAACTACTTCGGCGGCGCCGCCGGGCAGATGACCTACAGCGAGGACTGGCCCGAGAACGTGCACCCGGCGCACCGCTACCACATGACTCGCGCCGGCCGGCTGGTCTGTGACCTGCTGATGGAGACCGGCCAGTACCAGGAGCTGGCGGGATCACTGCTGCCGCTGATCGAGGCCGCCCGCAAGACCAGGAAACCGTCGCCGAAACTCGCCCGGAGGGCGTCATGACCGCCCCCGAGGGGATGGCGGAGCTGGCCGCCGCCGTCCGCCAGCATCAGCTCGCCGACCGGATCAGCCCGCTGGTGCTGCGCTGCCACGGCACGGTGATCGACGCGCTGCCCGCCGGGTCCATGTCGCTGGTCCCGCCGCCGGCGCTGCGGCCCGGCCAGGGCGCGTCTTACCGGCAGGTCGGAGTCGCCGTGCTCGCCGACCTGCCCGCAGGGTCGTGGCAGCTCCTGGACGGCGGGACGGTCGTCGCCGCCGGGGTGCTCGGCGGCACCGCGTGGGAGGGCACCGGGCCGGACGGCGAGACGGTCCGCGTCATCGACACCGGGCAAGAGGAGCCGGGGTGAGCTGTTCCGACTACGCCCGCCACGAGCTGCTGCTGGACTGCCCGCACCAGGACGGGGTGACGGTGCTGATCAGGCTGGCCGACGGGTGCTCGGGGCGGCTGTGCGGCGAGTGCGAGCACCGGCTGGGCGCCCGCCAGTGGCCCGGCATCGTGGAGCGGATCGCCGGCCCGGCGGATGCCCTGGATGTCCTGGAGCTGCTGCGGGCGGCCAGCAAGACGGCGGGCCCGTTCGAGCCCGGCGGGCCGAAGATCACCGGGGCGTCGAACGCGCAGGTTTTCGAGCGCGACGGCTACAAATGCGTCGTGCACGGAGACCGGGCCACCGAGGTGCATCATCGGGTGCACGGCAACCGCAAGGACCGGCGCCCGTCGAACCTGCTGTCGGTGTGCCGGGCCGCGCACGACTGGATCGAGCACCACTTCACTGCCGCTGAGGCTAAGGGCTGGACGGTGTCGCGGCACGGCCAGGACACCGAGCTGGTGAAGGCGTGGATGGAGCACGGGCCGCTCGGGCGGGGCGAGTACCTGCTGGACGACTACCTCGGGCTGAACCTGGTGGAGGCGGCGTGACGCTCAACTGGATCTTGCAGTCGTTCGTCGATGTTGCCCTGGTGGTCATCGTGACCGTTCTCCTGTTTAGGGGGCCGATATGACCGACAGCGAAAGCCGCCTGGTGGTGAAGCGCTTCCCGCCGGGGCTGCACCACCGGCTGCGGGTGCTCGCAGCACAGCAGCACACCACGATCAGCGCGATCGTGATCGCGGCGGCCGAGCGCGAATGCGACGACCGGGAGGCGTGGGAGCGGCAGGAGGCGGCGCTGCGCGAGCCCGGCGTGATCCAGATCCGCCGGACCGGCCTCGGCCCGTTCGGCGGCAGCGGTGGCTGACCGCCCGCCCTGCGACAACTGCGGGCTGCCGGTGGCCGATCACTGCGCGGTTCACCTGGTGCCGTGCTGCCCCGGCAAGTGCCCAGGCCTGACCTTGCGGCAGCGGCAGGAACGGCCCGCGTAGACGTCCGGCTCAGGAGGCGCAATCCCGGTGTTGATCCAGTGCGAGCGTGCTACGGGCCTCCCATGTGAACGGCGAACCCGCCCCGCCATGGCGCTAAGGGGCCTCCTGAGCCGGGCCGGACCCCCCCCCACCTCCACCTCCATGCGCTACACTGGTGTGCGGAGAGGGAGATGATCGTAATGCCGTGGAAAGGCTGGGACAACGCCAAGGACAAGGACCCCCGGCACGACTCGGGCAGCCGGCACAGCCGGTGGCTGCACACCCGCAACGACCCGCAGGTCAGCGACGGGGCGATCGACAAGCTGCTGCGCAGCAACAAGAACCCGCGCTCGGCGCTGAAGCGCACGCTACAGCAGATGTCACCGGAGGACCGGCGCAAGGTGGAGGGCCGGATCAGGGCCCGCGAGGGCAAGGCGAAGCAGGGCAAGAAGCCCGGCAGGTAACCGGGGTGACACCCGCGCCACCCATGCACTACACTGGTGTGCGGAGAGGGAGTGTGACCGATGGCACCAGATACTGGCACGACCGAGCCCGAGCGCACCGCCGAGCGGTGGCGCTGGATGGGTATCCGGCTCGGCACCAGCGACACCAAGTCCGCCCTGTGGCAGGACGCCAGGGGCGAGACCCGCGTGTTCGCCGTCAACCGGCGCACCGAGGCCAGCGCGATCGGCGGCTACTACACCGCCCAGGTGACCCGCAAGGACGACGGGTCCCTGACCCTGCACGGCGCCCCCCAGTTCGAGGACGGCGCCGACCGTGACGACGAGCTGGCCACCCAGTGGGCCGCCGAGGACCGGGTCGCCCGGGTCATCCTGCGCCGCCTGGCCCGGGAGCGGTCCGCCGCCAAACAGGACCCGCTGGATCAGGCGCTGGAGCCGCTGCTGACAGTCGCGGCCAAGCTGCGCACCGGCCACGACCGGGACGCGCTAGCCGCCTACGTGCTGCGCCGCCTGAACAACGCGTGGGCGACCCGGTGACCGCTTACCTGCTGTGGACCACCCGCAACGGCCAGCGGCAGTGGGAGCAGCACCGCGACACCGGGGCGGCCAGGTCCGCCGCGCAGACCAACCTGCACTGCCAGGACGGCTACCAGGTCGCGCTGCCGGCTGATGCCGGGGACGGCACCGGGCTGACCGCCGTGTCCGCCCGGGCGCTGGCCTACGCCCTGAACGACTTCGCTGACGAGCTGGGCATCGAGGTGGCGTGGCTGGACGACGCCAACCTGCGGCTGCTGGCCGAATCCGCCGACCGGCTGCGCGACGCCGCGCAGGACGAGCTGGACGGAAGGCTCGGCGATGACCACCACTGAAGGCACGAGCGAGATCCAGACCCGGCTGGCGGACGCGCTGGTGGATGGTCGCTCAGCCAGGACGACCTGTTCAGGATCCTGTGGGACGCCGGCGTGCTCGAACGCGCCGAGGTGACCTGATGGCCTACCAGGTGATCAAGCAGCCGGACGGGAAGCTGGCCGTCTACAACACTGGCATCGACGGCTGGGCTGTCTATGACGGCAGCCCAGCCGAGATCGCCGGGTTCTTCGGCCAGCAGGCCGCCGATGACGCGCTCCGCATCGCGGCCAAGATCATCGAGCAGGTTATGGCCGACGACGCCCGCAAGGCCTACCACCAGTTCACGATGACCGTGGCGCAGGCGGACGAGCTGGCGGTCCTGCACGGCAACCCGACCCTGGCTGAGCTGCAAGCCGAGCCTGATGACGTGCCCGCCGCCGACATCCTGGCCCTGGCCGCCGACTTCGAGGAGCAGGGCCGGCGGGCTCAGGGCGGCGGGCCCGGCGAAGGAACGGCGGGCGACACCCTGGTGGCCTGCGGCCGGGCGCTGCGGGCCCTGGTGGAGGAGCAGCCGTGCCGGTGATCCGCTACCACGCGGCTGACGGCACCCTGGTGCTGCTGGACGTGGAGCACCTGCCCGCCGCCGACGCGGAGCTGGTACTGGCCTCGGCCCGGCCGCGCGACCGGCGGTCGCTGGAGCGCATGTTCGTGGAGATGCGCGCCCGCGAGCTGCGGCTGAACGCGATGGCCACCGAGGCGCAGCAGCGGATCGGGTACGGCGACCACGCCACGCTGCGGTGGGAGGGCAGCGGGAATCCGCTGGAGCCGCCGCCGTGCACGATCTACGGCCGTATCTACACCGAGGCCGAGTACCGCCGCCGCGAGTGCGACGCGGCGGCGGAACTGAGCCGCCAGGGCGAGGAGGCCCGGCCGGTGGAAGAGTCGCTGGCGCACCGTGACGCCTCGCACCGCAACGGGTGGCGGTACGGCTGGTGGCACTCGGCGATCGACCCCGGCGGGGAGCCCGGCGAGCATCACGTCGCGACCCTGACCCCGATCACCGCCCGCCAGTTCCGCACCGCCCGCCGCGACGGCTGGCCCGACGAGGTACCTCTGGAGAGAGAGACATGACCACTGACCCGATCTTCCCCGGCGACGGCAGCCCGCCCGAGCCGATCACCAGCGAGCGGATCTACGACGAGCTGCGCCGGCTCGTGGCCGTCGGCGTGCTGGAGTACGCCCGCCGCCAGACCCAGCCGACCCGGCTATGGATCCTGGGCGCGCAGGGCCAGGTGATCAGGCTGGTCAGCGATGAGCAGGCCGTGGCGTTCCTGGCCGGCTGCTCGGCGATGGCCCACTGGGCGGCCGGACGGGAGGCGCTGGTGCCATGAAGATCAGCTTCGAGCCCCGCGACCTGTGGGTAGGGTTCTGGCTCGACACCAGGAGATACCGGCTGTTCTGCTGCCCGCTGCCGTGCGTGGCCATCTCGTGGACCCTGGCCGACCCGGCCGCCGTCGCCCGGTACGACAGTGCCCGGCGGGCGCTGAACGCGAACTACCTGGCCGACGTCGAAGCCGGGCGGCTGGAGGAGACCGATGAGTTCCTGCGGCTGAACCGGGCCGTCGCCGACGCGGAGTGCTTCGTGCCCCGGTGGCTGGTGTGGATGACCGACCAGCGGATCCTGCGGGAGACGAACTTCTGGGCCCGGCTGGGCGAGGCCGCCGAGACCGAGCTGGCGCGGCAGGCGTTCGCCGCCAGGGGGTCGCGATGACCCCGCAGCAGTGGGCGCGGGTGTTCGACTCAGGCGCCGTCGCGGCGCTGGCTCACCCGCCGGGCACCCAGGACTTCCGCGCGGTCCTCACTGACGTGCTGCAAGTGATGGCCGGCACCGCACGGAAGATCAGCCTGGAGCCCGGGGAGCCCCGGTGAAGGCCACGGTGACGGTCTACGACCCGGCCGGCGGGGTCGTGCTGAACCGCAGCACCTGGCACCTGCCCGACGACCTGCCGGCCCGGCTGGCTGCGGACCTGCCGGCCTGGGCGAGCGCCGCGACCGACCTGAAGCTGCCCGCCTCGGTCATGTGCGAGGTGATGGATGGCGCCGCGCTGGAGATGCGGTGGGTGATCGAGCCCTGCGCCTGCCTGTCGTGCCGGCTCCCGGCGGGCCTGCCGCCGGACCTGCCGTTCTGGCTGGCGCCGGCACCGGGCCCGCCGCGCACCGCCGGGGGCGGCGGTGGCTAGCGCCGGGCTGGCCGCCGGGGTGGAGAAGGCCCGCAGCAAGCTGATCGCCAGCGTGCAGGAGTACGTGTTCCTCACCGAGGTGTACGGGCTGAGCCCCGACGGGGCCCGGCGGCAGATGGGCTGCGCGGGCCGCACGATCCAGCGGTACCAGGAGTACCTGGCCGACCACCCCGAGGTCCGCCTCGTGGTGACGGCCGTCTACGACGACAGCGAGGAGCAGGCCGGATGAGCGGCAACCTGATGGGCAAGGCACAGCGACCGCTGGACGAGCGGATCGCCTCGCTGCCCGTGTGGGCGCGCGAGCACATCGCCGCCCTGGGCCAGTCGGTCCGGCGGGCCGAGGCGGAGACCAAGGAGGTCAGGGCCCAGTTCACCGACGGCCTGGTGGCCACCGACACGATGCTGGAGGGCGTCGGCGGCGGCGTGCCGGACCGGCCGCTGGGCAACGGCGCCCGGGTGGAGTTCCAGGGCTCCTGGACCGTGACCGCCGGCCTGGCCGCCGCCGGCGTCCCGGCCGCGCTCTGCGTGCGGCCCGCGATCCTGGTAGAGGGCATCGCCGACCTGGAGATCGTTCCGGTGGAGCGCGACCGGATCCTGATCCGCTCGGCCAGGTAGCACGACCCCCGCGCGCCCGGCCGGGCGCGCGGGACGGCCCGAAGAGGGAGAAGAGATGTACGAGCTGAAGATCGAGGCGCCGGACAAGGCCGGGGTGATCGAGTACCTGGCCGCCGTCCAGGCCGAGCACTACGCCGCCGGAAAGGCGGCGGGCAGCAAGGACGAGAAGGCACGCCAGGCCGGGATCGCGGAGGGCATCGAGAAGGCGATCACGGCGCTGCGCGCGTGGGTGCAGCCCGCGCCCGGGCCGGACCTCCGCCGGTTCGCGCCGCCCGGCCCGTCCGCCGACCGGGGCCTGCCGGACGGAGAGCCCCTGCGCACGGGGCTCTGAGACAGCCTGAGCGGCCCGAGACCACACCCGTGTGTCGTTAGGTGGGTGGTGGTCCTCCGGGCCGCCCAGCCCGTTTCAGCGGCATCCGGCGGTTGACCCGGAACTGCCACCGGAAAGCTGTTGACACAGCAGTGTGGTCATAGGGTATGGTGGCAGGGTACGGCCAGCAGGAAGCAACCAGGAGGGCAGCGCCCGTGACGGCCAGGCAGGCACGAATCCAGTACAGCGGCACCAAGCCGTTCTGCTGGTTGCCGGCCCATGACGTCAACGGGCAGCCCGAGCGGGCGGCACCTGGATAGGACCACCAGGCCCACAGATCCAGGAGCCGCATCGCACGGGAACCCCCGGCGGGCGGCTTCTCGCTTGATAACTGAACACGAAGGGGTCTAGCTCAATCGGCTAGAGCTGCGGTCTCCAAAACCGTAAGGTGCGCGTTCGAGTCGCGCGGCCCCTGCGCAGTGCCACCCGGCGACGGCGAAAGCCCGAGCGGGGCAACCGGCTCGCACCTTGACAGCTCCACAGCGTGATCACCAGAGGCAGGGTCCCTCCCTGCCTCTGCCGGGCGGCGCCATCCGCCCGGCACACGGGGCCTTAGCTCAGTTGGCAGAGCGTCTGCTCGGCATGCAGAAGGTCTGGGGTTCGACCCCCCAAGGCTCCACCGGGACGGCGGGATGATTCCCCGGCGTGCTGCACGCCCGCGAGGATCGGCGGGCTGGCTCGCCGACGCCCGCCGTCACCGACCACGGGGATGTAGCTCAGTCTGGTAGAGCGCTGCCCTCGCAAGGCAGAGGTTCGCCGGTTCGAGGCCGGCCATCTCCACTGGGGTGTGGGCCAGTTTGGCAGGCCGCCAGCTTCGGGAGCTGGAGTACGCCGGTTCGAGTCCGGTCACCCCGACCATGTCTGCTTAGCTCAGTTGGCAGAGCGCCGGCCTGAAGAACCGGAGGTCCCCCGCTCGGATCGGGGAGCAGACACCACGCGGGTGTGGCCGAATGGCATTAGGCTCCAGCCTTCCAAGCTGGTTACGCAGGTTCGATTCCTGTCACCCGTTCCATGCGCCGCAAGCACAAGCGGACGTGCAGCCGGCTCTTACCCGGCGGGTTCAGGGTTCGAGGCCCTGGCGGCGCACCATGACAGGATGGGGGTACGGGCGGGTACGCCAGCGGCTGAGCGGCGGCCTTAAAAGCCAGTGCTTCGAGGGTTCGACTCCCTCCCCGTCCACCAGCCCGGGCGAGTGCGCCAAACCGGGAGAGCGGCCCGCCTCAAAAGCGGACGCGTGAGGGTTCGAGCCCCTCCTCGCCCACCAGCTTGACCCTGACAGCACATCGGTGTATTATCAGGAGCGAAGGGGCAGTCAGGGAAGCGCCCCGGACGGTGGACCCGGGCGGGCAACCCGGAACCGGGACCAGACGCAGCGGAGAGCCGCTGAGGTAGTCCCCCGGACCCCCGGGGCCACCAAGATTGTGAGCGGTCCTCTGAGAAACGGGCGCTAGATGAATATGCCGCGCTGAACCGCTCACGGAACCGGTCCCGCTAGCCGGGCCGGATATCGGGCCCCCGGGCCGCCTGAAGGCACACGACATCT
>Ga0193751_1001036_pt1 | contig 18694 bp, 17 predicted proteins | sample L1c2metaG_FD_143050 | JGI IMG/M metagenome (GOLD analysis project Ga0193751, IMG submission 143050) | Soil microbial communities from a riparian zone of the East river system, Colorado, United States - L1c2 | ecosystem: Environmental > Terrestrial > Soil > Riparian zone | place: USA: East River... | reverse complement strand
CGCGAACGCGCGATGAGATAACGGAGTCCTTTCCGGAATTGCCGAGGGCCCTTTGCGGGCTGCCGAAAGACGCAATTCTTGACGGCGAAATCATCGCCTGGAATTCATACGGCGCTGGCCGCGCCCTTTCCTTCAGCACGCTCCAGCAGCGCCTTGGCCGAAAGAAAGTCAGCGCCAAACTCATGCAAGACGTCCCCGTCGCCTATCTTGTTTTCGACGTTCTTTATGCAGATGGCGAGTTGCTTCTCGACCGTCCGCTACGCGAACGCGCTCAAATTGTTAACGACCTGGTTGCCGCGCCACGCGGCGTGATCGTTCGCCATCCCCAGGCACAGTCGAGCCTCGGCTTCGAAGATCTAGACCAGGATGGCCTTGCCCCCGTACTGCGCGCACCGGCCGCTGCGGCCAACTCGGCGGAGGATCTCGACGCGCTCTTCACCGCGGCGCGCGAGCGAGGCAACGAGGGACTGATGATCAAGAACCTCGACTCGCTCTACACTCCCGGGCGTCGCGGTAAATCCTGGCTCAAAATGAAGCGAGAACTGGCGACGCTCGACGTGGTCGTGACCGCCGTCGAATACGGGCATGGAAAGCGCATCGGAGTGCTCAGCGACTACACATTTGCGGTGTGGGACGGTGAGCGCCTGGTAAATATCGGCAAGGCATACTCAGGACTCACCGATGCGGAGATCGCGGAAATGACGCAGTGGTTCCTCGCTCACAAGATCAGCGAGGAAGGGTTACGACTGGAAGTGGCGCCGAAGATCGTTCTGGAGGTGGCGTTCAACAACATGATGCGTTCGACGCGGCACGAAAGTGGTTACGCGCTGCGTTTTCCGCGCATCGTGCGGCTGCGCCCGGACAAGCGGCCCGAAGATGCCGATACTATCGAAACGGTGAAAGAAATTTACGAACGGCAGCACTCGAAGTGAGAGTCGTTGGTCGATAGTCGTTTGTCGTTAGTTAAAGCATTGGCTAACGACTATCGACAAACGACCACCGACTGTTCCAGGGCAATGTGAATGTCACCAAATACTGTCAGCGGGCGTGATCATGCTGGTCGTGCTCGCTGTGTTCTTCTTCCCGCACCGCGATCACACATCCGTGCGCTGTCTCGCACACCACGTGTTCCAACTGGATGGTCGTGTGGTGGATCCCAAACCCCTGGCCGAGTTGTTCGTTGATCTCGCGCAGAATCGTATCGCTCTCTGAAGTTGCCATGTCCGCGATCTTCACATGCGCCGAGAGCGCGTGATTTTCCGATCCGATGCTCCACAGATGCAGATCGTGCACATCGCTTACGCCTGCGATCTTTCGCATCGTCGATTCGACCGCCTCCAGACTCATCCCGCGCGGAGTGCCCTCCAGCAGAATATTCAGGGTCTCGCGCACGATCCCGAAGCTTGACCACAGAATTAGCGCGCCGATTCCGACCGACAGAGCCGAGTCGATCCAATATTGTCCCGTCCACAGGATCGCAAAACCTCCTACAAGCACAGCCGCGGTTGAGAGCGTGTCGCCCACTTCGTGCAGCAACGCGCTCCGGACATTTACGTCGCGCGGCGAACGCCATAGCAGCAGCGCGATCACGCCGTTCATCACCACACCTGCAGCTGCTACCGCAATCATCACCGGGGCGCGCACTTGCGCGGGATGCTGTATCCGCTGAAATGCCGCGTAGAAAATAAAAAACGACACGACCACTAGCGACAACGCATTCACCAGCGCCGCCAGCACTCCGGCGCGCCGGTATCCATAAGTTTTGGTCGCGCTCGGCGGACGGCCTTCCAGATAGACAGCGACGAGTGATAACAGCAGCGCCAAAAAGTCGGACAGGTTATGTCCCGCTTCGGAAAGCAACGCCAGCGAGTGCGCGCGGATGCCGGCAAGCACCAGCAGGACGACGTAAAGCATGGTGACGGCCAGCGAGATGCGCAGCACTCGCCCCGCCCCATGAGAATGTCGATGTCCGCCGTGCGCGTGCATGTTATTAGGATAGCGCAAGGTCGCCCGTGTGGGAGGTCTTGGCCGTGTGGTGACGGGGCTCCGCCCCGTCCCAGCGGGGCAAAGCCCCGCCGCCACACAGGCAGGTGCTTGTGGTCTCGGAAACTTTGGACTCGGTCAAGCTGGCGCAAACCCGCCCGCCCGCGATATGCTTTTCCGCACACCAGGAGAATAATAATGAAGAAAACACTTTTGATCCCGGCCTTGCTGTTACTCGCCGCGTCGGCGACTGCACAAACCACGCTGGCACAAACTACGCCTGCACAAACCAAGAATCCCGTCAGCAGCGCCTTAAGAGACATCCTGCCCAGCCGCCAGAAAAACACGATTGCAGCCGTCGAAGCGATGCCCGCCGACAAATTCGGCTACAAACCTACGCCCGATCAGATGACATTCGGCCACCTGGTCGCCCACATGGTCGAAGCGAACTATGCGCTGTGCAGCGGTGCAGCAGCCGTAACGGCTCCCAAGGTCGAGGAAGCGAAAGACACGGATGCGAAAGACAAGCTCGTCGCCGCGCTCAAGGCGTCGTTCGACTTCTGCGCTGACGCGCTCTCAAAAATGGATGATTCGAAGCTAGGAGAAATGACCGCGGGCATGGGCAGCCAGCAACTCTCGCGTGCCAGATTCGCGCTGGGAATCGCGAGCAACTGGGCCGATCACTATGCTGAAGCGGCAATGTATCTGCGTCTGAATGGAGTATTGCCGCCGACCGCTAAGAAATGAAGTGGGAAGTAGGGAGGGAAAGAGTCAAGCCGAGCTGCGCCCGGGATGGGCGAGACGCCCGTCTCTCCACATGCGGATCTAGCTCGCAAGCCCTTCCAACTCCTCTTCCCCAATCACGCTCACGCCCAACTCCCGAGCCTTGTCCAGCTTCGATCCGGCATCGCTCCCCGCAACGACGTAGTCCGTCTTCTTGCTCACGGAGCCCGAGACGCGGCCGCCTGCATCTTCAATCATCTTCTTCGCTTCGTCTCGGGTGTGGCGTTCGAGCGTGCCGGTCAGCACAAAAGTCTTTCCCGCCAGCTTTGTGCCTTTTTCTCTTTTCTGCCCGGTGAATGTCAGTCCCGCCTTGCGCAGGTCGCTCACCAGTTTCCGATTGTGTTCATCGCCGAAGAATTCCACGATGCTCTCCGCAATTCGTGGCCCTACTTCGTTCACTTCCTCAAGTTCCTCGGCGCTCGCGTTCATGATTGCGTCCAGGCTTCCGAAGTGCTCCGCCAGAAACTGCGCCGTGCGCTCGCCAACGAAACGTATTCCCAGCCCGTAAATCACGCGCTCGATTGGCAGTTTCTTTGAAGCTTCGATCTCCGCGAGCACGTTTTCCGCGGACTTCTCGCCCATGCGCTCGAGCTTCAGCAGATCGTCTTTCGTCAGCTTGTACAGGTCGGCAACATTCTTTACCAGGCCGCGTTCGGTAAGCTGATTCACCAGCGCATCGCCGAGGCCGTCGATATTCATCACGTGACGCGAGGCGAAATGCAGAATCGTGCCTTGCAGTTTCGCCGGACAATTCGCATTCACGCACCGATGGTCCACCTCGCCCGGCGTTCGCACCACGTTGCCGCCGCATACTGGACAATGCTCAGGCATTTCGAACTGCTTGCGGCCGCGCGGACGCTCTTTATCTTCGACGACTCTCACCACTTTCGGAATCACATCGCCGCCGCGCTCCACCTCGACCCAGTCGCCGATCTTTACTCCGAGCCGCTCGATCTCATCCATGTTGTGCAGCGTCGCGCGCGAGACTGTCGTGCCACCGATCGGAACCGGCTTTAGCCACGCAACGGGTGTCAGTTTGCCGGTGCGGCCAACTTGGGGGACGATGTCCTCGATCTGCGTCACGGCTCCGCGGGCCGCGTATTTATAAGCGATCGCCCACCGCGGAGCTTTCCCGGTGAAGCCGAGTTCCCGCTGCCAAGCCGTGCGATCCACCTTGATCACGATCCCGTCAATCTCGTACGGCAGCGATTCACGCTTCGGCTCCCAGCTTTGAATAAATTTCCAGACTTCGGCGAGATTCTTCGCCAGCTTGCGATTCGGATTCACCTTGAACCCGGCCAGCTCCAGGGCATCCATGGTTTTCGATTGGCGGTCGAAATAGGTTCGTCCGTCCTTCAACAGCATGTATGCGAAGAAGTCCATGCGGCGCTGCGCAGTTATCGACGGTTCGAGTTGCCGCACCGTTCCCGCCGTAAAGTTGCGCGGATTCGCAAAGGTCGCCAGCCCCTGCCGTTCGCGGTCTTCATTCCGTTTGCGGAAGGCGGCGAGCGGCATCAGCATTTCGCCGCGCACTTCAAAGTCGGCGGGTATGCCGGCTTTCTTCAACTTGTCTTTTGCAATCGTCAGCGGGATCGAGCGCACCGTCCGCACATTCGAAGTTACGTCTTCGCCTATGTTGCCATCGCCGCGCGTGATACCGCGTTCCAGACGGCCATCGCTGTACACGAGCGCCAGCGACATGCCATCCAGCTTCAATTCGCACATGTATTCGAGGTCGGTACGCCCGGTGAGTTCATGCACCCGCCGCTCCCAATCGCGCAGCTCATCTTCGCTGTAAGCGTTGTCGAGCGAAAGCATCGGGGAGGAATGCTTTGCCTTTACGAATCCCTCGCGCGGCTTGCCGCCCACGCGCTGCGTCGGCGAGTCCGGTGTGATGAGTTCTGGATGCTCCGCTTCGAGCCGCTTGAGTTCGTTCATCAGCTTGTCGAAGTCGGCGTCCGAGAGTTCAGGATCGTCGAGCACGTAATAGCAATACTCGTGGTGCCGGATTTTCTCGCGCAGAGCTTCGATTTTTTTGTCTAATTTCTTGTCGATGGCGGGAGTGGACATGACTGGGGAATTATAGGGGAGTTCTCAGTTCCCAGTTCTCAGTAAAATCGGCGCCGCCAAATAGGATTCCGCTGCAAGCCGTCACAGTACATGCCCGGTTTTTCTGAGAACTGAGAACTGAGAACCGGGAACTGTTCTACTGCCTCTTCGCTTTCCGAAACCGCTCGCGACCAAGGGCGCCGCGACCCACGCTCGACGGAGGCTTGCGCATCCCTTCCAGCAATTCTTTCAGCACAGTCGCGTTATTGTGCTCCTCGTTTCGCGACGCATACAACAGCGTGACTCGCCGCTTGCCTTCCGCAAGATGATGCAGCTTCTCCACGGCCGCGGAACCCTCTTCGCTTACCAACTCTTTGAGATAGCGCTTGCGGAACATGCGCCATCCCTCCGGATTCTCATGGAACCACTGCCGCAACTCGTTCGAAGGCGCCACTTCGCGCAGCCAGAACTTCAGCGCCGCGTCTTCTTTCCTCAGCCCGCGCGGCCACAAACGATCGACCAGCACACGCACTCCGTCCGACGAAGAAGCAGCGTCGTAAACGCGTTTGACGGCAACGGCCATGCTTTCCGTATTATCCTACCTCTGCCGCCATCATCATGAAATTCTCGAACTGGATTTCTCCGTGTCTCCGGGCCGGCGTGGCAATACTGGCTCTTATCGCGCTCGCTGGCTGCGATGTCGAGCGCCGCAAGTCTGATGCCGAACTCGGTCTCAGCCCGCAAGAGGCCGCGGGCAGAAAACTCTATGACAACTATTGCGACCGCTGCCATGAACCGTACTCGTCCCACGGCAAAAAGGGCCCGAGCCTGAAGGGTGTTTTTAAGCGGCAGTACCTATCCGAGAGCGGATTGCCCGCAAATGACGAACGCATAACTGACATCGTGAAGTATGGACGTGCCAAGATGGAAGGCTTTGGTCAGGTCATGACGGAGCAGCAGATTAAGGACCTGCTTGCGTATCTGCACACTTTGTAAAGCGGTTCTCAGTTGTCAGTTCTCAGTAAAACCGGCATTTATCGTTACCGACGTTCGATGTTGCGTCTCAATTACGGGTGCGGTTGTTACTGAGAACTGACAACTGAGAACTGACAACTGTTCCTGTGGCATAATCGGCAGCGGTGTCTATCGCCAACAAAAGCACGCTGTTTCAGAAGCTGCCTTCGACGGACGAACTTCTCCGCCAGGCCGACATGCAGGCGCTGATCGAACGCGAGGGGCATTCCGCCGTTGCCGAAAGTATCCGCGTCGTGCTGGCGCGCCTTCGCCAGGAAATCAGCAGCGGTCAATTTGACGAAAACTCTCTGGACCTCGCACTCGGTGGCCTGTCCGCAGCGGTCGAACGTCAACTCCGACAGTCGCTGAGTTACTCGTTGCAGGCGCTCGTCAACGCCACCGGCGTGATCCTGCACACGAATCTCGGACGCGCGCCGCTGGCTGCGGCTGCGCTCGATCACGTCCGCGCCACGGCTAGCGCATATTCCAATCTTGAATTCAATCTCGCAACGGGCGAACGCGGGAAGCGCGACGTCCATGTCGACCGGCTGTTCCAAAAGCTGCTCGATGATGCGCTGCCGAGCTTCGCTCGGCCGGACAGCCGGGGGCGGCTGTCCCTACGTGGATCGGAGCAGACGATCTCGACCGCCATCTCAACAATAGTGGTCAATAACAACGCTGCGGCGGTTCTCCTCGCGCTGAACTCGCTGGCCGAGGGCGGCGAAGTCATCGTCTCGCGCGGAGAGCTGGTCGAGATCGGCGGCTCGTTCCGCATCCCCGACGTGATGTCGAAGTCGAATGCAACGCTGCGCGAAGTCGGCACGACCAACCGCACGCGGATCGCGGATTACGAACGTGCCATCAACGACCGCACGCGCCTCTTGCTGCGCGTGCATCGCTCGAACTTCGAAATTACCGGCTTCACCGAGCAGCCGGGGCTCGACGAACTGGTCGCTCTAGCCCGTCGCCGCAGCCTTCCGCTCATGGAAGATTTGGGCAGCGGCGCGCTGATCGATCTGCGTTCGGTCGGAATCACCGGCGAACCGGGCGTGCTCGACAGCCTGGGCGCCGGCGTCGATATCGTCACTTACAGCGGCGATAAACTTCTCGGTGGTCCGCAAGCTGGATTGATCAGCGGCCGCGCCGATCTGGTCGCGCGTATGCGATCGAACTCGCTGTTCCGCGCGCTGCGCGTGGACAAGCTTACCTACGCCGCGCTGGAAGCCACGCTGCTCGCCTATGTCAAGCGCGACCACGACGCCCTGCCCGTGCTGCGCATGATGCGCTTGTCGAAAGACGAGATCTCGCGCCGCGCGGAAGAAATCGTTTCGCGAGTCGAATCTGCTCAGGGAAAATCCGCGCGTCTCAAGCTGGAACTCATTGACGGCGAGTCTGTGATCGGCGGCGGCGCGGCCCCATCGGCGGTCTTACCGACGCGCCTGATTGCGGTTACCCATGCTGATCTCAGCGCCGACGAACTGAGCGCCCGTCTGCGCGGTTCCGATCCGCCTGTCGTTGCGCGGGTCGAAGAGGGTCGTGTCGTGCTCGACCTGCGCACCGTTTTCCCGGAGCAGGATGCAAACCTTGCCACTGCACTCGCATCCCTAAACTGAGACCTGAGACCTGAGACCTGAAACCTGGCACCTGAGACCTGACTCCCGTGGCAACCCTCTACACCATCGGCCATTCCACGCGCTCGCTCGATGAACTTGTCGCGGCTCTGAAGGCGCACAGCGTCGGGACGCTGGTGGATATCCGCGCCTTCCCAATATCGCGGCGCCTGCCGCATTTCAATCGCGAGGCGCTGGAGCGTTCGCTGCCGGAGCGAGGGATTCGCTACATCTGGATGAAAGCTCTGGGCGGATACCGCAAGGCAACTCGCAAGGACTCTCCCCACACGGCGCTGCGCAATGCCAGCTTTCGCAACTACGCCGATTACACGCTGACGCCGGAATTCGAGCAGGCCGCAACCGAACTGCTCCAAATCGCGAGCGCCTCGCGCACCGCGTACATGTGCGCCGAGCGCGTGTACTTCCGCTGTCATCGCATGATCATCTCGGACTGGCTGGTAGCTCATGGACACGAAGTTCTTCATATCGACGCTGAAGGCCCGGCACGCCCGCACAAACTCTTTGCCGAAGCACGGTTGATCGATGGGCAGGTGCTCTACCGTGGCGGCGATCTCTTCTGAGCGCCGCTCTTTTTAGCGCGGCTCTCTCCTGAGCACGACTCTTCTGAGAAGGTTCAGTGCCAAATTGCCAAATACAAATTACCAATTAACAATATCGTCATGATTCTCGGCACCGGGGTGGACATCGCCGAAGTTCCTCGCATCCGCGAAACCATCGAGCGGTTCGGCGAGCGTTTTCTTCGCCGCATCTTCACTGAGGGCGAAATTCGTTACTGCGAACGAAAAGCCCGCCGCTTTGAAAGCTATGCCGCGCGCTTCGCCGCCAAGGAAGCCGGCATGAAGGCGCTGGGCACGGGATGGAGTCGCGGGGTCCGGTGGCGCGATATCGAAGTGGTGCGTCCGAAAGGGCAGCGTCCGACTATTCAATTTCATGGCGAGGCGGCGGCCATCGCGGCCAGGCTCGGCACGAAAAACATCGCGCTCTCGATTACCCACACTTCCGAGGAAGCGCTGGCTCACGTCATTCTGGAAAATTGAGAGTCAGCTTTCAGCATTCAGCCGTCAGCCCTCAGCTACCCCTACGTGGTTTCTAGCAACCTACCAAACTGCTGATTCAAAATAACTTTCTCTGCCATCGCAACATGCTCGGAAGTTCAGGGTTTATATGGACGAAACGTAATGAGGCCGGTTCGCCGGTCTTGGGCCAAAATAATTGGGCTACAGGAAAGGCTATGAAAATGAAACGTTCTGTTCGTAGGCCGGTATTCGGGCTGTTCTTCGGAATTTTGATGTTGACGGTTTCGGTGCTGTCGCTCTCGACGGCATCGTCTGCGGAAATCGGGATTGGCATCTCGGTGCGGGTCGGTCCGCCGGCGCTGCCAGTGTATGTGCAGCCCCTCTGTCCCGGTCCGGGCTATTTCTGGACTCCGGGTTATTGGGCGTGGAGTGACGACGACGGCTATTACTGGGTTCCGGGCACATGGGTGATTGCGCCGGTGGGCATGCTGTGGACTCCAGGCTACTGGGCGTTCTCGGATGGCTTCTATGGCTGGCACGCGGGTTATTGGGGACCACATGTCGGCTTCTATGGCGGCATTAATTATGGCTTCGGATACGGAGGCGTCGGCTTCTACGGCGGTGAATGGAGAGGCCGCTCCTTCTTCTACAACCGCTCGGTCACGAATGTGAACGTGACCAATGTGACGAACGTCTACAACCGGACCGTTATCGTGAATAACACGCGGAATGTAAGCTTCAACGGCCGAGGCGGTGTCGAAGCGCGGCCCACGCCGCAAGAAGAAAGGTTTAGTCGCGAGCCGCACAACACGGCGCTGGCAGCACAGACTCAACATGAACATGCCGCCCGCCAGAACCGGCAGCTGTTCGCGTCGGAAAATCACGGACGTCCGGCCATAGCGGCCACGGCCAAGCCGGGCGAGTTTAACGGACCGCACGTGCAACGAGCCCGAGCGACTGGAGCGCCATATCGCGCGCCGAAGATCACGCCGCAGGAAGCGCGTGGGCAGGCGCCGGGCAATCGCGGCGGCAATCGCAGCTTCAATGACACGGCCAGAAATGGCGGCAACGGCAATGGTGGTGGCCGCGCAACGGCTCGTCCGGGGAACGATTCCAGGAACAACAATCCCAGGAACGATCTTAGGAACCATGACGTAAAAGTAAGAAACCAGGAAGCGAGAAACCCTCAACCGAGAAGCCCTCAAGCGAGAAGCTTCGATACAAGAAACAATCAACCGCGTAACCGGGAACAGATGTCACCCCGCGACAACCCGCGGTCGATCAGGCAGGAAAGACCGGCCCAGAACCAGCCAAGGGCAGCTCAGGAGCGGGCGGTGACCGCGAATCGGGCACAGGCAAGACCCGAACAAAAGCGCAATACCCCCGAGCAGCGTCGTTAAATCGGCGGTCTAAACCGGCGGTCTAAACTGGCAATGTTCGCATAAAAAGGCTTCCACTCTTCGCACCGGACGCGAAGCAGTGGGAGCCTTCGTTTTGGCGCGAAATCCGCGCTCTAAGGCCTCTGGAAAATCTCTAATGCTGAAATTTGGCGGCGTTTGCTATGATGTTCTGTCGTTAACTGACCACCTTGCCTAGCCAGAAGCAGCTCAAATGGTCGCAACTCCGCGTGGGGCTCACCGTCGTAGCGGCGAGCGCCACCCTAATGGTGCTGATTTTTTTGATGAGCGGCACCGGCGGATGGTTCACCACCAAGATTAAACTTCGATCTTACGTCGGCCATGCGGGCGGCCTGCGCGAGGGCGCGCCCGTGCGTCTCGCGGGGGTGGATATCGGAAACGTGACGAGCGTCCGGATCGTGAACGGCAAGCCGCTGACGCCGGTCGAAATCATGATGAAGGTCAATACGAAGTACAAGTTCAATCTGCGCAAAGACTCGGTGACGATCTTGAGCACTGCGGGGATACTTGGCGAAACCTATGTGGATATTGACAGTACGCAGGCGAAGGGTCCGGAGGCGGTAGATGGAGATACGCTGGCGGCCCGCGACCAGCCTGATATCCAGGACGTGGTGCGAGCCAGCCAGGGCACGCTGCAGAACATGGACGCGCTGCTGAAGCGGGTGGATCGCATTTTGGCGTTTGTCGAAAGCGGCCAGGGTTCGATCGGGAAGGTCATCTACAGTCCCGCATTGTATGACCAGCTCAACGCGACGGTGGCTGAATTCAAGGGTTTGGTGGACGACATCCAGAGTGGGAAGGGCTCGCTTGGTCCGCTCCTAACCAGCGACGAGGCGTACAAAAAGGTGATCGCCGCCGTCGACAAAATGAACGTGCTGATTGATGAGTTGCAGCAGGGAAAAGGCACGGCCGGCAAATTGCTCAAAGATTCCGAGTTGTATGACAACGCGAACAAGACGATCGCGAACGTTCGCCAGATGACCGACGACATCAATGCCGGCAAGGGCGCGCTGGGCAAGATGACGCGCGATCAGGAATTCGCGAACAAGCTGCAAGAGACGATAAATAGTCTGGCGGCCTTGTCCGCGCGCCTGGAAAAGGGCGAGGGCACGGCCGGAATGCTGTTCAAGGATCCAGCACTCTACAACAACAGCAACCAGATGCTGGTGGAGACGCGGCAACTGGTGAAGGCGATCCGGGAAGATCCCAAGAAATATCTGACGTTCCACGTGAAGGTTTTCTGACGCAAGGCGGTCGATGGTTGTCGGTCGTTAGTCGATGGTCGGTGGTCGTTGGCAGGCCCATTGGTTGTTCGTCCTTAACGTATCCATTTTGGATTGTCGTCCCGAGCGTAGCGAGGGATCGGCGTCCGCCAACGACTAGCGACTAACGACCATCGACTGGTAGCTAACGACCGCGGGCGGCGTTCGTCCAATACTTCGTCCAATGCAATGTCTCGCCCGGCCATTGTTCCACATCTCGATTCGAGGATCTCATGCGCAATTTCTTGAAAGTGTTAACCGTATCCTTAATGCTTGTGCCTGCTTTGTTTTCCCAGGAAAAACAGACGCAGGGCAAGGCTTCTCAGGACAAGCCTGAAAGCGCTGCCGACGTGCGCTTCTCCGCTGACATGCTCGATAAGAATGTGGATCCGTGCAACGATTTTTACGCATACGCATGCAGCAAGTGGCTGGCGCGTAATCCGATTCCCGCCGACCGCTCATCCTGGGGCCGCTTCAACGAATTGGCGCAGCGTGGCGAATATATTGTGCGCGACATTCTCGAGAAGGCGGGGGTTGACCGGCCGGGCCGCAGCGCCAACGAGCAGAAGATCGGCGATTATTATTCCAGCTGCATGGACGAAGGCGCGATTGAAAAAGCGGGTACCAAGCCGCTGGAGCGGGACTTCCATAGCATTGTGGCGATCCAATCGAAACCGGAGCTTACGAAGGAGATCGTGCGGCTGCATCGCGAGGGCGCCGATGTGTTGTTCGGCTTCGATTCCGGATCGGACTTCAAGAACGCGAGCCAGATGATCGGCCAAGTGGACCAGGGCGGTCTGGGCATGCCGGACCGCGATTACTATTTCAAGGACGATGAGAAATCGGTCGAGCTGCGGAAGAAATACGTCGAGCATGTTGCGAAGATGTTTGCGCTGTTGGGCGACGATGATGGCAAAGCCCCGGCGGAAGCCAAAGTCGTCATGGAGATTGAAACCGGCTTGGCCAAGGGCGCGCTGGACCAGACCAGCCGCCGCGATCCGCAGAAGATTTATCACAAGCTGAGCAATCAGGAACTGGCCGCGCTGAGTCCAGCGTTCAACTGGAACACGTACTTCGAAGGCGTGGGCGCGCCGCGCTTCGATTCACTCAACGTGGTTGAGCCGGACTTCATCAAGAACATGCAGGAAGTAATAAATGCGCACTCGCTGGACGATTGGAAAACGTATTTGCGCTGGCACATAGTGCATGAGAGTGCGCCGACGCTGTCCGCGGCGTTCGTGAACGAAAACTTCGATTTCTTCAACAAAACGCTGCAGGGCACCAAGGAGTTGCGTCCGCGCTGGAAGCGCTGTGTGGCGTATACGAACGGAGACCTGGGCGAGTTGGTCGGCCAGATATATGTCCAGCAGACATTTGGCGCCGAAGGCAAGGAGCGCACGCTGGCGATGGTCGGGGCTCTCGAAAAGTCCTTGGGCGAAGACATCAAGAGCCTGTCCTGGATGGGCGCGGACACTAAGGCGCAGGCGCTGGTGAAATTGCAGGCAATCACCAATCGCATCGGGTATCCCGATAAGTGGCGCGACTACTCGACGCTGCAGATCGTGCGCGGCGATGCTTTCGGCAACTCGCAACGTGCCAACCAGCACGACGTGCAGCGCAGATTGGACAAGATTGGCAAGCCGCTCGATAAGCGGGATTGGCCCTATCCGCCGATGACGGTGAACGCGAGCTCTAACCCTAACCAGAACAACATCACCTTTCCCGCTGGAATTTTGCAGCCGCCGTTTTATGACAACCAGGCGGACGACGCGATGAACTTCGGCGCGATCGGCGCCGTGATCGGTCACGAACTCACGCATGGCTTCGACGATCAGGGCAGCCAGTTCGACGCCGAGGGAAATCTGCGCGACTGGTGGACCGCGAACGACAAGAAACAATTCGAAGAACGTACCGCCTGCATCAAGGACCAGTACGCAGACTTCGTCGCGGTCGACGACTTGAAGCTGAATGGCAAGCTCACCCTGGGCGAAAATACGGCCGATAATGGCGGCTTGCGAATCGGCTACATGGCCATGTTGAATACGTTTGCCGGGAAGGAACCGGCGCCGGTCGACGGCCTCTCCGCCGAGCAGCGCTACTTTCTGGGATGGGCGAACGTGTGGTGCCAGAACCGCACCGATGCCATCTCACGCATGCTGGTCACTATCGATCCGCACTCACCTTCAAAGAACCGGGTGAATGGAACCGTTTCAAATATGCCGGAGTTCCGCGAAGCGTATCACTGCCCAGCGACGGCGCCGATGGTGAAGCAGAACGCGTGCCGGGTCTGGTAGGGGATGATCGATGGAGCGACGGGCGTCTCGCCCGTCCAGCAGTTCGGTGGCCGGGCGGGGACGCCCGGCGCTCCACTACCGCGCCGCCACGTCCGCCTGTTCATGCGCGTGATAACTCGACCGCACCAGTGGACCTGACTCGACGTGTTTGAATCCGAACTTCAGGGCTTCTTCTTTCAGCGAGACAAACTCCGCAGGCGTGTAGTAGCGCGTCATTGGAAGGTGATCTTTTGACGGGCGCAGATACTGCCCAATCGTCAGAATATCGACGCCTCGCTCGCCCAGGTCGCGGAAGACTTCGATCAGTTCAGCGGTCTCTTCGCCGATCCCAACCATGACGCCGCTCTTGGTCACGGTCGCGGGGTCCCACTTCTTGGCATTCGCCAGCAGATCAAGCGTCCGCTTGTAGCGCGCGCCCGAGCGCACCGCGCGGTAGAGCCTCGGGACGGTTTCGGTGTTGTGGTTTAGCACGTTGGGCTTGGCATCGAGCACGATGCGCAGCGGTTCTTCCAGACCCTGGAAGTCGGGAATCAGCACCTCGACGCGGCACTCGGGTATAAGCTCGCGAATCTGCCGGATGGTTTCGGCAAAAATCTTCGCGCCTCCAACGTTGTCGTCGTCGCGGTTCACGCTGGTCACGACGGCATGACGTAGGCCGAGCGTGGCGACGGCTTCGGCCACGCGCCGCGGTTCATCCCAGTCAATCGCTCCGGGACGCCCCTTGGGGACCGCGCAAAAGCCGCAGCGCCGGGTGCAGATGTCGCCGAGCAACATGAAGGTTGCGGTGTGATGGTCCCAGCATTCTCCAATGTTGGGACACTGCGCCGACTCACAAACGGTATGCAGACCCAAGCCGCGCGCCAGCTTCTTCAGGTTGTGAAAGTTCTCGCCCACCGGAGCCCTGGCCTTAAGCCACGAGGGCTTCGGGCTCGGGATCCTGGGGCCGAGGTCGATTTGGATGAGCTGGGAAGAGGCGGCCATGACGAAGTTTGATTTTATCAGCTGGCCGACCTAAAGGTTTAGGGGACCAATCACTAATCCAAGGCAGTGGCTGAGATGTCAGCAGCACCGACAACTGCAACATCGCCCGGCACACGCAGACCAGCCTGCCGAATGGCATTGACGGCACGCAGGAAGTGCTCTCCGCCGTCAAACACAAGCGCGCGGGAGCCACTGGCGAGTCCGTGCGTGCCGCTTACGGCAGGGATCTGTCTGGTTCGCAAGGCGCGCGCGAACAGGTTGGGTTGATAGTTTAGTTTCCGCGCCGCAGCGAAGACGCGATCCTTTGTTTGCTGCGGGATTGAAATGGATTGCGGTGCGTTATTCAGGACCAGAGAGACCGTTCCCGCGGTCAGCCCAACGTATTCGGCGACGACCTTGAGTGTGACTGTCTCCGGCTTCTTGGCGGTATTTTTTGTATGCTTAATCACTGTATGCTTAATCATTGTTCTCGCCTCGTTCCCGCTGTTGTTAGTGTCTTCAGGCCGTTTGCGGAGATAATGCCGCGGGTCAAGCCGTAGCATCATCGGAGGGTTCGGCTAGGAATAGCGACTCGGAGTAAACGGGGCGAGAATGCGGGCGTCAGGGCCGCGCGACCAACTATTTCCGTTGCAAGATCAATCTGACAAAATCCAGCCGCGAAGTCCAATGGAAAAAATTCATCGCGAGCATTAGCAACATTACAACGTTAAAACGTTATTGCTGCTGTTATAGCGACCACGCCGCCTGTCAGGAGGTTCTCTCCGCTATTTGAGACTCTCTACGTACGCGACCAACGCCTTCAAATCATCCGGCGGAAGATCGATGGGCGGCATGCCGCCGGCGTTCATCTTCGCGGTGGGATGTTTGAAAAGTTCGGCTAGCTGGTCAGGTGAGAATTTTGCTTTTATGCCAACTAGTGCTGGAGCCGCGGCCGTGCCCACTCCGGCGTCACCGTGGCACGCGTTGCATGATTGCGCCTCGAAGATGGTCTTACCTTTTGCGGCCAGCGGATCCGCGAGCGTTACATTCGCGGCAGCCAGGGATGCGGAAGAAAGCTCAGGCTCGAATGGCTTGCCCGCGTATTCGTCTTCTTCGGCCCTCTGCTTCGCCAATTGCTGAGCGACGCCAGAGTCGTGCCGATCCAAATACTGGCTGCGCAGGCCGAGGCCCAGCAGCACGAATACCACGAATGCGTATGCTCCCATCGCTGCCGGCCGCTTCCATGGACGTCGTTCGATGCCGCGATCCAGGAAAGGCAGCGCGATGATGGCCAGGACGAGGACCGTTGGAATTACAAGCACACCGACGATCGCCGCCGAGCCATGCCAGTATTTCAGCCATTGAAATATGGGCAGGTAATACCACTCTGGCCGCGGGATGTATTGCGCGTCGGCAGGATTCCCTGGCGGACCCAACTGGATGGGCACGAAAAAGCACAGCAAGCCGAGTCCAATAATCAGCAGCGCCGTCAGCGAAAGATCCATCAGCACCTGGCGGGGGTAGAAAAGTTCCGCCTTCTGTTTGGGATGGTAAGGATCTTCGTCGATCGGTCCGGCGGCTCCAGCCTTGCGAAATAGAAAAATATGAGAAGCCACGAGGGCGAAGATGACTGCGGGAATCAAAAAGATATGGGCCACGAAAAACCGCGATATGGTGAGCGTGCCCATCTCCGTGCCACCGCGCATCAAGCGCTTAATGCTTTCACCAATCCAGGGAATTTCGCTGACCGCGTTTGTTCCCACAGCAGTGGCAAAATAAGCTCTCTGATCCCACGGGAGCAAGTAACCGGTAAAGGCCATTGCCAGCACCAGCCCGAAGAGCGCGCATCCAGACAGCCAAAGAAGTTCGCGCCGTCCTTTATAGGCGCCATAGACATAGGTTTGTGTGAGGTGGAGAAACAACACGACCACCATCGCGCTCGCTCCGTAGGCGTGGAGACTGCGGAGAAAAGAGCCCGCCGTAACTGCTTTGGTGATGTAAGCCACGGTGGTGTGCGCGTGATCCGCGGAGGGAACGTAGTAGAGCGCAAGAAATATTCCGGTGATCACCTGCGAAATGAAAATGAATAAGAGTCCTGAGCCGAATATGTAAGCGAACCGTGCGCCGCCGGGAATGGGTTCATCGAGCGCAGTCCGAAGCAGGTCGTCCAGGCCCGTGCGATGGTTGAGCCATCCCCAAAACCATTTCTGGGGGAGAAGAGGAGCGCCACCCTCGCTGTTATCTTTGTCTGTTTTATCTGTCGAATGCATTCCTTGGGAGTTCCTTCTCTATCTCTAGCCGATAACTTCCTTGTCGGAGACGAGTTGCCGGAAATATTGGAATCGCACTTGTAATTGGCCGTCCTGAACGGAGGTCTCGAGCGTGTCCATTCCGCGCAGCGAGGGCCCGCTGACACGAGTGCCGTCCGCGGCAAAAGTCGCGCCATGGCACGGACAGATAAACTCGCCCTTTTCCTTGTTCCATGGCACCGTGCACCCGAGGTGAGGACAAACCGAAGTCAGCACGCGAAGCCGGCCTTGACTGTCTTTCGTTACATAGACCGCTTTTTCGGATATCGCTTTGCGCCAGCCATCCACCAGTTCAATCTGAATAGTGCGCATCACGGGTTCGGTCAAGGACGAAAATTCGGTCAACGCTCCCATGGGTGACTCTTTGACTTCGGTGGTGCGGCGCAGAAGTGGAAACAGTGCGAAGCGAATCAATGGCACCGAAAGCAGCGCTCCCACAAAGAACCCTCCCACGGAGAGCAATGCGCCGAGAAAAGAGCGCCTGCTCTCGGGAGATGATCCCGAAGCTAAAGAAGTCCCGTTTTCTGAATGTCCCGCACCTTCAAGCATGCGATCTCCAAGGGCAGGCAGCACCGTGGAAGCTTTCAGCGGCCGCCAAACTCCCAGGTTGCTTACTCTTTATTTGGGCAGTGCCCGGAGATAAGCCACCAATTTCTTTACATCGTCTGGCTTGATCTTTGTGCCGAAGGCGGGCATCTTTCCCCTGCCCTTCGTGATCACTTCAGCCAGCTCCGCATCGGTCTGCTTCTGAACTTCGGCAGAGCGCAGATCCTTGGCATGGAATGCCTTGCCGGTTGCACTGTCGCCGCTGCCATCGGCCGAGTGACAAAGGGTGCAGTTCGTCTTGAAAATTTTGGCGGGATCGGACTGGGCCTGTGTTGCGGATGATAGAGCCAGGCAACACAAAATGCCTGCGGGAATAAGGCGCAGAAAAAGCTCTCGCATGTTATCTCCTAAAGAATCATTTGGCCGGGCGGTCACACCGCCGGAATATTTTAAGTTGGCCCGTGGAAATGCGTCCGGTCAAAATTGGACATTTCCATTCCGGATGCTTCGCCTCACTCCCGGCGAAAAGGGCACTTCCTTCTTGTCAATTGCTGATTGAAGAGTTGCTAATTGAAAGAGTGTTGGCCTGCCCACGGTCCGCCCCTTCCCGTGACCTGCCGGGACGACGGCGATGTGCCAGCGTTTGAGCCCGCAGCGTTCCGTCATGATGCTGTGCTGGCTTCACATTCAGTACAAAATGAACGGTCGCCAATAGAAAGTGAGGCCCGTCGGACTTGGCCACCAAAGCATCTACGGACTTCAAAGCACCGTCGGGCAATTCCAGGTGGTCGGCCAGCATGACAATGGGAACGTTCGGCCGGACCTGCTTGATCTCAGCCGCGATGACTGAGCCATCCAAGAGACCGAGGTGGTACTCGAGCACAATTGCATCCACTGGCCGCGACATGAAAAGCCGCAGAGCATCGCGACCGTTGGTTGCGGTTACCAGTTCGTATCCGTGTTCCTGCAGCAAACGCAGTTGAGCCGGATCCCGGTGTACGCAGAGTAGAGTGCTGTTGGTAGCCATTTCGGTTAGGTATATAGGCGGGGCTTGCCAGAAAGCTGTTCCGAATTGCTCACATTTCGCTGGCTCGCCGGAGAGGCCCGGGCCTACTTCAGATGCACTGCCGCTTCCGACTGCTTCGGACCGGTTGATTTTCCGCCGCGCGTACCCTCCCCAGCCGGAGGCATCGCGTACTTGGGCTTAATCTCGTGGCATCCGGCCTCGCAATAGACTCCGCCGGCGGCCGATTCCGGCGTCGGCATCGGAGAATTCACAGCGAGCTCCCGGTCGGCTTCCAACTGCCGCTCGACGCCAGCAATCAGCTTTTCGTTTTCCGCAGCCGTCAGCCACTTCTTCTTCGATACAAGATAATCTTCGAGCCGCGCAATCGGATCGCGCTTCTTCCAATACTCAAACAGCGGCTTC